>Ga0302326_10009867_pt1 | contig 20755 bp, 14 predicted proteins | sample Palsa_T0_3_FD_202264 | JGI IMG/M metagenome (GOLD analysis project Ga0302326, IMG submission 202264) | Peat permafrost microbial communities from Stordalen Mire near Abisko, Sweden - Palsa_T0_3 | ecosystem: Environmental > Terrestrial > Soil > Palsa > Peat permafrost | place: Sweden: Abisko...
GGCCATCAACGACAGCGGTCAGGTGACTGGGTACTCGAGCACCGCCACGAACGTATCGCCGTATAACGGATTCATCACGAACGCGGCTACGAATGCCATGACCTACCTGAGCAGCGGGTGCACCAACAACTGTGTGGGCGCAGGCTATGGCATAAATGCGAGCGGCCAGGTCACGGGTTGGGCGACGAGCCTCGGCTATCCCCATGCAGTTATCATCAACACGACGACCAATGCCTTGACCGACCTCGGCACCTTGGGTGGTACGTCCAGCATGGGTTACGGCATCAACGCGAGTGGTCAGGTCACCGGGGAGGCTTACACGAGCAGCGGCGCGTCCCACGCCTTTCTCTACAGCAACGGCAGCATGCAGGACCTCGGTACCCTTGGCGGCGCGACCAGCCAGGGCAACGGCATCAACGCGAGCGGTCAGGTAGCGGGCTACTCTTCGATGCTAGAGGGACCAAATCACGCGTTCCTCTACAGCAACGGGAAGATGAGCGACCTCAATACGCTCGACACATCGAGTGCCCTTGCGCAGTATGTGACCCTCAACAGCGCTACCGCGATCAACGACAACGGCTTGATCGTGGCGAACGGCACCGACTCGCGCACCGGGCAGACTCACGCCTACCGGCTCACACCCGTCCCGCCGCCCTCCATTCTTTGGCAAAACAGCAATGGCGACGTTGTGCGCTGGTTCATGAACGGTGGAACGATCAACTCCTCGGCCGATCTTGGGGTGATCCCCGGCGGTTGGACGATTCAAGGCACGGGCGATTTCAACGGTGACGGCAACTCGGATATCCTGTGGCGCAATGCCAATGGCGATGTCGTCCTGTGGTTCATGCAGGCTGGAGCGATGACCTCATCCACCGATCTTGGGGTCATTTCCGGCAGCTGGACCATTGCCGGCACGGGGGATTTCAATGGCGACGGCAAAACCGACATCCTGTGGCGCAATGCCAATGGCGATGTGGTCATCTGGTTCATGAATGGCGGCACCGTCGCTTCCTCAGCCGATCTTGGCGTGATCCCCAGCAGTTGGACCATCCAGGGTACGGGAGACTTCAACAGCGACGGCAAAACTGACATTCTCTGGCGCAATTCCAATGGCGATGTGGTCATCTGGTTTATGAACGGCAGCACGATCGCCTCCACCGCCGATTTCGGAGTGATCCCCAGTAGTTGGACAATCCAGGGTACGGGGGTCGACGGCCTACCTGACATTCTGTGGCGCAATTCCAATGGCGATGTGGTCATGTGGTTTATGAACGGCGGCACGATCGCCTCCTCCGCCGATCTTGGGGTGATTCCCAGCAGTTGGACGATCCAGGGTACGGGAGATTTCAACAGCGACGGCCAAAGCGACATTCTGTGGCGCAATTCCAGTGGCGATGTGGTCATTTGGTTCATGAACGGCGGCACCATCGCCTCCTCGGCCGATCTTGGGGTGATCCCGGCGTCTTGGGCCATCGACCCGTAACGCTCACACGACCGGTCAGAGTCAGGATCTACCAATGGACATTACAAAGCTTCGAGCCTTCATCGATGGCGTGTGGGATGAATCGATCCTCGATCGGCTCGAGGCATACGTTCGTATCCCCAATAAGTCGCCGCACTTTGACCCCGACTGGGAACGCCACGGCTTCATGGAGGCTGCGGTCACGCTGATGGCGGATTGGTGCAAGGCGCAGCCGGTGCCCGGCATGCGCGTCGAGATCCGGCGTTTGCCCGGCAAGACGCCGCTGTTGGTCGTGGAGGTGCCGGGTGAGATTCCCGGTTGCGTGCTGCTCTACGGACACCTGGACAAGCAACCGGAGTTCACCGGCTGGTCCGTAGGCTTGGGTCCGTGGGAACCGGTGGTGCGCGAGGGCAGGTTATACGGCCGGGGCGGCGCGGACGATGGCTACGCCGTGTTCAGTTCCCTGACCGCCATTGCGGCACTGAAGCGGCAAGGCATCCCGCTGGCGCGCTGCGTGCTCCTGATCGAGGCGTCGGAGGAGAGCGGCAGCATCGATTTACCGGCGCACCTCGAATCCTTAGGAAGCGCCATCGGCGAGCCCTCGTTGGTCATTTGCCTGGACGCCGAATGCGGCGATTACGAGCGCGTCTGGTGCACCACCTCGCTGCGCGGCAATGTCACCGGAAGGCTGCACGTGCAGGTACTCACCGAAGGCGTGCATTCGGGCATGGCGACCGGCATCGCCGCCACACCGTTTCGGATTGCGCAGCAATTGTTGGCGCGCATCGAGAACCCTCAGACGGGCGAGGTGCTGCTCGAGGAGTTGCGTGCCGACGTGCCGGCCGACCGGCGCGCGCAAATCGCCGCCACCGCGCGCGTCTTAGGAGAAAGCGTTGCGGGCAAGCTGCCATGGGCTCATGGGACGCAGGCGATTGCGCGCGATCCTAAGGAGCTGATCACCAACTACACCTGGCGCGCCACCTTGGCGGTTACCGGCGCCGATGGCCTTCCGCCGGTGGCGAGCGCCGGCAATGTGCTGCTGCCGCAGGTTGCGCTGAAACTGTCATTGCGCCTGCCGCCGACCACCGATGCCGATGCGGCGGCCGCCGCGCTGCGCAGGGCGTTGGAGCGCGACCCGCCCTACGGCGCTTACGTTCGGTTCGAAGAGGATCCTGCCACGGGCGGGTGGAATGCGCCGGTCTTTGCCTCCTGGCTGGAGCAATCCATCGAGCGCGCGTCGCAGGCCGTCTACGGGCGCGAATCGCTGAACGCAGGCTGCGGCGGCACGATTCCGTTCATGGGCATGCTCGGCCGCCGGTTTCCGCGCACGCAATTCTTCATCACCGGGGTACTGGGGCCCCACGCCAACGCGCATGGACCCAACGAATTCTTGGATCTCGAGTACGCGAAGAAGCTCACCGCCTGCGTCTCGATGGTGCTCGCCGATCACGCCCGCGGCCAACCGGCCTGATCGCTTGGGATCAAGCCGCCGGCGCGTGCTGCGCCAAGATGGCCGCCGAGACATCCCAGAGCCGCTGGCGAAAGGAGGCATCGTCCGCATGCGGATTAGGCTTTGCCGGTTGGCAATCGGCATAGAAGCCGCCGGTTTTGCCGGCAACCGCAGGATGCGCGGCGAGGTAGCAGGTGGTCGCGGCCCCCTGCGGGATGGATTTGGAGAACAGACCCACGATCGGCAGGAACAGGCGAGACACATACCCTAAGGATCGCGTCAGGTCGGTCGACATGATCACGCCGGGATGCAGGGCGTTGGCGACGATGCCGCGCCCCTGCAGCTGCTCTGCCATGGACTTGGCAAAGGCCAGGTTGGCAAGCTTGGATTGGCCGTAAAACGTGAAGGGTTTATAGCCAAGATGTCCGTCGAGATTGTCGAACAAGACGCCCTGCTTCGGCGCGAAGCCTTGCGCCGCGCTGCTGCTCACCATAACTAAGCGCCCGGAACCCTCGCGCAGCAATCCGCTCAAGCGCGTGACGAGCAGCATGTGCGACAAGTGATTGACCCGAAATTGCGACTCGACGCCGTAGCGCACGTTCGGCTGCGGCGGCGCCATGATGCCGGCGTTGCCGATGATGGCATCGAACTTGATTTGAAGCGCCTGGATGTCCCGCACGGCCGCAACCACCGACGTAAAGTCATCCTGATCGCAGGCGATCGGCGTGGTGTGACCTGGCACGCTGTCGCAGGCGGTTTTGGCGCGCGCCAGGGAACGGGCGGTGCCGACCACATGGGCGCCGTGCGCCGCCAAACTTCTCAAGGTCTCCAAACCGATGCCCGCGGCGCAGCCGGTGACCAGGAAATTTTTGCCGGACAGATCCAGGTCCGCGAGTACCTCATCCGCGGTGCTGTGCTTGGTGAATGTTTGCATGGGCGCTCCGCGCAAGGCTAGTTGAGGTTGCTGACCGGAAAGGTGGGCAACACCGTGGTGATGTCCCGCTGCTGGCGCGCGTACTCGAGCAAGGTATCGACGCGCGCAAAATCGGCGATCTCTTTTAGCATCCCTCGCGTTGCATGCACCAGCGTGATGTGTCCGGCCTCACCTTCCTCGAGAGCCGCCGCCGCAGTCCTCCAGATCAACTGCGACATCTCCTCGCTCGCCAGCGAGGCGGTTTGATGCTCCGGTGCGCGGCAGATGAAAAAACGCGTATCGAAGCGCAGCTGGGGACCGGGCGGCGTGATCCAATGAGCAAAGTAGTGCAGCTGGTCGAGCGCCAGGCGCCAACCCTGTGCGCGGCAGAGCTGCGGCAGGTCCAGATGTTGCCGGTTGACCTGGTTGCGAAGGGTGTGCAGCTGCGCCTGTTCCCATTGGCTCAAGTTAACGATCGAGCCGCCCGCATCGTAGGCCATCAGCAGGCCGCATTCCTCCAGGGCTTCGCGGGCGGCCGCGACGTAGTAGCTCAAGCCGTGCCGCGCAACCTTCAGGTTGGCGCTGGCGCGCTCGTCCGACAGATCGGGCGAGAGCGCGTACGCCTCCGGCGTCGAATCGCTGGGGTCCACGGCGCCGCCGGCGAAGACATAGGCGCCCGGCATGAATCGCGCACCCGCGCCGCGCTTCATGAGCAACACCTCCGGCGCCTCGGCACCGTCGCGAACGAGGATCAAGGTCGACGCCGGACGCGGTGTGACCGGCTCGGTGGTTTGCGCGCTACACATGTGGGGATGATAGCCGACCGGCGCTCAGTTAGGCGTCCTGGCCTGTGGCGCGCTAAGATCAGCGGTGTTCGGGGAGTCGAAATCTTGTTCAAGCAAGTATTGCTTTGTTACGACGGCAGCAAGCTCGGCCGAGGGGCCTTGCGGCAGGGCGCGGAGCTCGCCATCCTGGTGGGCGCGCAGGTGCACGTGCTGTCCTGCATCTCCTCCGACGCGCCGGATCCGGTCGTGTTGGCGGGAGCTGCGGGCCATACCTGCCTGGTGGACATCGATGCCGATTATCGCGAGCTGCTCGACAAATCCGTCGAATGGCTGCGCGAGCGCGGTTTGGCGGCGCAAGGCTACTTGGTCAAAGGTAATACGCTCGAGCAAATCGTCGCCCATGCCAAACGTCTGGCCGTCGATCTGATCGTGGTCGGAAATTACCCTCGTCCGACAGGCGGGCGCTGGTGGTCGGGACCGGAGCGCCAATCGCTTGCCGAACGGGTCAATTGCGCCGTGTTCATCGCCGTCGATTCCGACAAAGCGCGAAGGTGAGCGAGCCCTCGTGACGCAAGCCTTCGCGGCCACGCGGCGTAGGTTCATGGAACTGATCTCCGCGGCGGGCGCCGCCTTGGCGATCGGCCCGGGCGCAGCGGCCGCCGCCGATGATGAGGTCGCCGTGAGCTCGAACGTGATGGTGAAGATGCGCGATGGCGTGCACCTCGCCACCGACATCTACCGGCCGAAGCGCCACGGCCAGGTCGTCTTGAAGCCTTTGCCCGTGATCCTCGAGCGCACGCCCTACGGCAAGACCGTCGTCAGCCGCTCCGAGCTCAGCGTCAAGGATCCCGTGCCGAAAAGCCGCGCGGAGGTGGCACGCTACTTCGTCTCGCAAGGCTATGTGTTCGTGTACCAAGACTGCCGCGGGCGCTACGACTCGCAAGGCGAGTTCGTCAAATATTTGAGCGACGGGCTGGATGGTTTCGACACCTGCCAGTGGATCACGCATCAATCCTGGTGCAACGGCAAGATCGGCACCCTGGGATTATCCTACGCGGCGCACACGCAAGGGGCGCTGGCCTGCGCCAACTCCCCCGGCATCGCCGCGATGTTTTTGGACAGCGGTGGATTTGCCAATGCATTTCAGGACGGTATTCGCCAGGGCGGCGCCTTCGAGTTGAAGCAGGTCACCTGGGCCTATCGCGCCGCGATGGAAAGTCCCTCGGTACTCAACGACCCGGTGCGTTTGAAGTCCCTCAAGGCCATCGATATCAGCGGCTGGTTCGCGCGCATGCCCTGGAAGCGCGGACATTCACCCTTGAGCGCGGCGCCCGAGTACGAATCCTACGTGTACGATCAATGGGAACACGGCAATTTCGACGGCTTCTGGAAGCAACTCGGCATTTATGCGGCCGGCTTTTACGATCGCTTCAGCGATGCGCCGATGGTATTCATGTCGGCCTGGTACGATCCGTATCCGCGCTCGGCCACGGACAATTACATCGCGCTGTCGAAGCGCAAAAAAGGCCCCGTGCGTCTCATCCTAGGTCCCTGGACGCACGGCGATCGTTCCTTGAGCTATGCCGGCGACGTCGATTTCGGTCCGGCCGCGACGCTCGACGGTAGTCTGGCAGCGGATTTTCTCGCGTTGCGGCTGCGTTGGTTCGATTGCTGGCTCAAAGGCATCGACAACGGCGTGGCAGCGGAGCCGGCCGTGCGCATTTTCGTCATGGGCGGAGGCAGCGGCCGGCGCAACGCCCAGGGGCGCATGGATCACGGCGGGCGCTGGCGCGCCGAGAGGGATTGGCCGCTGCCGGATCTGAAACGCACCGAATACTACCTGCACGCCGACGGGCGGCTCACGCCGGAAATGCCTGGTGCGGGCCCGGCGCAAATCACCTACGACTTCGATCCGAATCGTCCGGTGCCGAGCATCGGCGGCACCATCACCTCCGGTGAACCCGTGATGCGCGGCGGCGCCTACGATCAACGCGAAGGCGCGCGTTTTTTTGGATCGCGCGAGCCCTACGTGCCGTTGGCGGCGCGCGCCGATGTATTGGTGTTCGAGACCGAGCCGCTGCGTCAGGATGTGGAAATCACCGGCCCCATCGCGGCCAAGCTTTGGATCAGCTCGGATCGTGCCGATACCGACTTCACCATCAAACTCATCGATGTGTACCCGCCGAACGATGACTATCCGGACGGATTTGCCATGAATGTCACCGATGGCATCCTGCGCGTGCGCTATCGCCACTCGTGGGAGACGCCGCAATTGCTTGAAGTCGGTGAGGTCGCGGCGATCACGGTCGAAGCCTTTCCGACCTCGAACCTGTTCAAGCGCGGCCATCGGATTCGACTCGATGTGTCCTCGAGCAACTTCCCGCATTTCGACGTCAATCCCAACACCGGCGCGCCCGAGGGCACCGGGCTCGAGCGTCAGATTGCGCGCAACACCGTGTTCTTGAATCAGGATCGGCCGTCGCACGTGATCCTGCCCATCGTACCGCCGAGGGCGTGAGGTGCCGGCGAGCCTATCCGCGCGCCTCGATCGGCTGCCGGGGTGCTGGGCCGTGTGGCGCCTCGTAGTGCTTCTTTCCCTGGGCGGCTGCTTCGAGTTTTACGATCTTTTTTTGACCGCCTATTTGTCGCCGGCGCTGGAGAGTGCCGGAATTTTCCGCCAAGGCGCCGCCGGCTTGTTCGGCCTTTCCGACCAGGCGGCCTTCGCCAGCGTCACCTTCGCCGGTTTGTTCGTCGGCACCATCGCCTTCGCCCAGGTCGCGGACAAATTTGGCCGGCGCGCGATCTTTACCGCCTCGCTTCTCTGGTACTCCGCGATGACGCTCGGCATGGCGCTGCAGTCCACGGCGCTGGCGCTCGATGCGTGGCGCTTCCTCGCTGGCATCGGCATCGGCGTGGAACTGGTGACCATCGACAGTTATATCGCCGAGCTCGTGCCGAAGCGTTTTCGCGGCCGCGCATTTGCGGTGAATCAGTCGATCCAATTCCTGGCCGTGCCCATCGTCGGACTCATTTGCGCCAAACTTGCCCCGCTCACGGTCTTTGGCTTCGCGGGCTGGCGCTGGGTGATGATCATCGGCGCCTTGGGCGCGCTCATCGTATGGCGGTTGCGGCGGGGAATTCCGGAATCGCCGCGCTGGCTCGATCAACACGGCCGAGTCGCGGAGGCAGAGGCGGTGGTGGCGCAACTCGAGGCGCAGGTGCAGGCGCAAGCCGGACCCTTGCCGCCGCCAAAGCCCGTGGCCGGCGAAGCGCGCATCGAAGGGCACCTGCGTGAGATTTTCGCGCCCCCGTTCCGCTCGCGCATGCTGATGCTGGCGGTCTTCAATTTCTTTCAGACGGTGGGGTTCTACGGCTTCGGCAATTGGGTGCCGAAGTTGATCGAGGCCAGCGGCGCGGATGTCCTGCACAGCCTGCAATATTCGGTGTCGATCGCGATTGCGTATCCGATCGGGCCGCTGCTCTGCTTGGGCGTTGCGGATCGCTTCGAGCGCAAGTCGCAAATCGTCGCGGCCGCCATCGGCACCGCGAGCTTTGGCTTGCTGTTCGCCGCGCTCAAGGCGCCCGCGGCCATCATCGCCTTGGGCGTGCTCATCACGCTCAGCAACAATCTCCTCTCCTATGCCTACCACGCCTACCAGGCGGAACTGTTCCCCACCCGCATCCGGGCACGGGCCGTCGGATTCGTCTATTCCTGGAGCCGCCTGTCCACGGTGTTCACCAGTCTCATGATCGGCTTCTTTTTGGACCGCTTCGGGACGGCGGGGGTGTTCGGCTTCATCGCCGCCAGCATGGCTGTGGTGTGCATTTCGATCGGCGTATTCGGTCCGCGCACGCGCGAACTCGCGCTCGAGGAAATCGCTTAAGCTAGCGGCCATGCGGCTTATAACTCACGCTACTTTTGCGGTTCTGTTGCTCATCGCTTTGGCCTGGGCGCAGACCGACACGGCCATAGGGCTATGGCAAACCGTTGATGATCATACCGGCGCGCCGCGCGCGTTGGTCGAGATCACCCAGGATGCGAGCGGCGTCCTCAGCGGCAAGGTCATCAAGGGACTCATTCCCGGCGAGCCCGCCGATCGCCGCTGCACAGCGTGTACCGATTATCGCAAGGACCAGGTGATCATCGGCATGACAATCTTGAGCGGCATGCACAAAGATGGTGATTCGTGGGAGGGCGGGCAAATTTTGGATCCGGACAACGGCAAGGTGTATCGCTGTAAGATGCACCTGGAGAAGGACGGCCAGGAGCTGGTGGTGCGCGGCTATATTGGCGTGTCGCTGCTCGGGCGCTCGCAGAGTTGGATTCGTCAGGCGCCGGTGAACTCGCCGCCGCACTGACGAGCTTTACCGCCGCGTTAACGAGGCTTTAGCGGGGCAGCGCCGCGATCCCAAAATCCCGGATCATGGCGGTGATTTCATCGCGGCGTTCGAGCATGCTGAAATGACCCACATCGGTCAGGATTTTGATCGATACGTCCGGGCGCGCGGCTTTGACGGAGTCAAGATAGGGCGTGGTCTTCGCGCCTTGCGTCAGAGAATAGCGCGGCGTGAAGCGGTCGTGATACGTGCTCTGGATCAACAGCACGGCTAAGCCCGGACGAAGCTCGGCGAATGCGGTATCGGCGCTGTGGAGATCCCACGCTTGGATGGCATCGACGGCGGCTTGCATCAGCGCCGGCGGCGCCGAGGACATGCTCTGCAACAGGTAGGCGCGCGTCGCGGGATCCGCATGAGCACCGATCGTCGCGTCCAAAACCTTTAAGAGCGGCTGCGCTGCCGGGGCTCCACCGATGCGCGAATCGCGGCTCTCGGGGGTGGAGAATCCGCCGTACATGCGGCTGCCATCCAGCAATACGATGGCGCCGATGCTATCGGGACGCCGCCACGCCGCCTCGACGGCGATGCGGGCTCCCAGGCTGTGGCCCGTCAAGACGACGGGACTAAGTCCGAGGGCATCGATCAGCGCATTGACGTCCGCGGCCCACTGGCCGATATGGCAATCTTCGAATGCGCCGCTCGAACGACCGTGGCCTCGAAGATCCAAGGTCAAGACCGTATAAGAGCGGCTGAGGCTCTTGACCTGGTGCGCCCAATCCTCGTGATTGCACATCCCGCCATGAACGAAGACGAAAGCCGGCCGACCCGCTCCGCGAAGTTCGTAATAGAGCTCGGCGCCATTTATCTCGATCAGCGGCATCGCGCATCTCCGGGCACGAGGCTTAGCTTCCCTTGTCGGCGAATTGATTCTCGAATGTCAAAAACTCGGAAATTCGCATGAGGTCCATGACGCCGCCCGGCGCAGGTATCACCGGAGGATGGGCCGCCCGGTAGTGCGCATTGCTGCCGTTCTTTCGTAGGTCCGAGAGCGCCTCGAACAGGGCATTCGCGGCAGCTTCGATGCAGACGGCCGATAAGCCCATGATGCGGTAGCCGATCGCCGCCATGTCTTTGACCGCGTAGCCCTCCGGGATCATCACGCCCTTCACCGGCCCGTCGATATCGCGGGTCAGCCGAGCATAAAGCGCCATCTGATCATCGGGGCTCATCTGACTGACTGGATGGCCGTCGAGAACAAAGCAGATCGGCATCACCAGGTCGGCGCCGGCCTGTAAATAGCGATTGCTGCGCAGCACGAGTTCGTCATAAGACACGATGTCCGCGTCCGAACGCGCGATGATCAAGAAGTCCGGATCGGTTCGCGCCGCGAGCGCCGCCTTCAGTCTCACGATCTGCTCGTCCATGCTGACCAGCTTGCGGCCTTCGAGCGCTGGACAGCGCTTTGGCATGACCTGATCTTCGAGCTGGATGCCGGCGATGCCGCAGTCTTCCATATCGCGCACCAGGCGCGCGATGTTGTGAACGCCGCCGAACCCTGTCTCGGCGTCGCAGGTGATCGGCGCATCCACGGCACCCACCATGCGCCGCGCATGATCCACCAACTCCGACAGGGTCAGGAGACCCAAGTCCGGCCGGCCAAGCAGCGCGGTCTCCACGCCAAAGCCGCTGATGGCGAGCGCTTCGAATCCTACCTTCTCGGCAACGCGTGCCGAGAGGGCGTCGAAGCATCCCGGCGTGACGAGACAGGCATGAGTCTGCAGCAACGCGCGCAGACGCGCGCCCGCGCTACCGGTACGTCGCATCATATGGTGAGATCCCTGATGTGATCCATGGCTTCCATCCGCCGCAGTTTGCCCAATAAATCGGCGCCGCCCGGCGCTTGGGCGTGCCGCGCGCAGTCGAGAAACTTCTCGTCCAGTTCCCCGTCCGAGAGCGGCAACCTGGCGTGGCCGCGCGCGTATCGTATCCCGCCGCTGTCCAATCGGCGTCCATCGAAGGTCTCGATCACCACCCAATCGAGGGTGGCCATGCCGGGCTGCTCCGGGCTCTCATCGTTCAGGACCTGCATGGACGTCTTGCCGAATAGCCGGGCGACATCCGGCCGCCGAACATAGTCGTCCGTGAGTTGGGCGAAGCCCACCTGCCTGTCCAGCAGTGCGGCGGCCACATTGTGATGCAGGCTGAACTTCGCTTCCAAACCGGTTCGTGGCTGGGCGTATTTGAGTGTGCGTGCCGGGGCTACTCCTAAGCCGACGGTGACCGACTTGACCTCATCGGCGCAGACTTTGGCGGCGGTCACGAGGTCTATGACACCATCGATCGCCCGGTGCGAGGCGTAACACACGGGGTAGCGCTTCACGCACAGACCCAATTCCGGCAGCCGCCAGGGAGCCTCGAGCAGTCGTGCCGCCGCTTGCGTGTCGACGCGATTGCCAGGAGAGATTCCGTGCAGCAAGCCATGCAGGCTTTCAAGCGCGTCCGGCGCGCCGCCGATGCCGGCTTGCGCCAAATGAACCGCCTCGATGCCGTGGGCGGCGGCTCGTCCGACTTGGATGGCTTTCATGTGCGAGCCGAAATTCGCGATCACACCGGAGGCAAGACTCGCTGCGATCGAGAGCGCCTGCCGCGCCTCATGCTCATTGAGCCGGTTCAGGGCCGCGACGGCGGCGGTGGCTGCGATGGCGCCGAGCATGGCGGTCGGATGCCAGCTTCTCAGATGATACGCATCCGGCTCCCTCGATCCGAGTTCTGCCCAGACCTCGAAACCAATCGCATAGGCCTTCAAGGCATCCATGCCGGAGGCATCGAGCCGCTGCGCTTCGGCCAGGATCGCGGGAATCAGCACCACGCTTGGATGCCCGTGCAGGGCCACGTCATCATAGTCGAGCACATGCGCGGCCACGCCATTGAGCCACGCGGCATCCCTCGCGGACAGGCGCCGCTCGCCCAAGAGCGCGTAGGCCTCGCTGCCTTCCGGCAAGCAGCCTTTCATGATGGTGACTGCGGGCTCGAGCCGTCCCGCGAGCATGACCCCGACCGTGTCGATGAAGGCCCGCTTGGCGGCATCGATCGCGGCCGTGGACAGGGGGGCCAGCGGGGCCGCGGCGAGGAATCGCGAAAGCATCGCGGACAAGCCTGTTTCCAGCATCGCAGCCCCCTTATCGTTCTGTCATATGCCAGGTGGCCATGTAGGCCGCAGGGCAGGAGAGCAGTATAATTTCATGGCCCGTGAACAGAGAGAGTGCAGTATGCCGCTGAAATTTGCGCCGGTGACGCCTGAATTTGCGGCGATCGCCAGCGGGATCGACTTGCGCGAACCCTTGCGGCCGGCTGACCGGGATCTCATCATTCGGGCAAGCGATAAATACAGCGTGCTCGTCTTCCACGACCAGCTGCTGAGCAAGGAGGAACTGATTGCCTTCGGCAGCCAGTTTGGTGCGCTCGACACCGGCTTGCAAACCAAGCTCATGCACAAGATCCAGAATCGCATCGGCGATGCGTCCGTCAGTGACATCTCAAACCTCGATGCGTCGGGCAAGGTCGCCGCCCGCGACCATTGGCAAACCATCATGAACGTCAGCAATCGCTTCTGGCACAGCGACGGCTCGTTCAAGCACTATCCGAATCGTTATTCCATCCTGAATGCCGTGGTGGCGGTGGACTATGGCGGCCAAACCGAATATGCGGATCTGCGCGCCGCTTACGATGCGCTGGACGAGGCCACCCGGGAATTGATCAGCGACAAGGTCGGCACGTTCTATTCGCACAATACCCGCGACTGGCTGCAGGTCGCCGCCGGTGAGGAGGAGCGCAAAGCCTATCCGCCGGTGCAATGGCCGCTGGTGCGCACACACCCGGGGTCGAACCGAAAGGTACTCTGGTGCGACAGCAAAGTGGCGCACATTTCGGGCATGACCGTGCCTGAGGGCAGGGCGCTTGCTCACGAGCTGATCGAACACATCGGGCGACGGGAGCGCGTCTACAGCCACTGCTGGAAGAGCGGCGATTTAGTGATGGTCGACAATCGCAGCGCTCTGCATCGCGGCCGACGCTTCAATCTCGACGAACGCCGGGAGATGCGCCGCGTTGAAGTCGTCGACACGGTCCATTCCTTGGGCGAGGTGCCGCTCTAAGGAAACTCTAATTTACCGATAGAGTCTGATACATCAACGATAATCACGCGGGCGGGATGATGAAGCAGCAGACTCTGACGGGATTTTAGCGATACGCGAAGACTACACGGTACGAGGCCCTTCCGGCGATCGGCCATTTGCCGGGCGGCTTGTACTATACTTTTGCGGCAACGCTACACATTCAAGAATACCTAGAATCCTTTGTAGTATCCGATCAAGCGTACGGAGGTTTGCGATGGTGGAAAGCCAGTCCGCTGGGCCGGGACGCTCAAGCGAAAACGAGAAGACGGTAGCTAGGGACGCAACCGATACTCTCGCCCCGAACATCTCGCCTCTCACGGGAGGGCAGATTGGCCCCAAGATCCATTCGCAGACACTGCTCAACGGGCGCTTCCTGCTTGAGAGTCTTTTGGGTCAAGGTGGTATGGGTGAAGTCTGGCTTGGGGTCGATCAAGTGCTGGCGCGTCCCGTTGCAGCGAAGATAATCCGACCGCATGATCCAGGAACACGCGATCGCACGCTTTACGATACCAGCGCCCGAGAGTCTTTCATCAATGAGGCGCGTATCGGTGCGAATCTTCTGCATCCGGCAATAGCGACGGTGTTCGACTTTGGCTTTCATGAAGGCGAGCCCTTCATCGTTTTCGAATACCTTCCGGGAGAGACCTTACGAACGCTAATTGAGCGTAGGAGGAAGCTATCTGTTGAGGACTCGCGATTCATCATCGGGCGGCTTGCCCAGGCCTTGGACTTCGCGCATGGAAATCACATCGTGCACCGAGACCTCAAGCCAGACAACATTCGGGCAACGAGGCAAGGGCATTTCAAAATCTTGGATCTCGGGTTGGCGAAGGAATTCCGAAAGTCCGTTGACTGGGAATCATTTTCCGGCACCCCGGCCTACACATCGCCGGAACAGGCGAGTGGACTACCATGCGACGGGCGAGCGGATCAGTACGCTTTGGCAATCATTGCCTACGAGCTGATGACCGGGCATCGACCCTTCATTAGCGACGATTGGAAGGAGCTGGTGCGAATGCAGCGAGAAGCTGAGCCACCGTCACCGCACGTGCACGCACCCGAACTGCCCCGGAGCATCTGCGACGCATTGCTGCGAGGTCTTGCAAAGGACCCCAACAAGCGATTTCCCAGCTGCGAAGAGTTTGCAACGGCTATCGGTTGTCAGCTATTAACCGATCCAATAGCGATACCGCAGTTACTGCGAGTCGCACGGGTGAAAAAGCGCGGTCGAGGGCATCGATTTGTCTTCAATAAATCCCGTCTAAAAGCGTTTCTGGGCCAGAGTCAGGACAGCTTCTGGGTGAGCGATCAGGACGAAATACGCAGTCTGCCTCTTTGCGATATGAAAGAGTCTGGCGGAGGGTTTCGCACGTTAAAGGTTACCTTTATCGACGCCGCGCGCGAGCACACCGAGTCGTTTGAATTCTCTTCTGGGGCTCGCTGCGATGAATGGAAGCAGTCACTATGGCAGTTGAGAAGTGAGCTTCCCGAGGGGGCGGCCCGCCGAAAATGGACGGTCAGCTTCCCGATCTTATCGATGGGTCGCGCACCTTCCGTCCGGCACCAAATCTTAGGACCCGTGGAATACGTTGGCGCCGATGATGCCGAGTCGGCCGCGGGGGTCGAATTTCAGGCCGCAATTATGGATGCCGACGCGATCGTGAACCTTCAACAGGAACGCCTGCCGGATCTTCGCGAAACGATGTATCGACACTCTGGGCTCGCCATTCGTGTCGTTGATCTCGAGGGCCGGCGTGAGTTGCAATCTCGGCGCCTGGCGATGGAGCTTTCGCGCGCCAGCAAACTGATGTGGGGCCTTCCCCTCGCGGCAATGGTAACCGCGATGCCGTGGATCCTTACCCTCGATGTCCTCCCGGCAGTCATTTTGGGATTTTTCGTTATCTTATGGCCCGTGGTCATTGTTCGCCTGGCGCGCCGTTTGCTGTGGCCGCAGTTGGTTTGGCCGGCCGCCGTCAGCGTATTGGCAGTCGGATTGATGCCGGCGGCGGAATGGATCGCAGCACTAATCTATGTGGGAGTAAATGCACGATGGAATTATTTGCTCCCAACACTGTTCGGCGCGGCCAATCTTGTGATTACTGGCTTCGCGTTGTACCTCGCCCGGCGATACCTGCGTGTTCACAACGGCTATAAAGCTGTCTATGCTGATTCGGGTTTGCCAACGTCAGATGTTCGCCGTGCCCGGAGCCGCGCCGCAGCGGGCGTCTCGATCCTGTACCTCATTCTAGTAGTGTCCATGGCTGCCGTTCACAAGTACAACACGCTCTCGGCCGCATTTCGCACGACCGACGCAGCGGAGGCCTCAAGAAAGTTCGAGGAGGGTGTCAATGAGAGCAAACAGCAACCGCCGGCGTTGGACAAGGCCGTGGACTCGTATCAACTGGCATTGCAGCAATGGCGGGCGCTAGGCGACGCGAACCCCGCGCCCTCGGTTTGCCGTTTGAGTTTTCAATGGCACGGCACCGAATACGCCGTCTGCCTGGCGACACTCATCAACGAAAGAGACCTGTTAACCAACGCTAGTTGCGTCCAGTGGACGAGCAAAGACAAATCACCGACGGCCGTCTGCGGAGGTGATACGAAATCGGTCACATTGACGCGAGTTCATGAAGGTTCCCGCAATAGTGAGGCTTTCGACTCTAAAAAACCTGACGATCAAGTTTTGTTGAATGACAATATGGCGATCTTCTCTCTGGCCAAAGGCGATAGCTTCAAAGTGATACCCGCCAAGGTGGAGTGGCATAACAGGTTCTTTCTCTCACGCTGCTCGGTGGTTGTATATAACAGTCTTGCCGATACGGAGAAAAATAAAATGACTATGATTGATATCCCACCCAAGCTTATTGGCGAATATGGCAGCGCCGCTAAGCTGATTGCGAGTGACAATGTGGCCAAAAATGCTGCCCCTGTGGGCGCTCCGCTTTTCTGTAAAGATTATGACAACAACGAGGTTCTAACAGCACTAATCAGCGCCTGGAGCCTTACCGATTATGTTTACACCCGAGTCGACCAAAACGTCGACTTTATCAATCCACCGGCAGTAAGAACAACGACCACCGGCAATCCTAGGCCGAGTGGCGAGCAGCACTAGTTCATTTTACTAAGGAGCGCCAACTGACCCTAGTGCGTTAAAAACGGGCTGGGCGACATCACACAAGAATCAAATCTTATAAGCTCAACTACGAACGATGACGAAGCATAAACATGCAGAACCGCAAGCACTGTCACCGTCGTGGACGGGAAAAGGTTTCTCGGGCCTAAACAGCACCAACTGGGAGGGCGCTGCATCTTCAGGGCAACAGACGTTAGGGAAATTCAAGACGGTAAAATTCACCTCTAGTTGGCTTCGAAGGCTGAGTATTGGGAGACCTCCGACAAGAAACTTCCCGCTCACGTAACTGAGTTTTGCGTGGAGGTTGGAAGCATTGACGGGAACCCCTTCGACCTCGATGGGAAAATGACTATGCAGAGCTACCCCTGCCTATCCCATATGTGCCATTAAATCGATGGAAGTCATGCGTTGCTCGCGATACGGGTCACCACCCGATCGAGCAAGGCGCCGAAATCATGCCTCTGCCATTGATTGAGGAACATCGTGATCATGTGCATCTGCACGCGGGCGTTTTCGTTCTGCTGAAAACGTGGATCGAAGCGGTTTTTGGCATTCACCAGGTCGGGTATCTCGGCACGAATGATGGGCGGCGCGTCCATCAGGTAGGCAAGGCCCATCAGGGCGGTGAAGAGGTGCAGGTGCAGCTGCAACTCTTCGAGATCAGGCGCGGGGGCGCCGCAGCGGGCGAATTCGTCTGCGAAGACCTTCAGCAACAAATCCAAATGCCCATCCCAAACCTCAGGCTCGGCGCCACTCAATGATCCATAGAGCGCGGCCGCGATGTTCATTTGACCCGCACGACCCCAATCCATGAGACCGCATTCCATGTCGCCGTGTGCATTCCTCCAAAACCACGCGTTGTCGATATTGGCATTCCAGTGGCACAAGGCAATGAGGGCGGGATCGTTGTGCAGAAACTCCCGGATGGCCCGCTCATGTTCGGAAAAGCGCGCTACCGCGCCCCGCAACTCCTGGATGAACTGCGGCGAGCGGATGTGCTCGGGAAGCAATTGGAGGAATTCCGCCGCGAAGTCGGCATACCGCGAAACGCGGTTTTGCAAGCGGGTTGCGTTGTAAGGCAGGCGATCGCTGGCGATCAGCCTTTCCCGGTCGAACGGAAATTGCCACTCGACGCTTTCGGGCAGCCCTCCGGCCTTGTGCGTGCCGGCGAGTCTCGCCAGCGCCGTCACGATGGCGCGGTAGTGTTCCACCGGGCTTTCCATCAGGTAGTCCATGCATTTGCTGTGCAAGGGCTCGCTGCCGCCGGCGCCGAAGGCGATGCGCTCGGTGATGAGAATTCCGGTGCCGGTGGCCGCGTGATAGTCCGCGAAGTAGCACTTGGGTACGCGCACCGGAAAGCCTGGCTGCTGCGACAGGGCTGCCATCCGGACTTCGGATTCCATCATGTGGCGGGAACGATCGCGAATCTCATCGCCAAAATCGCGCGAGAATTTCACGAACAGCTCGCTGTGCAGACCTGCGTCCGGCCGCTCATAGGAAACGGTGAGCATGAGCTTGCGGCCGGTGCCGCCGCTCGAGGACTCCACGAACTGCGTGATGTCGGCCACGCGATTATCGGCCGGTAATGCGCCGCTCGCGTAAAAGGCTTCGTTCAGGAATCGCGTGGCGCCTTCGCGCAGGGCGGCGCTGTGCGCGGGAATCGCCAGGCCCAGCATATCGCCGGTCACCCAATCCGAGGTCATTTAGTAAATAACATGGTCGCGGACCAGTTTTTCGATTTCGTCCGCGGAGTACCCGAGAATCTCGCCGTATACATAGGCGTTATGCTCGCCCAAACGCGGAGCGCCGCGTTCGACATCGAAGGGTGTTTTCGAGAAGCGCCAGGGCGCGCCCGTGACCGGTCGTTTGCCATCCTTAGTGTCGCTCACGAACCGATAAAAATGCCGGTCCCACAACGATCGATCATTGATGAGATCGTAGGAATTTTGGCTCTTGCAGGCGGGCACGCCCGCCGCGCGCAGGCGCTCGGCGAGCGGCGCCGCATCTTCAGTTCGCGTGAGGCGGCCGATCGCGCTATCGATGTCGCGCCGGTGCGCCTGCCGCCCCACCAAGGTCTGATACTCGGGATTGCGCTTAAGCTTCGCGGCACCCAAGACGCTGCAGAGATTCTGCCACTCGTCATCGGAAGCAATGGCGATGGCGATCCAATCCTCGCCCGCGCAGGGATAGCAGCCGTGCGGCGCCATGTCCGCATGCACGTTGCCGTCGGGACCGGGTACGCGTCCCGCGACGCTGTGGTCGAACAGGCTGTCGCCGACCATGGCACTCATGCACTCGACCGCCGACACGTCGACAAACTGCCCATCGCCCGTGCGTTCACGGTTGATGAGCGCAACGATGGCGGCGAAGGCCGCGTTGGCGCCGACGGTCGAATCGCCGTAACGCATGTTTGCCCCTAAAGGCTCTTCGCCCTCGTAGCCCACCAGGGCATTAAGGCCGCCCAAGGCCGCGAAGCTCGGCGCATAGCCGGTCTGATACCCGAGGGGGCCGTCATTGCCCCACATCTTGATCGACACGCAAATGATGTCGCGCTTGATCTCCCGCAATTGCTCATAGGAAAACCCGAGCCGTTCCACCGCGCCGGGACGAAGGTTGTTGATGACGATATCGCTTTTCGCCACCAGCTCGCGCAGCTTCGCAATCCCGGCCTCGGTCTTGAGATTGACCTGGACGCTCAAGATCTCTGGGTTGAGACTCAAGAAGTAGGGCGCATGATCGATATCCACGCCGCCATAGGCGCGCATCTCGTCCAAGTTGGTATGGCTTTCGACCTTGACGACTTCCGCGCCAAGAAACGCCAAGAGTTTCCCGGCATACGGGCCGGCCCAGACTTTGGTGAGTTCGAGCACCCGGACCCCCGCCAGCGGTCCTCGCGCGGCCGTGGGCGGCGGTGAGTTGGCGGGGGCAGCCGCATCACCCGGCGCGAAGTTTGCCGGTTGCGAAGTCAGCGCCTCGAGCACCGCGTTGGTGTCTGCGCCAAGCGCCGGCGCCGCTGCCGTGAGTTTCGCGGGGGTGGCGCTCAAGCGGTAAGGCACGGTGGGATACAAAATCTCGCCGAGCATCGGATGCCGCAAGGGTTTGAAGAACTCGCGATAGCGGTATTGCGGCGAGCGATGCAAATCCGTGACGTCGTTGACTGGCACCAGCGGCACGCCCAGCTTTTGAGCCTGGGTCGACACCTCATCCTTCAGTAACGTGCGTACCCACTCGCCAAAGCCGCGACGGCACTCCTTGATCGCCTCCTTCGTCACTGCGAACTCCAACCAGTCTTCGCGGAAAGCACGCGCCCACTCCGGGTCACCCATCAGCGTGCGCAGACCATTCCAATGCTTCTTGGTGGTCATGTAGAGGTATACGTGGCCATCCGCGCAGCGATAGAAGGTCTGCGGCCCCCCCTGATTGAACGCGGTGCGGCTGCTGTTGGCATCATCGTTGCCGGCGAGAAAGCGGCCGACCATGATGTCGGCCCTCGAGACCTGCACCTCGAGCGAGGAGAGATCGATGCTCTGGCCTTGGTGTGACTTGTCCCGCCAGTACAACGCGGAGAGAACGCAGAGGGCAGCGTCGAGCGCCGCTTCAAAGTCCGCCAAGAAGCGTCCGGGTCCCTTCAAGGGCGGCCGCGCCGGATCGAAGAGGGTCGGGGTGTGATAGCCCCAACCGCCGCTGTGAAACACATTCAGGCTCCGCGCATTCCGGCGATCGGGCGGGGCATTGAGCCCATACGGCGTGATCGAGCAGAACACCGTCGCCGCATGCTCGCGGGCAACGTCTTCGGGCCCCAGCCTTAAGTGTTGCAACCAGTCAAGATCGTGATCATCGATCACGGCGTCCGCGGTTAAGATCAATGCGTGCAAAGTGGCCAGATCGACTTTGGAGGACAGGTCGAGCACCACCGAACGTTTGTTGGTATTGAGATAGGAAAAAACGCCGCCGGCCGCGCCGCCACCCCGACCCGTGAGGGGCGCCATGAGACGCGTGGGGCTGCCGCCGACCCGCTCCAGCTTGATGACCTCCGCCTCGAAGTCCGAGAGCAGCTTGCCGCAATATTCCCCGGCCGCGGTTTCAGCCAGCTCGATGATCCGGATGCCTCTGAGTGCGCTCATGGCGAGAAGTTACACCGACCTGCGGCGGTCGAAGGTGACATTTCAGGCCATGGCGTGTGCAGTTCACCAACAGACACGCCGAAATGCGTCACGAGGCTGTGGATATGCCCATCACGATCAATCAGGCGCACAAATTTTCCTCGCGTGCGACGCGCATACGGGTTAGTTTCCGATCATGAATGGACGCCTCTCGGGGAAAAAGGCGCTGGTGACGGGCGGCGCACAGGGGCTCGGCGCGGCCATTGCCGAACGCCTTGCTGCGGAAGGCGCGCAGGTCCTCATTACCGACCTCAATGAAGCGGGCGCGGCGCAGGTCGCAGCCGGGATCCAGGCCCGATACGGTGTCGAGAGCAGCTGGTCCACGCGCCATGACGT
>Ga0302326_10009869_pt1 | contig 20749 bp, 18 predicted proteins | sample Palsa_T0_3_FD_202264 | JGI IMG/M metagenome (GOLD analysis project Ga0302326, IMG submission 202264) | Peat permafrost microbial communities from Stordalen Mire near Abisko, Sweden - Palsa_T0_3 | ecosystem: Environmental > Terrestrial > Soil > Palsa > Peat permafrost | place: Sweden: Abisko...
GTGGGCAGCGGGAAATACGGGCGTAGTGCTTCCTGCGACACCTTGAAGCGGCTTTCCTGCAGACGCTCGCCGTAGAAGGCCATGTCCCATGCATTGAGCTTGCGCCCGGCGAACTCTTCGAGATCGGAGAATTCCTGGCGCGCCGCAGGCATGCAGCGCCGCGCCAGATCATCGAGAAACCCGAGCACCTGCTTGCTGCTCTTCGCCATGCGCGTCGCCAGCGCGTAGTCGGCGTAGTTCTTGAATCCCAACAGCTGGGAGAGCTCGTGGCGCAGCGGCAGAATCTCCGCAATGATGGCCTGGTTGTCGAAGCGCTGCGCGCTCGGCCCCAAGTCGGATGCGCGCGTCACCCACGCTTCGTAGATGTCGCGGCGCAGCTGCTCATTCTCGGCGCTCGCCATGACGGTGACGTAGGTCGGTTGATCGAGCTTGAACAGCCAGCCGGGTTGATTGGCCTCGCGCGCATCCGCTGCCGCGCGATCGATGGTGTTGTGAGGCAGGCCGGCGAGCACCGCACCGTTGGTTACATGGCGCGTGTAGGCGCGTCCCGCATCGAGGACGTTTTCGGCGAACTTGGTGCCGAGGTGCGCCAGACGCTGCGCGACCTCCCGATAACGCGTCTGCTTCTCCGGCGGGAGATCGACGCCGGCGAGACGGAAATCGCGCAGCGCATTATCCACCACCTTGCGCTGCTGGGAATCGAGCGTGTCCCCCTCGGATTTCAGCACGTTCGCATAAGCGGCCTGCAAGGCCGCGTTCTGTCCCAGCTCGGAGGAATATTCGGTGAGCAGCGGCACGCACTGGTTGTAGGCCTCGCGCATTTCCGGGGAATTGGCGACCGCATTCAAGTGCCCGATCGGGCTCCACACGCGGCTCAGACGGTAGCTCAGCTCCTCGACGGGAATCACCAACGAGGCGAAAGTCGGTGCGGACTGGGACGTCAATTCCGCGATCCGGGCGCGATTCTCCGCCAGGACTTTTTCCAGGGCCGGGCGGGCATCAGCGGCCGTGATGCGGTCGAAAGCGGGCAGAGAGTCGATATCCAGCAGTGGGTTGTTCACGCGGCAATTCTAGCAGACCCCCGCGCCTGGCTTGGCGAATGCCCTCACGCGAAACTTAAGTATCATTGCGGTCTCGCCCGAAATCCGCGACGGAGTTAACAGTGTCGACCTCAAGCTTCGATCTCATCACCGTCGGCGGCGGCAGCGGCGGCCTGGCCTGCGCGCAGCGCGCCGCCGAATATGGCGCCAAGGCGGCCGTCATCGAACCGAAGCCACTGGGGGGCACCTGCGTCAATGTCGGCTGCGTTCCAAAAAAAGTCATGTGGAATGCCGCGGGTCTGGCGCTCGGCGTCGGGGATGCCAAAGACTACGGTTTCGACGTCGCCGTCGGCGCCAACGATTGGGGCATCCTGAAAGCCAAGCGCGATGCCTATGTGCTGCGCTTGAACGGCATCTACGAGCGTAATTTGCAGACCAAAGGCGTCGCTTACGTGCGCGGCGCCGCGCGCTTTCTCGACGCCCATAGCGTCGAGGTGAACGGCGAGATCTTGCACGCACGGCACATCGTCATAGCAACCGGCGGTGTTCCGCGCATTCCGCAACTGCCCGGAGCGGACTTGGGAATCACGTCGGACGGATTTTTCGCGCTTCAGCGCCGGCCCAAGCGCGTCGCGGTCATCGGCAGCGGCTACATCGCGTGCGAACTCGCCGCTTCCTTTCACGAATTGGGCAGCGCCGTCGAATTGTTCATCCGCAAGGATCACCTGCTGACGAATTTCGACATCATGCTCGGCAAATCGCTGATGCGGGAGATGCGCGCCGCAGGCATAGGCGTCAACGAGCACGTCGTGCCGGCAGCGGTGCACGAGAGGTCGGGCAACAAGGTCTTGGTGGCGCAGGATGGCCGCGAGTTCGCGGATTTCGATTGCCTGCTATGGGCGATTGGACGCGATCCGAACGTCGGAGAGCTCGATCTTGCGAAAGCCGGCGTGCTGCAGGATGACCTCCAGCACGTGCGCACCGACAAATTTCAGAACACCAGCGTGCCCAACGTGTATGCAATCGGGGACGTCACGGGGCGCGCGGCGCTGACGCCGGTGGCGATCGCCGCCGGCCGGCGCCTGAGCGACCGTCTGTTCGGCGGCAAGCCCGAGCGCCACCTGGACTACTCCATGATTCCGACGGTGATTTTCACGCATCCGCCCATCGGGACGGTGGGTTTGACGGAGGCCGAAGCCCGCGCGCAGCACGGCCACGCCGTAAAGGTATACATCGCGGATTTCACCCCCATGTATCACGCCTTGACGACGCGAAAAACCCATACCGACATGAAGCTGGTGTGCATCGGGCCGGAGCAGCGCATCGTCGGCTGTCACATCATCGGCGCCGGCGCCGATGAGATGCTGCAGGGATTCGCGGTGGCGGTGCGCATGGGGGCGACGAAACGCGACTTCGACGACACCGTGGCCATACATCCCACCAGCGCCGAAGAGCTGGTCACGATGCGCTAGGCGTGCTGAGCGATGCGCTAGGTGTGCTGAGCGAGAGCCGCGAGCACGGGCTTCGTGTTGGGACGTATGCCGCGCCACAATAGGAACGATTCCGCGGCCTGCTCGACCAGCATGCCCCAACCCTTGCTGGTTTTTCCGGCGTGCTGCGATTTCGCCCACAAGGTGAACGGCGTGTGGCCACGGCCATAGGCCATGTCGTAGCAGACCGTGTGCTCGTTGACCAAGCCGGCGGGCATCGTGGGCACTTCGCCCTGCAAGCTGGCGGCGGTGGCATTCAAGATCAGATCGAAAGGAGGGCCGCTCACTTCGGAGAAACCGCACGGTTTGATCTCGGCCATGTCGGCGAAGTCGGTTGCCAATTGGCGCGCGCGATCCGCCGTGCGGTTGGCAATCACGCACTCGCCCAACTCCCGTTCCAACAAGGGTCCGAGAACGCCGCGAACCGCGCCGCCCGCTCCCATGATCAGCACCCGCTTGCCGGCGAGCACCAATCCCAAATTCCGCTCGAGGTCAGCCATCAGGCCCAACCCGTCGGTGTTGTCGCCGAGCAGCGAGGTATCCTCGAAATAGGCGATGGTGTTGACCGCCTGCGCGCGCTCGGCCCGCGGCGTGAGTTCGTTGACCAATTCCGCCGCAGTCTGCTTGTGCGGCAGCGTAACGTTGAGGCCGCGCACGCCGGAGGCGAACAGGCGCAGTGATTCGCGCCGAAAATCGACCGGCGCCACGTCGAAAAGCCGGTACACCAGATTCTGGGCGGTTTCCTTGGCGAACATGCCATGAATGAATGGCGACCAGCTATGCGCCACCGGATGGCCCACCACACCGTATTGATCAGGCGCTTCCGCGCCGATTGCCGTACTCATTCCGCAAGCCACTCCGCTGCGCGTTTTGCATAGTAGGTAAGTATGCCATCTGCGCCGGCGCGTTTGATGCATGCCAGCGATTCCAACGCGACGGCGCGCTCATCGAGCCAACCGTTGCCGGCGGCGGCCTTGATCATGGCGTATTCTCCGCTGACCTGGTAGACGAAGGTGGGCATGGCGAACTGCTCTTTCACGCGCCGCACGATATCCAAATATGGCAGTCCGGGCTTGATCATGACCATGTCCGCGCCCTCGGCGACGTCGAGCGCCACTTCCCGCAACGCCTCGTCGGAGTTGCCGACGTCCATCTGATAAGTGTGCTTGGTGCCCTTGCCCAGTTGCGCTGCCGAACCGACCGCTTCGCGGTACGGTGCGTAGAAATTCGACGCGTATTTGGCGGCATAGGCGAGAATTCTGGTATGCACGAGATCGGCGCTTTCGAACGCGGCGCGGATGGCGCCGATTCGGCCGTCCATCATGTCCGAAGGCGCCACCACGTCGGCGCCCGCATCCGCATGCGACCGCGCCTGGCGTACGAGCGTCTCCACGGTCAGATCATTGATGATATGGCCGCCTTCATCGATGAGACCGTCCTGGCCGTGGGTCGTAAACGCATCCAGGGCCACGTCGGTAATCACGCCGAGTTCGGGAAACTCCTTTTTGAGCGCCCGCACGGCTTGCTGGGCGATTCCCTGCGGATTCCAGGCCTCGCGCGCGTCCAGCGTCTTCCTTGCCGCCGCTGTGGATGGAAATAGGGCGACCGCCGGAATCTTCAGGCGCATCAAGCTCTCGCCTTCGCGCAGCAGCTCGTCCACCGAATAACGCTCGATTCCGGGCATGGACTCGACCGGCTGGCGCTGATTGCGGCCCTCGACGACGAAAACCGGGTAAATCAGCGAATCCACGCTCAAGGTGGTTTCACGCATCAGCCGGCGCGAAAACTCGTCCCGCCGCATGCGCCGCATGCGAATCAACGGAAATCTATTGCCGGAGATTCCGGTCATCTTCGTTGTGACTCCTCTTCCCATTACAGGCACCATCGCGTTGCCGCGTCGGTGCCGCCGGCGCAACGCTGTAATATCGCGCCTACGAAGCGAGCTGCCGGATGCCAATTTAACCATGAAGGATCGTTTTGGCGGAAATCAAAGACGCGCCCGGTTTCAGGCGCTGTGCCAATCGCTGCGTCCGGATCTGCTGCGCTTCGCATTCTGGCTGTCCCGCGATCGCGCCCTGGCCGAAGACGTGGTCCAGGAAACCATGCTGAGGGCGTGGAAGGCGCAGGATTCGCTGCTGGACGAGGCTGCCGCCAAACCATGGTTCCTCACCATCATCCGCCGCGAATTTGCGCGCACTTTCGAGCGCAAGCGTCTGCCGGCCGTCGATATCGATGAACTCATACGCTCCGAGGAGCCGATCCTGGCCGCCGCGGAGGAAAGCGATCTTGCGGAAATGCGCGCCGCCATCTTCAAGCTGCCCGATGAATACCGCGAGCCGTTGGTGCTGCAGGTTCTGATGGGTTATTCGACCGCGGAGATCGCCCGGGAGCTGGGGTTGTCGGGTCCCGCGGTGCTGACGCGCCTGTTTCGCGCCCGCCGTCAACTGCGCGCGTTGTGCGGCGAGGACACGGCGCAGGATCCGGCAGAATGATGGACCACGAGGCATACCGGCGCGCGCTGCTCGCTGATCCCTCCAGCGACGATGCCGAGCTGCGCAGGCATCGTGAAGCCTGTCCGGAGTGCCGCGCGTACGCCGAGAGCTTGCTGCGCTTCGAGTCGCGGCTGGAGCGCGCCTTGAAACTCAACTTTGCCGCGCCTGCCGCACGCTTGCGCCCGGGCCGCCTTGCCCTGGCGGCCAGCGTATTGCTGGCGCTGCTGGCCGGCGCCGTATGGCTGGCAGCGCCGCGTGCCAGTCTTGCCGCGGCCGTCGTGGCGCATGTCGTGCACGAGCCGCAGTCCTGGGTCCCGCAAACGCCCGTGGCGGATCCGAAGCTCGCCGCGGTGCTGCGCGATGCGCACATGCATTTGAACGGCGAGGCCGGCGCGGTCAGCTATGCCGCCAGCTGCGAGTTTCGCGGTCACATCGTGCCGCACCTGGTGGTGCAAACCGCAGAGGGGCCCGTCACCGTCATGGTGCTGGTGCACGAAACCGCGGCCCAGGAGGTGCAATTCGACGAACACGGATACCGCGGCATCATCGTACCGGTCGCGGGTCACGGCAGCATTGCGCTGCTCATGCGCAGTTCCGATGCGCGAATGAACGATGTCGAGGAGGTTGCCGCGCGGGTACGCGAGGCAATCGCGTGGTCGAACTGAGGCTTGGGCTCCCTAAATCCCGACCTCGCCCAGAAGCTCGACGATGCGCCGCACGCTGCCCGCCAGCGCCGGATGTTCGGCCTCGAATTGCACGGCGACCCGTTCCAGCCGCTGCGGCAGCGAGGAATCTGCTTCGCCGAGAGCCTCCGGCTGTTCGGCCAGCCGCTTGATATCGGGAAGAATCTCGCCCAAGGGACGATGCGCCTCAGGATCGCCTCGATGCGCATCGCTCAACTCGGCATGCAGCTTGGCGAGGCGCTCGCGCAGTGAATCTTTGTCCATGGGGTGATCCTGTCGGTTGACTGGGCTCTATTGTGCCATTCGCTCGGGCGTAAGTCGGGCGACTTCCACATAGCCGGCGCCGGCTACGGCTATGCCTTCATGAATCGACGCATAGGCGTCGCGCAGATGCTCATCGGCGCCGTGGGGAGGATTCACGAGCATGACGCCGCTGCCAGCCAGACCTAAGCCTGCGTCGTCCGGATGGATGGCCAAATCCGCGAACAGCATCTTGGGAATCTTCAGAGCCTCGAAGCGCGCATGCACCAGGGTGCGTTGCGTGGCACTGCGGATCGGATACCACATGAGAAACATGCCGGTGGGCCAACGCCGGTAAGCATCGGCAAAAGCCTGAACCATGGCCTTCAATTCATCGATCGATTCATAAGGCGGGTCCATCAGCACCAAGCCGCGGCGCTCGGGCGGCGGCAGATACGCCTTGAGGACGGCATACCCATCGTCGATCTGCGTCGAGATGCGTCCGGCCGATTCGAGTTCGCGATCGATGGCGCGCGCTTCCGCCGGCATCAATTCCACGAACAGCGCCCGATCATGCGGGCGCAGGCACCGGGCAATGAGCGCCGGGGAGCCGGGATAGCGCGGCAGGCGCTTGCCGCGCCGCGCGCGGATGGCGGCAAAGTATTCGCGCAGCGGCTCCGCGCCGAGCGCATTGACGATCAAGCGCTGAATGCCGCGTTCCGCCTCGCCCGACTTGGCCGCTTCGGCCGCCTGCAAATCGTAAAAGCCACGGCCTGCATGCGTGTCGAGAACGAAGAACGATGAATCCTTGCGGCAGAGCGCCTGCAGGCAATAAAGCAGGGCTACATGCTTCGCAACGTCCGCGAAGTTGCCGGCGTGGTAGATGTGCTGGTAATTCATCGCGCCGGCGCCATGCTTGCGCGCAATGCATCTACGTAGTTGTGTATGACATCCGTGTGGGCATCTTCCTGCCATCCCCCGGCCGCCGGATTGGTGTGAACGTCGCGCGGCCGGCCCTCGGCATCGATCGAATACAGCGTGAAGTTCAGCGCGCGATTTGCCTCATCGGCCACGGTGCGCGACCCCGCTGCCGCGGCATACATACTCAAGACCGCGCCAAAGGTGGAGTTGACGCCGCCCCAAGCCTGCGGGTCTTCGTCCTGCTCGTGACACACGGTGGTGCCGAATTCGACGTGCGTGAAATTCTTGCGCGTGAAATCGATCAGAAGCCCGGCATCCTCGAGCCAGGACGGCTGTGCGGCGGCGCGGCGCTCGAGCAAGTAGCGCGCCAAGTTCAGCGGCGCCCAAGCGGATCGATTGGTGGGTGTGTCGTGGTCTTCGAAGAATTGGGCGAAGAGGGCGCCGTCCGAGGCCGCGCTGGCCAGCTGATGCCGGCTGATCCAGGACCACAGCAGATCGCGCGGCGCGCGAAATTCCGCGAACTCAAGGTCCACCAGGGCCTCGTAAAGCCGCAGTATGAAGCTCATGTTGCCGGACACCGGACCGCGAGGCTCGCCGCTTCGGTAGTCGACGCGAAACGGCCAGGGTGAACGGGTTGCATCGCCCGGCTGCTGATTCGCGGCAAGGACCCTGGCATTGTGCAGCGCCTGGTCCAGGTAGCGGCGCGCGCGGAGGAGGTCGCGGGCATGCGCCGCCTCGTACAGCAGCGTCAATGCGTAGCCGGCGATGCCGCCCTTGTCGGGTTCGATTTCGTACGGGCGGTCGGACTGCGAACCGCAATCCGCGGCCAGCGGAAATTGCTGGCGCAGGCCCGTGGAACGCGTGAAGCGCGGGTATGAGCCACCGCCCGGAGTCAGCGTCTCAGAGGTCAGGTAGTCGCCCATGGACATGGCGACGTCGAGCAGCCAGGGGTCCTGTCGGTCCGTGAAATCGTAGTACTTCAGGTAGCTCAAGATTCCGGTGCCGTTTTGCGTCGCGGGGATGATGTCCGAACGTCCGTTGCTGGGATTCCAGGCGGCATCCAGGAATGTCTCGCAGACGAATCTGGGATAGCCATGATCCTTGGGGCACGTGCGATAGAAGCGCATCTCCCGTGCAAGCGCTTCGCGCCAGGAGGTCCATGGCTCCAGACGCCCGGCGGCGTCGCGTACAACCGCATGTCCGGCGATTTCGTCGGTCCGGGTCATGTCACAGCCAGATCGACGGCGCGCCGCTCGCGGGCGCTCTGCAGCAATGCTTCCAGCGTCAGCGCGATGTCGATGGATTCCTCCGGGGTCGCGCCGTTCCAATGCTCGGGTCCCTCGAGGATCAGCGCGGCGAAGGATTCTGTCTCCGCCAGGAAGCCGTTGGCTGCCGCGGTATCAACCACGCTGTCGACAGCATTGGCATCGCATCCTAAGCGCAGCTTCAGGGATCCGGGAGCCGAGGTCGAGGTGTGGTTCAGAAATGTCGTTTGGATCATGCCGCCCGATCCCACGATCAAAGCCTGGCGGTGCGGACAGGCATCGAGACTGCAGGTCACCTGGGCGAGTAAGCCGCCGCCGAATTCCAGAGTCGCGGCCAGCGTCCGATCGACGCCGCCTTGAGCACCCGCGGACCAGTGCGCCGTCGCATTGACTCGGCGCGGCCGTTCTTGGGCCACCAGCCGGATCAGGCTTACGCAGTACGTGCCCAGATCCATCAAGGCGCCGCCGCCCAATGCCGGATGGAAGCGAATGTCGGCGGGGTTTGCCAAGGTAAAGCCGAAGCTGGCCTGGACCAGGCGCACCTTGCCGATCGTGCCGGCGGTCAACAGTTCGCGCAGTTTCAAAGTCTGCGGTTGGGCTCGGTACGGATAGCCTTCCACCAAGTGCACGCCGGCGGCGCGCGCCGCATCGAACATGGCGCGGGCTTCTGCGCCGCCCACCGACAGGGGCTTTTCGCAGAGCACGTGCTTGCCCGCGCGCAGCGCCCGAATGGACCACGTCGCATGCAGGCTGTTGGGCAGGGGAATGTAGACGGCATCGAGGCCTTCATCGGCCAGCAGTTCCTCGTAACTACCGAAGGAACGGGGAACGTTCAGCTGGGCGGCGAATGCTTGGGCCTTGCGCAGATCGCGGCTGGCGATTGCGCTCACGGTGACGCGCGTCGAGGGGCGCACGGCCTCGACGAAGCTGCGCGCAATTCTGGCGCTGCCGAGGACTCCGATTCGCAAGGCTTGGGCCGCCACCGGGTGCCTGTGCGGCGCGCTCAACCGAGCTCGGCGAGGTAGTCGCGCGGTCTTAGGAAGTCTTGATACAAACGGGCCTCCGGTGAGCCGGGTTCTGGCTTCCAATCATATTCCCACCGAGCGAGCGGCGGCATGGACATCAGGATGGATTCCGTGCGGCCGCGCGACTGCAGTCCGAACGAGGTGCCGCGATCATGCACCAGATTGAACTCCACGTAGCGACCGCGTCGATACAGTTGGAACTGACGTTCGCGCTCGCCGTAGTGCTGGTCCTTGCGGCGATCGACGATGGGCAGGTACGCCGGCAGGAAATGGTCGCCGATGCTGCGCAGGAACGAGAAGCAGGCGCCAAACCCTCCTTCGGACAAGTCATCGAAGAACAGGCCGCCCACGCCGCGCGTCTCGTTGCGATGCGGCAGGTAGAAATACCGATCGCACCAATCCTTGTACTTGGGGTAGAGCTGCTCGCCGAACGGGCGGCAGGCTTGCTTGGCGGTCCGATGCCAGTGCAGCACGTCTTCTTCGCATGGGTAGTAGGGGGTGAGATCGAAACCGCCGCCGAACCACCAGGCCAGCGGGGCGTCCGCGGACCCGGCCTGAATGTAGCGCACGTTGCAGTGGGTCGTCGGCACATGCGGATTGCGCGGGTGAAATACCAGCGACAATCCCACCGCCTCGAAGGGAACACCCACGAGCTGCGGCCGCTGGTTCGACGCGGACGGCGGCAGCTTCTGTCCGAACACGTGCGAAACCGAGACGCCGGCGCGCTCGAACACACTGCCGTCGCTCAAGACGCGAGTCTCGCCGCCGCCGCCTTCGGCTCTTACCCAGGGATCGCGGCGAAATTTCGCCGTATCGCGCGCCTCGATCTCTCCGGTGATGCGCTCTTGCAGCTCGTCGAGATAGCTTTTGACTGCCAGCGAGTCGGACATTGGCCGCCCTCCGAGCCTGCGCAGGCTCTCATGATTTCCTGTTCGCGGATCTCTTCTTGGGTTTGGCAGCGGGTTTGGCTTTGGGCTTGGCTTTGGGATTGGCTTTCACCTTCCGAGGCGCCTTCTTGTCGACTGCGGCCTTCGAACCCTTGGCCGCCAACCGTACCGGCGCAGGTTTACGCGCGGCTGGTTTGGCGGACTTGCCCGCCGCTGCCGGTTGAGCGGCCGCCGGTTGAGCCGCTGCCGCATTCTTGGCGGCGACTTTTTTGCGCCCCCACTTGCCGAAGGTACGAACCGGAGCGGCTGCGAGCATCGCCCGGCATTGCTCCAAGGTCAGGCTCTTCGGATCCTTGTCCTTCGGGATCTTGGCATTGCGCTGCTTGTCGGTGATGTAGGGACCGTAGCGGCCGTTCAGCACCTGAATGCCGGCGTCGGGGAAATCGAGAATGAGGCGATTGGCGTCCGCGATTTCCTTTTCCCGAATGACCTCGAGCGCGCGTTCCGGCGTGACTTCGTAGGGATCGTCGGTCTTCAAGGACGCATACTTGGCGCCGTATTTCAGGTACGGGCCGAAGCGGCCGACGTTGGTGATGATTTCTTCGCCCGCGGGGGTCTGGCCCAGTTTGCGCGGCAGTTTGAAAAGCTCCATCGCCTGTTCGAAGGTGATGTTGTCCATTTTCTGCCCCGGCCGCAGGCCCGCGAATCGCGGCTTGTCGGCGTCATCCTTGGTGCCGATCTGCACGAACGGGCCGAACCGCCCCATGCGCACCGTCATGGGCTTGCCGCTCGCCGGATCCAGGCCCAGCTCGCGCGCCTGCGCCACTTCCTCGCGGCTGACCGAGGTTTCGATGCGCTCCACCAGGTCGATGAACGGCTTCCAGAATTTGTCCAGCAGCGGCACCCACTCCTCTTCGCCGCTCGCAACGGCATCCAAGGAGTCTTCCATCTTGGCGGTGAAATCATAATCCACGTACGTCGTGAAGTACTGAGTGAGGAAGCGGCTGACGATCTTGCCGATGTCGGTCGCGGTGAAGCGCCGGCTCTCGATGTCCACGTACTGGCGGTCGCGCAACGTGGAAATGATGGACGCGTAGGTCGAAGGCCGGCCGATGCCGTACTCTTCCAGCGCCTTGACCAGCGATGCCTCCGAGAAGCGCGGCGGCGGCTCGGTGAAATGCTGCGTCGGCACCACGCCCACGAGCGAAACGCGGTCGCCCTCCTTCATCGCGGGCAGCACGTGGTCCGAATCATCCACCACCGCGTCGTCGAGGCCCTCTTGATACACCGAGATGTAGCCGGGTGTGACCAGGGTGGAACCGTTGGCGCGCAGCACGGTGCGTTTCGAGCCGGCAAGCGCCTCATCGCCGGCAGGGGCGGCGTCGCCGGCCAGCATGTCGACGGCGACCGTGTCGAATACCGCGTGCGCCATCTGGCAGGCGATCGTGCGTTTCCAGATCAACGAATACAGGCGGAACTGGTCGGGCTCGAGTTTCTTTTCTATGTCGGCCGGCAGGACGTCGGCGGCGCTCGGGCGAATCGCCTCGTGGGCCTCCTGGGCGTTCTTCGACTTGGTCTTGAAGATGCGCGGTTCTTCGGCGAGCCCCGCCCGACCATACAGCTGCACGATGACTTCGCGGATCTGCGCCACGGCTTCCGCGGCGAGGTTCAGCGAGTCGGTGCGCATGTAGGTAATCAGACCCACCTGGCCGTCGCCGATGTCGATGCCTTCGTACAATTGCTGAGCGGTGCGCATGGTCTTCTGCGCGCTGAAACCCAGCTTGCGCGCGGCCTCTTGCTGCAGCGTCGAGGTGGTGAATGGCGGCGCGGGATTGCGTTTACGCTGCTTGCGATCCACCGACAGCACGGTCAGCGCGCCGCGGGCGGCTTCGGTGAGCGTGCGCTCGACCTCGCGCGCCTGCGCCTCGGTCGTGAAACTGAACTGCTCGACCTTGGCGCCCTGATATTCGGTCAGCTTGCCGGGAAACTTCTGCTCTGAATGCGACAGCTCGGCATCGATGGTCCAATACTCACGGGCGACGAAAGCTGCGATTTCATCCTCGCGCTCGCAAATCATGCGCAGCGCCGGACTCTGCACGCGGCCGGCCGACAGGCCGGGGCGTACCTTCTTCCACAGCAGCGGCGACAGGTTGAAGCCCACCAGAAAGTCCAGCGCGCGGCGTGCCTGCTGCGCGTTGACCAAGTCCACCGACAGTTCGCGCGGATGTTCCATGGCTTCGCGCACGGAATTCCGGGTGATGTCGTAGAACACCACGCGCTTGACGTCCTTGCCTTTCAGGTCGCCCTGGGCTTTGAGCAGTTCGTACAGATGCCAGCTGATGGCCTCGCCCTCACGGTCCGGGTCGGTGGCCAGGATCAGCGACTTCGCCTTCTTGAGCGCGCGTGAAATGGCATCCACGTGCTTTTGATTGCGCTCAACGACCTGGTACTTCATGGCGAAGCGATGTTCCGGATCCACCGCGCCCTCCTTGGGCACGAGATCGCGCACGTGGCCATAGGAGGCGAGCACCTCGAAGTCCTTGCCAAGATACTTCTTGATGGTCTTCACCTTTCCAGGTGATTCCACGATAACGAGATTGCTGCTCAAAGTCGTCTAGTGCAAGGCGTCGGAGCGCTCTTCGAAGACCAGATCTTCCATTTGAGCATAGGCGGACTCTTGCCCGGGTTGGCTGAACAGAACCATCAAAACCACCCACTTCACCTGCTCGATGTCGATTTCATCGGCCTCGAGCGCCATCAACCGGTCGATGACGAGCTCGCGCTCGGCGGCGGAAAGAATCCTGACGTTTTCCAGATACATCAAATAGCCCCGCACGTCGGTGTCCAGGCGCACCACTTCCTGGCTGCTGAATACGCGCACGGCCCTGGCGGTGGCTTCAGCGACCTTGCCGAGCTGGTCGCCGGAGAGTCCGTCGAGCCATTGCAACGCGCGCTCGATGTCGCGTTCGGCAAATCCAGCTTTTTCCAATTCGATCTTCAAGATGTCTCGATCGGGCCGAGGCTCGTCGTCGGCACTCATGTAATTCTCGAAGAGATAGATAAGAAGATCGAGAACGTTATCCTTCACCTCCGGCTCCTACTGACTCGGGAGTAGCGGCCCCCCGGGGCGGCCTGGACGTGGCCTTCGAGCTCGAGGATCAGCATCATCGAGGACACGGTTTGCGGCAGCAATCCCGTTCGAACCACCAAAGTGTCGAGGTCCGCAGGATCAAAGCCGAGCGCATCTAACAAGATTTTGTGACCCTTGTCCATGCCCGGAGTGAAGTCTGCCGGCCTCGAGACCCTCGAATCGGACTCGCCCGGAGCCAGCTTCAGACCCGAAAAGTTCAACTCCGTCAATACGTCAGCCGTGGTCTCGGTGAGCTTCGCTCCATTGCGGATGAGCTCGTGACAACCGCGGCTCAACGGGTTATGTATCGAGCCGGGAATGGCGAATACCTCGCGATTATTGTCGCCGGCGAGCCGCGCGGTCAGAAGTGAACCGCTTCGCAGCGCCGCTTCGACGACCAGCGTGCCGAGGCTCAAAGCAGCGATGATGCGGTTTCGGCGCGGAAAGTTGGGGCGCCGCGGCGGGGTGCCCAGCGGGAATTCGCTGACCACCGCGCCATGCTGTTCGATTTCCGCGCCCAGGCGCCGATGGCACTTGGGATAGATGACGTCGCTGCCGCTGCCGAGCACCGCAATGGTGGCGCCGCCGGCGTCGATGGCGCCGCGATGCGCTGCGCTATCGATGCCCTCGGCCAGCCCGCTGGTTATGCAGATTCCGCATGCCGCGAGGGCCTTGGCGAATTCGAACGCGGTCTGCCGGCCGGCCGCGGTCGGGTTGCGGCTGCCGACGATGGACAGCTGCGGATCATTCAAGACATCAGGGTTGCCCGCAACGTAGAGCGCGAGCGGTGCATCGTGGGTGCCCTGCAGCTGGCGCGGATAGCGATCGTCGAGGAAGGCGATGACATGATGACGCGCATCCATGGCCCAGGCCCGCTCGCGCTCGGAGACCTCTGCGTCGATGAGAAAGCGGCACGCGGCGGCCGGCAGCTCGGCGCGCCGAAGTGCCGCGCGCGCGTCGCGCAGGAGGTCCGCGGCACGCGCGCCGTTCAACACTTGGAACGCGCGCGCCAGCACCGTCGCCGAGAGCCGCGGTGCCCGAGACAGCACCATCCAGGCGAGCATGTCCTCCTCGTCACGCGGCATGGGTGCGATCATGCCGCGGGCTTGACGGGGACGCCTCCGCTTAAACCTCCGTCATCGTACAGTTTCTTACGGGTTTTCCACCTTGTCGGCGACCTGGATGACGTTGGTCGCCTCCATCACCAGGCCGTAGCTCAAGCTGTCGAAGGTCTTGAACACCATGAACGTGCCGGCGCGCTCCGAGGGCAGCTGGACTTTCTTCTCGGCCAGATGGCTCATGCTGTTCAAAAATCCTTTCTTGTAGTTGTCACCCACGACCGGGCCGGTGTCGTAAATCCCGAGCACGTTGCCGGGCACGAGACCATCGCGCGCCCCTCGATTGATGACCACCACCTCGTACTGGCCGATGATCGACACGCCGTTGCTGACCGATATGATGACGCCGTTGACCTTGACCTTCGGTGGGCTTGGAACGAAATCCAGCGGTACATCGACGCCGCCGGGAATGAGCTTGTCCCCCGCCTCGGTCTCGCGCGCCGATTCGGTCATCACCAACGTCACCGGGTCGCCCTGGCGTGTGACGTGCCCGGTCCCCAAGTAGATCCCGTCGTAGCCGAGCACGCGATTGTCATCGGGGTCGCGCAGTTCATCGCCGATGCGCACCATGTTGTAGTGCATGCCCAGCTCTGCCGGCGCGGTGAAGCCGCGGGCATAGACGGTGTCGCCATCGGACATGATCAAATGCAGATCACGCGTCGCCAAGACGTACGGCGCGGCCTTGATTTGCTCCGCGGACAACACCGTCGGTTTGGACATGAAGGCAGCGACGGCTTCGTAAGGAATGGTCGTCACCGCGCCGTCGTAGGGTTGGCTGCGGACCCGGGGAATCACGCGCGCATCGCCGCCCTGCTCGAATTGCAGTTCTCCACGCTGCACAACCACCCGTGGCCTGCCGTCGATGTAAACCAGCCGCAAGGTATCGCCGGGATAGATCAGATGCGGATTTCTGACCTGCGGGTTGACCTGCCAGATCTCGGGCCAGTACCAGGGATCGCGCAGGAATACCTTGGCGATGCCCCACAGAGTGTCGCCGCGCTTGACGACGTAGCTATCCGGGGCATTGGGCGCCAGTGCCAGGCCTTCCGGAGCCTGGCCCCCGGCTCCGCCCACGGAACGCGGCGCCGACGGGCCGGCGTCGATGGCCGCCTCCATTGCCGTGCGGTCGTCGCCGACCGGAGTGCCTTCGACCACGGGCTCGGTATTGGCGATCGGCACGGGTGCCGTTTCCGGCCGCTCGGTTCTGCATCCTGCGATCAAAGCAACCGCGAGAAGTAGGGCAATTTTCTGATGACCTTGCATTCGATTCGCTCCCATCCGTTACGCCTATGCTTGCAGACTCACTGATATACTGCTGATCTGCCGCCTAAGGCTGGGACGTATCGCCCGTTTTTGCCCGTTGCCCATCGCGGCGCGTTGAGGCATTAAGTTAAGCAGCGGCGGAACTTTAGCAACAATCTTCAGCCAAAAACACGACATTCCTCTCATAACTTCCAATGACCAAGCTGGCAATTCTCGAGTACCCCGATCCTAAGTTGCGGACGCGGGCAGAAGCTGTCGCAGTGGTCGATGACGCAGTGCGTCAACTTGCCGATGATCTGCTCGAAACCATGTATGCCGCCAACGGCGTGGGCTTGGCGGCGACGCAGGTCGATATCCACCGGCGGGTGATCGCCTTGGATGTGAGCGAGACACGAGATCAGCCCTTGGTCCTCATCAATCCGGAGCTGCTCAGCGCAGAGGGCAAAGGCCCGGGCGAGGAGGGTTGTCTTTCATTGCCCGGCATCTACGACAAGCTGACGCGCGCCACGCGCATTCGCGTGCGGGCGCTGGATGTTCAGGGCAAGCCGTTCGAAATGGACGCGGAGGGGTTGCTGGGGGTCTGTATCCAACACGAGATGGATCATCTCGAGGGTAAGCTTTTCGTCGACTATCTGTCGGAACTCAAGCGCCAATTGATCCGTCGCCGCCTGGAAAAAGAACGCAAGCAGAAATCCACGGGAAGCGTCTCGCGCGCCTCGGCGCCCGCTCTTTGAGCCTTGAGTACCAAACCTTCGTTGCGGCTGGGCGTCGCTGGTACGCCTGAATTCGCCGTTCCCGCGCTGGAAAGATTGGCGTGGGCACGCCCGGTAGACGCCGTGTTCACACAGCCGGATCGGCCTGCCGGCCGCGGCCAGACGCTGCACATGAGTCCCGTCAAGCGCCGCGCGCTCGAGCTTGGATTGACCGTGCATCAACCGCTCACGCTGAAGACGCGCGAGGCCGCGGAGCTGGTGCGTTCGCTGCAGCTCGATCTTCTGGTGGTGGTCGCCTACGGACTGATCCTGCCGGCCGCCATTCTCGCGATTCCGCGATTGGGCTGCATCAATATCCACGCCTCGCTGCTGCCCCGATGGCGTGGCGCGGCGCCCATTCAACGCTCATTGCTGGCAGGCGATTCGCGCACGGGCATCACCATCATGCGCATGGAGGCAGGGCTGGATACGGGCCCGATGCTGGCGAGCCGTTCGACGCAGATAACCGAGCTCGACACCGGACAGTCGCTGCATGACCGGCTTGCCCGCATGGGCGCCGATCTCATGGTCGAGACATTGCCGGCAATCGAGTCGGGCAGCTTGCAGGAGCACCCGCAGCCCGAGCAGGGCGTTACCTATGCGCAGAAGATCAACAAGGCGGAAGCGCGCATCGACTGGCTCAAGGATGCCTCATCCATCTGGCGCCAGGTCAGGGCCTTCAACCCTTGGCCGGTGGCCGAGACGTGCTGCAACGGCCGGCAGTTGCGGATCTGGGAGGCCCGGATCCTCGAGCCGAACTCGGCAGGTCATGCAGCCCCCGGCAGCGTGCTCAAGGCTGACGCGGCGGGCATCGAGGTTGCCTGCGGCGCAGGCGTGCTCTGCGTGACGCGTCTGCAGTTGGCCGGGCGCAAGCCGCTTCAGGCGGGCGATTTTCTCAAAGGCCAGCGCCTCGACGGCGCGCGCTTTGACTGAAATGGCCGGCAAAGCGCAAGGGCCCGCCGCGACGGGAGCGAGCGCCAGGTCCTTGGCGGCACATGCGGCGGCTCGCGTGCTGCGCGAAGGCGTGACCCTGGATTCGGCCTTGCAGGATGCTCTTGCCGCAGCGGATCCCAAGCTGCAACCGACGGTGCGCTCGCTGGGATTTGGCGCCGTACGCGGCTACTTCCGGTACGTGGCCGTGCTTACGCGGCTATCGTCGACGCCGGTGAGGTCGCTGGATTTTCTGGTGCTGGGAATCTTGTCGGTGGCCTTGTTCGAGCTGGAAGATGCACGCACGCCCGAGTACGCCGTGGTGGATGCAGCCGTGCAAACCGCCAAGGCCACCGATGCTGCGCGGGCCGCGGGCCTCATCAATGCGGTACTGCGCCGCTACTTGCGCGAGCGCCCGGCTGTCGATGCCGAGATCAATGCCAGGCCGGCGACGCGCCACGCGGCGCCCATCTGGTTGGCGGATCGCTTCCGGGCGGACTGGCCGGTGCGATGGACGCAGTTGTTGGCGGCCAGCGATACCCAGGCGCCGATGTGGCTGCGGGTGAACAGCCGGCTGAAAACGGCGGCCGGATACCTCGAGCTTCTGCATGATGCCGGCATCGATGCACGCATCGAGGAGCGCGTACCGCAGGCGCTGGTGCTGCGTTCGCCTTGCGATGTGCACGACCTGCCCGGATTCGACGCAGGACTGGTATCGGTCCAAGACCTGGCTGCGCAGTGCGTGCAGTTTCCCTTGGCGCTGGCGCCAGGGCTACGTGTGCTCGATGCGTGCGCGGCTCCGGGCGGCAAGACTGCCTTGATGGCGGAGCGCGAGCCAAATCTGGCTCGATTGGTGGCCGTGGACACCAATCCGGCGCGGCTGGAACGGGTGCGCCAGAACCTCGATCGGGGCAGCTTGCGCGCCGAACTGATCCACGGCGACTCCACGACCCCCGCGGGATGGTGGGACGGTGAGCCGTTCGATCGGATCCTGCTCGACGCGCCCTGCTCCGCGCTCGGCATCATTCGCCGCCATCCCGACATTCGGCTGCGCAAGACCCCGGCGGACATCGACAAGCTGCCTGCCTTGCAGACAACTCTATTGCAGGCTGCCTGGGGTATGCTCGCCCATGGGGGACGACTCGTATACGTCACGTGCACGGTCACAAGAAGCGAAAACCGCGATGTCATCGGTGAATTCCTGGGGCCTCGCCGCGACGCGAGCATCATCGCCTCGAGCGAGTGGCCCGGGTGGCCGAATTTCGGTGAAAGCGACGAATATGGGCGCCAGATCCTTCCCGGTGAGGCGGGCGCGGATGGCTTCTATTATGCTGCGTTGAGCAAACAATGAGCCGCCAACGCTTGAACATCGAGCCTGCAGACCCTTGCAGGATAGGATCCTTCGCGAGACTGCTATGCGGTGCATTGTTTGCGGCGGCCGTGGGCTTGCAGCCGCTGCACGCGGACGGCCTGGAGGGACGCTTCGAGGTTCGCTCCGCGGACCTGGAACTCGAGGAAGGTGTCTATCACATGAATGCACGCCTCGCCTTGCCGATCAGCGACGCGGTGCGGCGCGGCTTGGCCGAGGGCGTGCCGCTCAACCTGGAATTGGACATCGAGATCGAGCGCGTGCGGCAGTTGCTGCCCAATTCGCGGGTCGCAGAACTGACACAGCGCTATCACCTCGAGTACAACGCGGTCAGCGCGCGTTACACGCTGCGCAACGTCAACAGCGGACAACAGGAGTCGCTCGCGACCGTCGACGCGGCTCTGGAGCGGCTCTCCGACATCCGCGATCTGCCGGTATTGGACCGTGCGCTGATCGCCGAAGACCGGCGCTACGAAGCGAATGTACGCGCCAAGGCCGATTACGGCAGCGTGCCCTTCACGCTGCGCCTGGTCATGTTCTGGGTCAGCGACTGGCATCGCGAGTCCGACTGGTACACGTGGACGTTCCAGCCATGATCCGCAAGTACGGTTCCACCGTGCTCGCCTGCCTGGGCGTGGTGCTGTGGCTGGCGGCCTTGTACATGCTGGGCGTGGCCGCCCAGAACTCTCAGAAATTCGAAGGCTGGCTGCCGTGGATATTGCTCGTGAACATCTGCGGCCTGCTGACCCTGTTCGCGCTGCTGGCCGGCAAGGTCACGCGCTTGGTGCGCGACTATCGCCGGCATGTGCCGGGCTCGCGTCTCAAGGGCCGCACCGTCGCGATATTCAGCGGTCTTGCCGTGGCGCCGATCCTGGTGGTGTACTACTTCTCGCTGCAGTTCCTGAACCGTGGCATCGATAGCTGGTTCGAGCTGGAGGTGAGCCAGGGGTTGCGCGACACGCGCGAGTTGTCGCACGCAGCACTCGAGGTGCGGGAGAGCGAGTTCCTGCAGCACACCCAGGTGGTGGCGCGCGATCTGGAGGCGTTGCAGGACTTTCAGCTGGTCAGCGAGCTCGACCGGCTGCGCCGCGAGAGCACGGCGCTGGAACTGACCGTGGTGGGCGCGCAGGGACGGATCCTCGCCACCAGTTCCGATCTGCCCATGGACATGCTGCCGGTGCCGGCCACCGACGCGATGCTGCTGCAGCTGCGGCGCGGGCTGCCGTACGTGAGCCTGGACACGAATTCGGTCGGCGGGTACTTGATTCGCGCCGCCGCACCCTTGAATGACGGCGGCACCAGCAGACGCGCGCTGATCGCGCTCTACCCCGTGCCCCAGCAGCTCAGCCAGCTGGCCGACACCGTGCAGCGCTCGTATTCGCAGTACGCCAATCTGCTGCAGCTGCGCCCTGCTTTGAAGTCCACGTTCGTGCTGATTTTGACCTTCGTGGTGCTCATGTCGCTGATCGCCGCCGTGTACGGCGCCTTCTTCGCCGCGCAGCGTCTGGTACAGCCGGTGCAGGATCTGATCGCCGGAACCCGCGCGGTCGCGAAGGGAAATTACGACACCAAACTGCCGCTGCCGTCGCGCGATGAACTCGGCTTCCTCGTCACGTCGTTCAACGACATGACCAAGCGCTTGGGAAGAGCCCGCGAAGAAACGCGCCGCAGCCAACAGGCAGTGGAAGCGGAGCGCGCGGGCCTGGCGGTCATTCTCGCGCGCTTGTCGACCGGCGTGGTGTCGCTGGAACCGGACTTGACGATACGCACGGCCAACCAGGCGGCAAGCGCCATCTTGGGCGTGGATCTCGAGGCCGCGGTGGGCAAGGCATTCGACGAGTCCATCAGCTCGAGCGCGCTGTTTACCCAGTTCCTCGCCGCCGTCAAGGCGCGCCTGTCGAGCGCGCACCTGGATTGGCGCGAGCAGATGGATCTGCTGTCGGACTCGGGCAAGCGCGTGCTGATGTGCGCGTGCACCGCGTTGCCCAACGATGTCGGCGCCGCGGCGGGCATGGTCTTGGTGTTCGACGACATCACCACATTGCTGCAGGCGCAGCGCGACGCGGCTTGGGGCGAAGTCGCGCGCCGCCTGGCGCACGAGATCAAGAATCCGCTGACCCCGATCCAACTGTCCGCGGAGAGGA
>Ga0302326_10009871_pt1 | contig 20747 bp, 20 predicted proteins | sample Palsa_T0_3_FD_202264 | JGI IMG/M metagenome (GOLD analysis project Ga0302326, IMG submission 202264) | Peat permafrost microbial communities from Stordalen Mire near Abisko, Sweden - Palsa_T0_3 | ecosystem: Environmental > Terrestrial > Soil > Palsa > Peat permafrost | place: Sweden: Abisko...
TCTCGGTCGCGGGGTCCACTCCGCCGCGCTTGACGACCAGCGCGAACGCCAGCATGTCCGGCTCCCTCATGAAATACCGGTAGGTCCTCGCCGCCGCGAGCTCGTGGGCCCTCTTGAAGGACGTCACCTCGACCCCCCCAGAGAGGGCGACGGTCGGCGCCGTCTTGCCGTCCCAGTTGCGGTCAAACTCCACGATCCCGGAGGAAAGCGAGTCCAGCCATGCGCGCACGACCTTGGGAGCGGATTTTGGCATTCGGAAAGGGAGGCAGCGTCAAGGGTACCGGCCCCGCCCGCGACACGGCAAGCGCACTGTCCGGGAATTGCGCCGAAAGAATGCGGACGACACCCGCCCCGGGCTTTGCTAGGATGGGCCCGTCCCACCCGCCATGCACATGAGCCACGCCCAGATGTACTCGAGATTCGCGGCGAGCGACCCCGCGTGGAACGGAAGGTTCTTCACCGGGGTCCTCACGACGGGCATCTACTGCCTGCCCTCATGCAGGGCGAGAAAGCCGAAGCCGGGCAACGTCCGGTTCTTCCCCACGTGCGAGGCGGCGCGCGGGGCGGGCCTGCGCCCCTGCATGAAGTGCCATCCCGACGACTTCGCAAGGGGGGCCGATCCCGTCCTCGAGTCGATCGAGGCGCTGGTCGCCGAGGTGCGGGCGGATCCCGGGCGCTTCGCCGGCGCAAGCGACGTCGTCCGGCGCTCCGGCTTCGGCACGACCCGGTGCTTCGAGCTCGTCCGCCAGCACTTTCACTCCACGCCGGCCGACCTCCTCCTGAGGTCGAGGATCGCGCGCGCACGCCGGCTCCTCATCTCCGCAGACGCCTCGGTCACGGAGGTCGCGGGCGAATCCGGATTCGAGTCGGTCTCGGTCTTCCACGAGCATTTCCGCTCGCAGAACGGGATGACCCCTGCCGCCTACCGCGACCTGCGCTCCGGGGGTCCGTTCACGGTCGCACTCCCCGCCGGGTTTCCCCTGCCCCACCTCCTCCGGACCCTCGGGCGAGACCCGGTGAGCGTCACCGAGCGCCTGTCCGGGACGACCTACGAGACGGCGTCGGACCTGGACGGCGCGCCGGCGATTGTGCGGATCGCGTTCGGGGGCGCTGGCGCAGCCGTGTCCGTCGAGGCCAAGGCCCCTGTCGGCGCGGCCCAGGCGGCCGCGGCGCACCGCCAGGTCGCCGGGCTCCTCGGCCTCGACCAGGACGCCGCCGCGTTCTCGAGGCTCGCCCGACGCCTGGGCCTGGCCCGGCTCGTTTCGGGCCGGGCAGGCCTCCGCCTGAGCCAGACTCCCGGCGTCCTTGACGGGCTCCTCTGGTGCATCATCGGCCAGCAGATCAACCTTCCCTTCGCCTGCGTGCTCAAGCGCCGCTTGGTCGAGAACCTGGGGACCCGCCTGCCGGGGGGCCTCTATTCCCTGCCGACCGCCGCGGCCATTGCCCGGCTCGAACCCTCCGACCTGAGGCCCTGGCAGTATTCGAGGCAGAAAGCGGAGTACCTGATCGGGGCCGCGAGGCTCGTCGCCGAGGGCAAGCTCGACCTCGCCGCGCTGGCCTCGATGTCGGCGACCCGGGCCGAGCGGGCGCTCCTTTCGGTGCGCGGCCTCGGGCCGTGGTCCGTCAACTATCTCATGATGCGCTCTCTCGGGTTCGCCGACTGCGTGCCCATCGGCGACACCGGCGTCACGAGCGGCCTGAAGGCCCTCTTCGGGCTCGAGGAGCGCCCGGACGCCGACGCGACGCGGCGCCTCATGGCGGTCTTTTCGCCCCACAGGAGCCTCGCCACCGCCCATCTCTGGCAACTCAACCGACCCGCACCATGAAAGACACCCCTGTTTTCCGCTACTCCACCTTCAAGACGCCCGCCGGCACGTTCACCGTCGCGGTCGACGCGTCCGGCGCCGTCGCCGCCACGGCATTCGGCGACAGGCGCGCCCTCCGGAAGCGCCTGCGCGCGGGTGCGCTCGTCCATGACGAACACGGGGCCGCCCCCGTGCGCAGGCAGGTCGAGGACTGGTTCCTCGGAAAGGCGCGCGGCTTCTCGGCGCGGCTTTCCCCGGCGGGCACTCCCTTCCAGCGGCGCGTCTGGGCGGCGCTCCGGAAAATCCCCTTCGGGGAGACCCGCTCCTATGGAGACGTGGCCAGGGCCGTGGGGAGCTCGGCGCGCGCGGTCGGCCGGGCCAGCGCGACCAATCCCGTCTGCCTCATCGTGCCGTGCCACCGCGTCATCGGGGCCGACGGCTCGCTCACGGGTTTCGCGTTCGGCGAGGAGACGAAGCGCAGGCTCCTCGATCTCGAGGGCTCGCGCCTCAGCGGCTAGCTGCCCTGTGCACCGCGACGACGAAGGCCTTCAGCTTCTCGCGGTCCTTCACCCCCGGCGCCGACTCGATCCCGCTGTTCACGTCCACGAAGCGCGCGCCTGATCCGGCCAGCGCGCCGCCCACGTTTTCCGGGCCGAGCCCGCCCGACAGGATCCAGGTCGTCCCGGGGTTCCCTTCCCGGTGCCTCCGGAACTTGGGCCAATCGCCCACGCGGCCGGTTCCCCCGAAGAGCGACTCGTCGAACGTGTCCAGCATGACGGTCCTGGCCAGGCCCAGCCAGGCCGGGGGCACCTCGACATCAGGGGGCAGCTTGGGAGCGAGCCACAGGGCCTTGGGACCCACCTCGCGCGACCAGCCCTCGATCACGGCAACCGGAGTGTCGTGTCGAAAATGAACCTGGAAGAGCTCGAAACCCGCGTCGCGCATGGCCGGGAGCTCGCCGGGTGCGGGCTCGACCGAAACCGCGACCTTGTGCCTCTCCGGGATGCGCTTGGCCATCGAGCGGAACTGGGCGAGCGAGACGTACCGGGGCGACTTCGGGTAGAGGTTGAACCCGAGGTAGTCGACCCCGCAGGCGTCCGCGAAGTCGGCGTCGACGAGCGAGGTGAGCCCGCAGACCTTGATCTGGATTCCGTCAATCATGGCAAAGTTGAGCCGGACATTCCACGCCGCCCCGCCCAAAAACGCAACCCGGCGGGAAGGGGCGCCTCAGCCCAGGGCGCCCAGGAGGGCGGCCACGAGCTCGTCAATCCCCGGGGTCGAGGCCTCGAAGTCGACCCTGAGGCCCTCCTTGCGCATCGTCTCGCTCGTCTGGGGGCCGATGCTCCCGTTCAGGGGCCTGCGCGCGCCGCCCGCGATCGCCAGGGCCTGCGCCTGGTCCGCGAAGGACTGGGCCGAGGACGAGCTTGCGAAGAGGACGGCGTCCGCGCCCAGGCGCCGGAATTCCTCGGCCTGCGGGTTGGCCGAGAGGTCCACGGGCTCCGTCTTGTAGACCTGGAGGCAGTCGACGATCGCCCGGGCCTCCTCGAGCTTCGCGACAAGCGTGTCGCGGTTGAGGTTTCCCGTGATGACCAGGATCTTCGCGCTGTCCATGCTCCCGGTCGCGATCATCTCCTCGGCGAGCCCCTGCGCCGTGGCCTTCTTCGGCTGGCACTCGACCCTGAGGTGGAGGTCCGCCACCGCCTTTGCGGTCGCGTCCCCGACGCACGCGATCCGCGCCAGGCCCAGCGAGCGCACGTCGTCGAAGATCCCGAAGAATTCCCCGAAGAAGTGCTGGACCCCGTTTGCGCTCGTGAAGACAAGCCAGTCGTAGGCCCCGAATTCCAGCATGACCTCGGCGAGGGTCTGCTTCGAGATCTCCCGGGAAATGCGGATGACCGGGATCTCGACCACCTCGGCCCCGAGAAGCGCGAGCTTCGAGGCCAGCTCGGACGCCTGGTCGCGCGTGCGCGTGACGACGATCCGTCGCCCGGCGAGAGGAAGCTTTCGCGCGTCCGGCATCGGCAATCTCCTAGAGGATCCCGAGCTGCCCGAGGATGCGGGCCGCCGCGGCGGCGGGGGCCGCCAGGTCCGGGTCCCCGACGGGGACGCAGACCACGCCGACGGCCTCGTGGTAGAGGTGGAGCTTGCCGCCCGCCGCGTGGGCGCCGAGCGCCGTGTTGCAGCCTCCGCCGAGCGCCAGCTGGACCGCCCGCTCGAGGCCGACCGACCGGGCGGTCTCGGAATCGAAGACCCCCTCGAACCGGCCCACGTCCGCGGAGCGGCACTGGACGGCGATCGCCCCCTGGCCGACCGCGGGCACCATGCTCTCCAGGTCCAGCATCCGGAATTCGACCCCGGGCCACGAGGCGATCCCGAGGCGCCTGAGGCCTGCGGCGGCGAGGATCGTGGCGTCGGCCAGGTGGTGCTCTGCGATTTTCCTCAGCCTCGTGTCCACGTTGCCGCGGATCTCCACGAAGGCCGCGTCCCCAAAGAGGAGCGCGGCCTGCCTGCGGCGCCTGGGGCTGCCGGTGGCAAACGTCTTCGGCGAGCCGACGCCGGTCCTCAGGACAAGGGTGTCCCTGGGATCCTCCCGGGGCAGGTAGCCGACGGTCGCCAGGCCGGGAACGGCCTCGCCGGGCAGGTCCTTGGCGCTGTGGACCGCGATGTCGCCCTCGCCCCTCAGGAGGGCCGCCTCCAGCTCGTGCGTGAAGAGGCCCTTGCCCCCCTTCGCCTCGAGCGACCAGTCCGCCTGGCGGTCGCCGGTCGTCAGGATCCTCAGGAACTCGCACTGCTCGCCCATCCTTGCGAGCAGGTAGGCGGCAACGAGCTCGGCCTGGGCAAGTGCCAGCGGGCTTTTCCGGGTGGCGAGGACGAGTTTCTTTCCCATTCTCTGGCGCACCCGCTTGCGGGGCGCGTGTCGGTCAATACGCGGCCTGGACGCCCTTCAGGTTCTTCTTGGACATCCAGGGCATCATGCTCCTGAGGCGCTGGCCGGTCTTCTCGATCTTGTGCGCCGCGCCCTTCTTCAGGAGCCGGTTGTATTTCTTCAGGCCGCCCTTGTACTCGGCGACCCACTGCCGCGTGAACTTCCCGGACTGGATCTCCCCGAGGATCTTCTTCATCTCGCGCTTGGTGGCGGCGTTCACGACGCGCGGCCCGCGGGTGATGTCCCCGTACTTCGCGGTCTCCGATATCGAGAAGCGCATCCCGGCGATCCCGCTCTCGTACATGAGGTCGCAGATGAGCTTGAGCTCGTGGAGGCACTCGAAATAGGCCATCTCCGGCTGGTATCCCGCCTCGACGAGCGTCTCGAAGCCGGCCTGGACGAGCGCGCTCGCCCCGCCGCAGAGGACCGCCTGCTCGCCGAAGAGGTCGGTCTCGGTCTCCTCCTTGAAGGTCGTCTGCAGGACCCCCGCCCGCGTGGAGCCGATGCCCTTCGCCCAGGCGAGTGCCGACGCCTTGGCCTTCCCGGAGCGGTTCTGGTAGACCGCGATCAGGGCCGGCATTCCCTTGCCCTCGACGTAGAGCCTGCGGACCATGTGCCCGGGCCCCTTGGGGGCGACCATGATGACGTCGATGTCCTTGTGGGGCTTGATCAGCCCGAAGTGGATGGAGAGCCCGTGGCTGAAGATGAGGGTCTTGCCCTTCCCCAGGTTCGGCAGGATGTCGGCCTTGTAGACGGCGGCCTGCTTCATGTCGGGGAGCCCGACCAGGATGACGTCGGCGCGGCGGACCGCCTCGGCGGTGTCGTAGACCCTGAAGCCGTGCTGCTTGGCGACCTTGCGCGACTTGCTGCCCGGATACAGGCCGACGATGACCTTGCATCCGCTGTCCTTGAGGTTGAGCGCGTGCGCGTGGCCCTGGGAGCCGTATCCGAGGACGGCGAGGGTCTTGTTCCTGAACACGCCGAGGTCGGCGTCCTTGTCGGTGTATACTTTTGCGGGCATGGTAAAGGGGGCTACCGGGGGGGCGTCACTTGTTGAGGGCGAGCCGACCGGTGCGGGCGATCTCGAGGATGCCGAAGGGCTCCAGGAGAGCGAGGCAGGCGCTCACCTTGTCCTCGTCCCCCGTAAGCTCGATGATGAGCGTCTCCGGGCCGAGGTTGGCGATCCTCGCCCGGAAGATCTCCTTGATCTGCAGGATCTCGGCCCTCTGCTTCGCGTCCGCGCGGACCTTCACGAGGATCAGCTCGCGGGCGACGGTCTGTCCGTCCTTGAACTCCATGACCTCCACGACGTTGACGAGCTTGCGCAGCTGCTTCGTGCAGAGGTCGAGCGCCGCCGTGTCGCCGTTCAGGACGATCGTGATCCGCGACAAGGTCGCGTCGTGGGTCGGCGCCACGTTCAGGGAGTCGATGTTGAAGCCCCGCCCGGAGATCATGCCCGCGACGCGGGCCAGGACCCCAAACTTGTTCTCAACAAGGATCGAGATGGTGTGTCGCATGATGTGCGGGTGGGCGGCGCTTCCGCCGGGCTGAACCCGGTGGACGGCGGGTGGGAAGATCAACCAAGGCCGGCGTAAAAAGGGAAGCCTAAACGGTTGGCTGGGCGCATTCAGGGAACTTTTTGCATCTGCGGTGTCTCAAAATGGCGAAGCCGCTCGTCTTTACCTAGGATGAGCCCGGCCGCTCCGACCAAGAAACACACCAAAGCCTGAATCCGCCAAGCCCGGCGGCCCGTATGATTTCCAGCCACAGCCGACTGAACTTCAACCGACAGACACAGACCTCCGCCCTCGCGCGCTCCCCGTGATCCTCGCCATCATCGTCATCGCGCTCCTCGTGCTCCTCGTGATCGTGGACGGCTCGGACACCTCCGGGGCGCACCAAGGGGCGCCGCCCGAAGTGGAGTCGTTCCAGCAGGAGGACGCGGAGCGGTCCACCGCCGGCAGCCCGTGCATCCTGAATGTCACCTCCGTTTCGCGCGGCGACGAGCGGGAGAAGCGCAGGCGTTCCTGGAGGCCGGCGCGGCAGGGTCAGGCCGAGACGTCCCAGAGATAGGGGCGCGGCCTACGCCGGGCTCTCCCATTTCTTCGCACGCTCCAGGGCCCGCTCCCACCCCTGCCTAAGCCGATCCATCTCGGCCGCGGGGCGCGACGGCCGGTAGGTGGTCTCCACCGCCCAGTTGCGCGAGATCTCGTCGCGGCTCGCCCAGAAGCCGACCGCAAGCCCCGCAAAGTAGGCCGCGCCCATGGCGGTCGTCTCGATGTTCCTCGGCCGGATGACGGGCACGCCGAGCAAGTCGGCCTGGAACTGCAGGAGCGGCCGGCTGCGGGCGGCGCCGCCGTCGACCCTCAGCTCCTGGAGCGCCACGCCGCTGTCCTTTTCCATGCAGGCCACCAGGTCCGCCGCCTGGAAGGCGATCGCCTCCAGGACCGCGCGGCAAAGGTGCGCCCTTCCCGTCCCCCGCGTGAGGCCAAGGATGGCTCCCCGGGCATACGGGTCCCAGTGAGGGGCGCCCAAGCCGGCGAATGCGGGGACGACATAGGCGCCGCCCGCGTCGGGCACGGAGGCCGCCAATTCGTCAAGCTCGGCCGCGGAGCCCACCAGCTTGAGCTCGTCGCGCAGCCACTGGATTGCCGCCCCGGCGATGAAGACGGATCCCTCGAGCGCGTACTCGGTCGTTCCCCCGATCCGCCAGGCGATGGTCGTCAGCAGGTTGTGGCGCGACGGCACGGCCTTCTCGCCCGTGTGCATGAGCATGAAGCAGCCGGTGCCATAGGTGTTCTTCGCCATCCCCGTCCGGAAGCAGGCCTGGCCGAAGAGCGCCGCCTGCTGGTCGCCCGCGATTCCCGCTATCGGGACGCCGCTCGGCTGGACGTGCGAGCCCACCCTACCATAGACCTCGCAGGACGACCGGATTTCCGGCAGGATCGCGGCGGGCACTCGAAGCAGCCCGAGCAGCTCCTCGTCCCAACCCCCGGTGTGGATGTTGCAGAGGAGCGTGCGGGAGGCGTTGGTCGCGTCGGTGACGTGGACCTTGCCCGCGGTCAGGTTCCAGATGAGCCAGCTGTCCACCGTCCCGAAGCAGAGCTTTCCCGCCTCCGCCTGGGCCCGGGCACCCGCCACGTTGTCCAGGATCCAGCAGAGCTTCGTGCCAGAGAAGTAAGGGTCCAGCCGCAGCCCGGTCTTCTTCGTCACGGCCGGCTCCGCCCCGTCCCGCTTCAGGCGCGCGCAGTCGTCCGCCGTGCGCCGGTCCTGCCACACGATCGCGTTGTAGACCGGCTTCCCCGTGGCGCGCTCCCAGACGACCGTCGTCTCGCGCTGGTTCGTGACGCCGACGGCCGCAATGGCGTCGCCGGGAAGATTGGCCCTCGCGAGCGCCTCGGCGGCCATCGCGGACTGGCTCGCCCAGATCTCGACCGGGTCATGCTCGACCCAGCCCGGCCTGGGATAGATTTGCGCAAATTCCTTCTGCGCGACCGCGACCGAGCGCCCGTCATGGTCGAAGACGATCGCGCGCGAGCTGGTCGTACCCTGGTCGAGGGCGAGAATATACCGGGGCTCGGCCATGGGAATTGGGGCTCTCCCGGGTCAGTAGCCCAGGACCTTGAAGAGGAACGCGCCCGCCACGCCGCCTAGGATCGGCGCGACGATCGGTATCAGGGAATAGCCCCAGTCGGACGAGCCCTTCCCGGGAATCGGCAGGATTGCATGGGCGAGGCGCGGACCGAGGTCGCGCGCCGGATTGATGGCGTAGCCGGTCGGACCCCCGAGCGAGACTCCGATCGCGAACACGAGCAGGCCGACGAGGGCCGGGCCGAACCAGGTGCCGACGGCGGCCGCCCAGTCAGCCTGCGCCGTTGAGGCGCCCGCGGAGACGCGACCCAGGGAGAGAACGCCGAAGAGGAGGACGGCCGTACCGATGAACTCAGTCAGGAACGCTGGGCCGAGGCGCCGGATCGCCGGGGATGTGGAGTGGCACGCGAGGATGGCCGCGGGGTCCCTTGTCTCGCCCCAGTGGGCTGAATACGCCAGAAACACGAGCGCGGAGCCGATGAACGCCCCCGCCAACTGGGCAAGGATGTATCCCGGGACGAGGCCCCACGGGAACGCGCCGGTGCTCGCGAGGGCAAGGGTCACCGCCGGATTGAGGTGCGCGCCCGAGATTCGCCCAACCGCGTAGACCGCGAGCGAAACGGCGCACGCCCACCCCGCCGTGATGACGATCAGGCCGCCTCCGCTGCCCTTGGTCTTATGCAGGACGACATTGGCGACGACGCCGTTTCCGAGCAGGACAAGGATTGCCGTCCCGACAAGCTCCGCGAGGTAGCGGTTCATCATTTTCGTAGGGGTAACCGAACGGGGCGAGGCAACATCAAAAGCAGGTGGGGTTCAACGACCCTTTTTCGGGTTCTCCGAGGCCACGGCCAGAAGGGTCTCGGGCGCGCGGCCGCTTTGGTCGCCGCCGACCGAGGTAATGGAGATCGACAACGCGAACCAGACCGGAATCGTTTTGGAATAGTGCAACCCGGCACAAGAACCGTCGTGATGCTGTTCGCCACCGCGCCCATCCTAAGATGATGCCGGGTGTCTGGCAGGGTGCGCATTCGCTCCAAAAGGACGAGTCGGTGCTGAAGCACAAGCTGGCTCCCGGCACCGTGCCGAAGATCCTCCGGTTTGGACGACCTTACGCGCGGATCCTCGCCTTTTTTCTCGGCCTTGTAGTCCTGGACGCGGCCACGGGGGTGGTGAACCCACTCATCTACAGGAGGCTGATCAACCAGGGGATTCTCGGCGGCAACGAGCGCCTCGTCATCGAACTCGCCCTCCTGGCCGCTGGAGTCTCCGTCCTGGATTCCGGCCTGACCTTCTGGCAGCGCCAAATAGCCGCCCGGGTCGGCCTGGAAATCGTGTTCGACCTGCGCACCAAGGTCTTCGTACACATCCAGCGGATGTCGCTGGCGTTCTTTGGACGCGCGCGCACCGGGGCCCTGGTGAGCCGCCTCAACAGTGATGTCTCGGGCGTGCGCGATGCGTTCACCGACATCCTGTCGACAGCCGTCGGCAATCTTGTGACCGCGGCGCTTGTCCTGTCGGCGATGTTCTTCCTGTCGTGGCGCCTGACGCTGGCGACGCTGGTCCTGGTACCGGCCTTCCTGCTGCCCGCCCGATACGTAGGCCGGAAGCTGCGGGCACTCACGCGCGAGACCTACGACCGCATCGCCGAGATGAACAACCTCATGGTCGAGCGTTTCAATGTCGCCGGGGCGATGGTTTCGAAGGTCTTCGGCCGGCCCGAGGACGAAAAGGCCGTTTTTGTGCAGCAGGCGGGCCGGGTGCGCGACATCGGCCTGAAGGCATCGACCTATGGGCGGCTCCTGTTCATCGGGCTCGGCCTGTTGGCGTCGCTCGCCGTCTCCGTCGTCTATGGGTGGGGCGGGGTCCAGGCGGTGCGCCATACCCTGGACGTGGGCACGGTCGTCGCGCTGATTTCCTATCTGCTGCGCCTCTACGGCCCGCTCACGGCTCTCTCCAACCTCCAGGTCGATGTCATGACGACCCTCGTCTCTTTCGAGCGGGTATTCGAGGTCCTTGACCTCCAGCCGATGGTGACGGAAAAGCCGGAGGCGAAGCCGATCCCGCCGGGCCCCGTCCGAGTGGAGTTTGCCGCGGTCGGCTTCCGGTATCCGACGGCGGGAGAGGTCTCGCTGGCCTCGCTCGAATCTGTGGCGGTCCTGAGCAAGCAACCCGAAAGGGAAGTCCTGCACGAGGTGAGCTTTGTGGCGGAGCCGGGTCAGATGATCGCACTGGTCGGCCCATCGGGGGCGGGCAAGACGACCCTCGTCCAATTGGCGGCTCGCCTCTACGACGTCCGGGCCGGCGCCATCCGCCTCAACGGCGTCGATCTGCGGGACGCGACCCTCGATTCGGTCCGCCAGACCATCGGAATGGTGATGCAGGACGCCCATCTTTTTCACGACACGCTCCGGGGCAATCTGCTCTATGCAAAGCCGGATGCGAGCGAGGCCGAGCTGGCCGCGGCCCTGCGCGATGCCCAGATCGCCTCGGTGGTCGCGTCACTGCCGCAGGGGCTCGACACCGTGGTCGGCGACCGCGGCCATCGCCTCTCGGGCGGCGAGAAGCAGCGGGTCGCGATCGCCCGGCTCCTGCTCAAGGCGCCTGCCGTCGTCATCCTGGACGAGGCCACGGCGCATCTCGACTCGGAGTCGGAACGGGCGATCCAGGAGGCCTTCATCTCGGCACTCAGGGGACGCACCTCGCTCGTGATCGCGCACAGGCTCTCAACGGTCCAGAACGCCGACCAGATTCTGGTCCTGAACCACGGACGAATCGTGGAGCGCGGTCGCCACGCGGAACTCCTCGAAGCCGGCGGCCTCTACGCGCAACTCCACCGGACCCAGTTCGCGGCGAGGCCGCAGCCGTGAACACCCGCCATCCGGCGTCACTGGCGGAGCAAATCGACCAGGTAGGACTTGCACACCGCCGCATAGGTATGGGTGCTGTGGCCATATGTGGCATTGCTCGCCGGGATGACGACAGCCCGGCCGTGGGTCACCCGGGTGATCTCCCGCTCTAGGATCCCAAGTTCCGGGGGGTTGATGAGGTCGTCGGCGGAATTGACCGCAAGGAGGCGCGCACGGATCTTACCTAGCCCCGGTCCCGGATCGTAGTCCCGGGACGCGGAAACGGCGTAAGGGATGTCGTTTGCGTCCCCGTCCTTGACGGCCTCGTCCACATACCGGTCGAGGACCCTGTCCGCCTCAGCGAGGGTTGGCATGTCGGCCGGCCGGCGGTGCCCACCGGCGACCCTTCGCCCTTCAGTAGATCTCCGGCACGATCATCTCCGGCGGGATCGGCTCGCGCCGGTAGTTCGGGTTGTGGACGCGCGGAGGAAGGGTGATCTGCCCGTGCTTGACCTCCGTGTATTTCACCTGGGAGAGCAGATGGTGGATGCAGTTGAGCCGCGCCCTCTTCTTGTCCGCCCCCTGCACCACCCACCAGCGCGACTCGGGCAGGTGGGTGCGCTCGAACATGACCTCCTTGGCCTTCGTGTACTGCTCCCAGCGCTTGCGCGACTCGAGATCCATGGGGCTCAGCTTCCACTGCTTGAGCGGATCGTTGATCCGGCAGCGAAACCGGAACTCCTGCTCCTCGTCCGGTATGGAGAACCAGTACTTGATGATCTGGATTCCGGAGCGGATCAGCATCTTCTCGAATTCCGGAACCGACCGGAAGAACTCCTCGTACTCGGCGTCGGTGCAGAAACCCATGACGCGCTCCACGCCGGCGCGGTTGTACCAGCTCCGGTCAAAGAGAACGATCTCGCCCGCGGCCGGCAGGTGCGCGATGTACCGCTGGAAATACCACTGCGTCTTCTCGCGGCTCGACGGCGCGGGAAGCGCCGCCACCCGGGCCACCCGCGGGTTGAGGCGCTGCGTGATCCGCTTGATGACGCCGCCCTTGCCCGCCGCGTCGCGCCCCTCGCAGACGATCACGAGCCGGTGGCCCGCCTCGACGACCCAGTCGTGCATCTTCACCAGCTCGCCCTGCAGCCGGAAAAGCTCCTTGAAATAGTGGTTCCGAGTGGCGGGATCCGAGTCGTGCTTGAGGGGACGGAGCGGGTCGTCCGGCGAGAGCTTCTCCCAGTCGTCGCGCTCCATCTCGAGCTCCTCGTCGTAATCGTCGATGAGCTCGCGGTGGACGCGCCTGATGAGCTGGTTTTCGTCGGTGGGATAGTCTCCGGGCATAAAGGACTGGGTGTTACGATCCGGCGCGAATTTTGATGGTCTCCTGCCTCTGTTTCCGAGGCTCGTGGACTCTGCGCCGTCCGATTTCTTAAGCAAGTTTCAAAGGGACCCGGCGCCCCGGCGGGCGAGGATCGGCTGGCAAATCCCCGGCTTGGCCCTATGTTTCCCCGGGGCCCAGCAACCATGACCTTAGGCAAACGCAAACTCGGCGGCCAGGGACTCGAGGTGTCCGCGATCGGCCTCGGCTGCATGGGCATGAGCCAGTCCTACGGGCCGGCGGACGAGGGCGAGTCGATCGCCACGCTCCACCGGGCCATCGAGCTGGGATGCACCTTCCTCGACACGGCCGAGGTCTACGGCCCCTTCACGAACGAGGACCTCCTGGGCCGCGCGCTCAGGGGCCGGCGCGACCAGGTGGTCCTCGCCACAAAGTTCGGATTTCGCATCAGGGACGGGAAGCAGGTCGGGACCGAGAGGGACAGCCGCCCCGGCCACATCCGCGAGGCGCTGGAGGGGTCCCTGCGCCGGCTTGGCACGGACCATGTTGACCTCTACTACCAGCACCGCGTCGATCCGGCGGTCCCGATCGAGGAGGTCGCCGCGGCGGTCGCGGACCTGGTCAGGCAGGGCAAGGTGCGGTACTTCGGACTTTCCGAGGCGGGGGTCGCCAACATCCGGCGCGCCCATGCAGTCCATCCCGTTTCAGCGCTCCAGAGCGAATATTCGCTATGGGAGCGCAACCTTGAGCGGGACGTGATTCCCGTCCTGCGCGAGCTGGGCATCGGCCTCGTGCCCTTCAGCCCCCTCGGCCGGGGCTTCCTGACCGGTGAGGTCAGGCGCGCCGAGGAGTATCCGGAAGGGGATTTTCGACGCAACGACCCCCGCTACCAGGGCGAAAACTATGACGCCAATGTCAAGGCGGCGCAGACCGTGCGCGATATCGCCGCGTCCAAGGGTGCAAGGCCTGGTCAGGTCGCCCTCGCCTGGCTGCTCCAGAAGGGCGCGGACGTCGTGCCGATCCCCGGCACAAAGCGCAGGAAGTACCTCGAGGAGAATGTGGCGGCCGTGGCCCTCCGGCTTGATCCTGCGCAGATGGAGGCGCTCGACGACGCCCTTGCCCCTGGAAAGGTCTCCGGAAAGCGATACGCGGACTGGATCATGGCGACGATCGACCGCTGAGCTTAGCGGGACGGGGGAATTCCGAACGTCCCGCCGGCGATTTCGACAAAGTTGCGCTCCTCGCGGAGAATGAGCCTCTTCGAGCGCGCCATGTCAAAGTTGGCGCGCGCCTCGGGATCGGCGCTGATGCGTACCTTGTAGGCCTCGTAGAGCGCCAGGCTGTCGAACGCGATCAGGCCCCACGCCACGTCATTCGTTCCCTCGTACGGCAGGAAATACCCGACAAGGTGGCCGCCGCAACGGGGGATGATCGCGCCCCAGTTCTCGCAGTACTGCCTGAAGGCGTCGCGCTGGAAGGGGTCGATCTGATAGCGGATGATGCAGGTGAGTTTCATGGTGTCATGGCTTCAATCCGGGCCCGGCGGCCCCGAGGGCCGCCGCCGAACGAATCGATACCATGGCGTATGGAGCGTCCCTCAGGGAACGAAATTAACCGGCGTTCCACCGGTCCTGTACTGCTTATAGATGGCGATCATCTGCTGGTTCTGCATCTGGTCGGTCGTCAGAACCTGAAGCTGGGCGGCAGTCAGCACCTGCGCCGCGCCGTTGATGATCCGGTTGTCGTGCGGGGTGAGCCAGGTCGTCGGGTCGGCGACATTGTAATCGGCGGGCCGCGTCGAAATGTCCTTCCCCGCGTAATTGGCGTCCGCCATGGCCTGTATGAGGCCGTTGGTCTGGTCAGGGCTGAGGGGCATGCCGGCATCCTCAAAATCGGGCGCATAGGCGTACTCGACCTGGCTCTGGATGCCCGACCTCGCCTGCAGCTGCGCCAGGATCGAGGTGGCGTTGCTCCCCAGTATCGACGAAATCTGGCTCTGGACGTCCTGCGTTGCCTGCTGGATCGCCGCCTGCCACGCCGGCGATCCCCGCTCCAGGCCGGCCGAGGCGGCAGCCTGCTCGGCGTCGCTGCTGCTGATCTGGCGCTCGACAAGGAGGTTCTTCAGCTGGGCCAGCTGGTCCGGCGGCAGGTTGAGCGTGTTGAGCCCGCTCCCGTACATCCGGTCAACGTTTCGGCGGATCTGCTTCTCGAAGATGGCCGCGTATTCGGGATGCTCCTTGATGATGTCGCCGATGTGCACCTCCCTGGCGGCCCCGTTGGCGCCTTTGCCCTGCGGATCTTGAGGCGCGGACGCTCCCTGGACCAGTTGGGCGATCTGCTTTGCCGTCTTCACCTGGGCCTCCCTGAGGATGGCGACTTGGCTCTGGAGGTCGACAATCCGCGACTGTGCCACCTTCTTTTCCGCGTCCCGCTCGGAGACGGCTCTCGCCATCTCTGACCTCTGACGAAGCACCAAGACGCCAAGGGCCACGCACCCTATAAGGAGTATGACTGCGGACCACGGGGCTGCACGCTTCATGGGGCGAGGGCGTTGTTGGGCGCAACGAGAGCGAAAACACGCGCCCTTGTCGAGGCGCCTATGGGGGGTGCGCCCGCGGACCCCGGCGAGATTCACCTAATGGCGGACGCCGAGGGACTCGAACGCCGCCAAGCGAAGGGGATGTCTTGGTTGCACGCAATTGCGCCTGTTACCGCTGAATGCTTGGCGGGCGAAGAAGTGAGGCTTTGCCGACAGCGATTCTTGGCCCTCCCAGGCGCGGTCGGCTTAAAGACCGCTCCTATACCCCTTTCGATTGACTTCCGCATTTCAGTAATGCAGTATTTCTGCATGGGCACAACTATCACGATTTCACCGCGCGGAACACTCACCTTGCCCATAGCGCTGCGCCGGAAGCTGAGGCTTGATAAGAATCACGCGGTACTCCTCGCCGAAGAAAGGCCGGATGGGATTTTTCTTCACCCTGCCGTTACTGTCCCGATCCGCGACATTCCTGCGGCAACGATCAAGAAGTGGGTTATGAATGACGAGGCCGACGCCGCTAGCGTGAAGTTCGTCAAGAAGTGATCGTATTTCTCGATACGTCGACGATCTTGGCTGCGTGTTGGTCTACCAAGGGATTGTCCCATGTTCTTGGGACTGCGGTCTACGGGGTCAATGTCTGCACTCCCAAGATGTTCCTCCTGGAAATGGGTGTCGTTGAGTGAACTCGACGTGACCGCTCAATCGCCGAGCGTAGACCCGGCAGCATGAACATTGAGGCGCCGCGCTATCGGCGCGCTCCGGTTGTGTAATGCCGTTTGCAGGTTAGTCTATGGGATATGCAATCAATTTCTTCGATCACTCACGAAAACATTGCCCGGCGGGCCCATCAGATTTGGGAGGAAGCCGGTCGGCGAGACGGCAACGAGACGATACATTGGCTACAGGCCGAAAGAGAACTTTGCGCACACCATGACTCGCCCGGAGAAGCTAATGCCGACAGAGGAAAATCCGTGGAGCCGCCGATTTCGGGCAGGCACTCTTCCGAACAGATTCGGCACAGCACCAATTATGTTCATCCCGGCGTCACGACCGACTCATTGCATCACGTCCGCAATCGATAGGATACTGGAAAGCCTCTGCTCAACTTGGCGCGGGACTCAGCGCCCATTCCGATAGCTCCCAGGCCGAAGCTGGTCTTGCTGGCGGCAAATTGCACGAGATGAGTTATCTGTTCGCAAAAAGCCATTGAACGATGACTTGGTGGACGCCGAGGGACTCGAACCCCCGACCCCCTCGGTGTAAACGAGGTGCTCTAACCAACTGAGCTAGGCGTCCCCTGAAAGTCAGACCGCCGCGAGCGCGGCCCTGGGCCTTAGCAGGCCCTCGCGGACCATCACCTCGGCGATCTCAAGCGCGTTGAGAGCCGCTCCCCGCCAGAGATTGTCGCCGGTCACCCAGAGCGCCAGGCCGTTCGGGAGCGCCGTGTCCAGGCGGATCCGCCCGACCCCGCACCTCTCCTTGCCGCTGAAGTCGAGAGGGGTCGGGTATTCCAGGTGGGCGGGATCGTCCACGAGCTGGGCGCCGGGGAACGAGGCCACTGCCTCGCGGGCCTCGGCGACGCTCACGGGACGCTCGAACTCGGCGTTGATCGCGACCGAGTGGGCGCGCACGACGGGAACGCGCACGCAGGTCACGGATACGGGAAGCTGCGGAAGGCCCATGATCTTGCGGCTCTCGAGCATCATCTTCGTCTCCTCGCCGGTGTACCCGTTCGGCCCGAAGCTGTCGACCTGGGGGATCACGTTGAACGCGATCTGGCGCTGCAGGACCTTGCGCGGCAGCTTGGTTCCCTTCGCGTACGCGATCACCTGCTCGTCCAGCTCCTGCACGGCCTCCGTGCCCGCTCCGGAGACCGACTGGTAGGTCGCCGCGATGTAGCGCCTGAGCCCAAAGCGCTGGTGGAGAGGCCAGAGGCCCATGAGCGCGACCGCGGTCGAGCAGTTCGGGCTGGCGATGATACCCTTGTGGAGCCTGAGCGCCTCGGGATTGATCCCGGGAATGACGAGCGGGACGTCCGGGTCGAGGCGCAGCGCCGAGCTCTTGTCGATCACGAGGCAGCCGGCCTTCACGGCGTCGGGCGCTAGGGCGCGCGTCACCGGGGCGCCCGCCGCAAAAAAGGCGACGTCGAGCTGGGAGAAGATGCCGGGCCGGGCCTCCTCCACGGGAAGCGCGCCCCCCGAGAATCCCAGGGTCTTGCCGGCCGACCGCGCCGAGGCGAAAAGGCGGAGGGCGCCCACGGGGAACCGGCGCGCCTCGAGGAGGCGCAGCAACTCTTGACCGGCGGCGCCTGTGGCGCCGACGATGCCGACCGTGAAGGATGCCGTCTTTTCCATGGATTCGTTCTGGGAACCGTTTAACAAAACCCGTTCTTCCCTGGGCATCAAGCACGCAGACCGCGTCCTCCTTGTCCGGATCGGGGATTCGACGCTTCAGCTTTACCGGAAGAAGTCCCTTGTAAAATCCTATGTGATATCAACTTCCAAGAGGCCGTCGTCGAACGTTGCGAACTCCCTCGGCACGCCGACCGGCCTCCACGAGATCGCGGAGCGGATCGGGGCGGGCCAGCCGCCGGGCATGGTCTTCAAGTCCCGCGTGCCCACGGGCCGCCATTTCTCCGAATATGCCGGGGAAGCGGCGGGCCGGGGAAACCTGGTCACGAGCCGCATCCTCTGGCTCAGGGGACTCGAGCCCGGCGTCAACTCCGGCGGCGACGTCGACACCTACAAGAGGTACGTCTACATCCACGGCACCCACCGCGAGGATGCGATCGGAAGGCCGATGAGCGCCGGATGCGTCCTCATGAGCAATTCCGACGTCGTCGAGCTCCACGACCTGGTCCGCGCGGGCGACCTGGTGTGGATCGCCCGATAGGCGCCGCGCAATGATCGGCATCCTCGACGACTCCGCCACGGCGGCCCCCTCCCCCAGCCGGGCGCCCGAGCTCGCCGCTCGGATCTTCTCCGAGGGCGGCCTCCTGCAGGCGGGCCTGGACCTTGAGCACCGCCCCGGGCAGGAGCGGATGGCGAACGCGGTCGCGGCGGCCTTCAGGGACGAGGAGCCCCTTCTGTTCGAGGCCGGCACCGGGATAGGGAAGTCCCTCGCGTACCTTGTCCCCGGGATCATCCACTCGACCGACTGCGGCAGGCAGCTGATCGTCTCGACCCACACGATCTCGCTCCAGGAGCAGATCGAGAAGATGGACCTGCCGCTCTGCCGCCGGCTCTTCAACTCCGCCCCCGAACTCGGACGGTACGCGGGGTTTGCCTCGACGGTCCTTGTCGGAAAATCGAACTACCTGTGCACCTCGCGCCTGTCCCACGCCCTGGCGGAGCGCGCAAGCCTGTTTGACGACGCCGGGTACGCGGAGCTCGTGCGGATCGCGGACTGGGCGGATGCGACGCAGACCGGCCTGCGCCACGAGCTCCAGCCGGCCCCGAGCCCGGAGGTGTGGGAGTCGGTGAACGCGGACTCCTCCTCGTGCTCGAGGCGCACCTGCGACTGCGCGCGCTGCTTCTACCAGAGGGCCCGCGCCCGGGTCCGGTCAGCGCAGGTCATCGTCGTCAACCACGCCCTCCTCTTCTCGCTCATCAGCGCGGGCGGCGCGAGGGCCGAGGGCGCCGGCCCCGGCGTCTCGGGAGTCCTCTTCCCCGGGGACTTCGTCGTCCTCGACGAGGCGCACACGGTGCAGGAGGTCGCGGAGGAGAACTTCGGCCTCTCGCTCAGCAGCGTGGGCGTCGACAGGACGCTCAAGCACCTGTTCAACCCGAGGACGCACCGCGGCATCATGAAGAAGCGCGCCGACCCCGAGTTCCGCAGGCGTGTGGCCGACGCCCTCGGGGCTTCGGAGCAGTTCTTCGCGACCGTCGCCGCGAAGCTCCTCGCCGAGCGGCCGATCGCCCGGGTGCGGGAGCCGGGGGCCGCGGAGCCGCTCCCCTGCGAGCCGCTCGCGGCCCTGGAGCGGAGCGTCGCGAAGGCCGCCGACAGCCTCGAGGACGGGCGCGAGCGCGACGAGCTCCTGGAGCAGAAGGGCCGCCTGAGGGCGATCCGCGGGGGGATCGACGGGTGGCTGGCGCTTGAGAACAAGGGGCACGTCTACTGGGCCGAGAGGGGCGGCCGCAGGCAGACGATCGTCACCCTGCGAAGCGCGCCCGTCGACGTCGCGCCCGAGCTGGAGCGCTGCCTTTTCGGGGCGGGGACGAGCGTCGTGTGCACGAGCGCGACGCTCGCGGTCGGGGGCGAGATGGCCCCGTTCGCCTCCCGCGTCGGCGCAGCCTCGGCGAGGGCCGAGATCGCCGGCTCGCCGTTCGACTTCGGGCGCAACATGCGGGTCTACGTCGCGGCCGACATCCCGCCCCCGTCGCTCCAGGATTCACGGGCCTCGATCGACGCCCTCGCCGACTACGTCGGCTTCTGCTGCGGGCGCGTGCGCGGGGGATCCCTCGTGCTCTTCACGAGCTACCGCGACATGCAGGCGGTCGCCGCGATCGTCGGCCCGCTCCTCTCCAGTCTCGGGCGCCCCTTCCTCATCCAGGGCGGCGACATTTCAAGGACTGAGCTCGCGCAGAGGATGCGCGGGGCGGGAAACGCCGTCCTCTTCGGGACCGACAGCTTCTGGACGGGAGTCGACATCCCGGGCGACGCCCTCTCGCAGGTCGTGCTGGCGCGCCTGCCGTTCAGCCCGCCCTCGGACCCCGTCTCCGAGGCGAAGTCCGAGCTCATCCGGGACCGCGGGGGCGACCCCTTCAACGAGCTCACGCTCCCCGAGGCGCTGATCAAGTTCCGCCAGGGCGCGGGCAGGCTCATCAGGACCAAGACCGACCGCGGCCTGATCACGGTCCTCGACAGCCGGGTCCTGGCAAAGTCCTACGGGCGCCTCTTCATGGAGAGCCTGCCCCAGCCGGCGTTTGTGCGAATAACCCGTGAAAGCCGTCAGGAGCAATTTCGTCCTTTCACCTGACCGGTGCAGTCCTATCCTCGGCATTCCCTCGATGACGCTCCTTCGTGCCACGCACACCACTGATGTCGGCAACGTGCGCACCGAGAACGAGGACCGGTACCTGTTCGACGAGGAGGCGCGCCTCTTTGGCGTCGCCGACGGCGTCGGCGGGCTGCCTGGCGGCGGGGAGGCCGCCCAGGAGGCGGTCGATGTCATCACGGCCGCCGTCCGGTCGAAGGGGCCGTACGGGGAGCTCGACCTGAGGGCGATCGTCGAGGAGGCCAACGAGGCCGTGGCGGCGCTCGGCCGGCGCATCAGCCCCGGGGTCGGGATCGGATCCACCCTTGTCATGGGGTGCGTCCGGCGCTCGAAGCTCATGCTGGCCCACGTGGGGGACTCGCGCGCCTATTTCTGGCGCAAGGGGGATTTCATGTGCCTGACCGAGGACCATTCCGTCGAGAACGAGGCCCGCCGCCGGCGCGCCCGCGGCGAGGTCGTCTACTACAGCGAGTCCCAGCGGGGCGCCCTGACGCGCTGCATAGGGCAGGCGGTGGCGCCCGAGGTCGACGTGGCCGACATACCGCTCATCACCGGCGACAGGATCATCTTCTGCACCGACGGGGTCACGCGGATGATCGCCGACCAGGAGCTGCGCGAGATCATCGGGGCGACCGACGACCCGGCCGCGATATCCCGGGGCCTCGTCACGCTCTCGGTGACGCGAGGCGGGCCCGA
>Ga0302326_10009874_pt1 | contig 20745 bp, 14 predicted proteins | sample Palsa_T0_3_FD_202264 | JGI IMG/M metagenome (GOLD analysis project Ga0302326, IMG submission 202264) | Peat permafrost microbial communities from Stordalen Mire near Abisko, Sweden - Palsa_T0_3 | ecosystem: Environmental > Terrestrial > Soil > Palsa > Peat permafrost | place: Sweden: Abisko...
GCGCCCTACGCGACCAAACTCGGCGGCGGGTCCATCGCGATCGTCCTGGTGCTGGCGTCCACCGCGTTCAGCACCACGATCGCCACGCCGCTGTTCACCAAGTTCGTCCGGCCCCGCCGGCGGGTGGAGTGGATGGGGCCGCTCGCCGTGCTTACCTGCGCGACTTTGGTCCTCACGGCCCTCCACCCCGGTCTCGCCGTCTCGCTGGTGATCTTTTCCGTCTCGGCCGCGTTCGGTGTTTACCAGCTCGCGGCCAACACCGCCTTCGTCGTGAGGGTGCCGGCCGAACGACGGGCTCAGGCCTTCGGCCTGGCCAACATGGGGGTGATCGTCGGCCAGGGCGGCGCTTTTGTGGCCGCCAGTGCCGCGGCGCTGGTGTTCAGCCCGGCGGCGGTCATCGCTGTAGGTGGTGGTATCGGTGCGGTCGTTGCGCTGGTGTTGACGCTCAGGTGGCGCCACGTGTCGCCACCAGGCGGGCGTCATGCGGCGGGACGGCGTCCCGGTCACGCCGCGACTAGAAGTTCGGTGCCGCTGCGGGGGTCTGGATAGCAACGGCTTTCAGACTGTGCTCAAGTCCACGTGTCGCGCATTGCGAATTCCCCTCTCGGTGGTGCGGACGGGATGTGCACGGATTCAGGCCCAGATGACGCGCATCGCCGGGCGCCTCCTCTCCAGCGTCGGTATTTCGATATGCCAAACCCTCCCTGCGCACCTGCACGCCGGGTAATCGTGGCTTGTCAAACACCATTTAGCGCCTCTTTTTTAGGTGATGTCTGTTAATCGGCCTCAATAGTGTCCAAGATGGCCATAGATGGGCTAAGGTAGCTATACGGAGCTAGTCCTTTACGGTGAGCTGCCGACTAGACAGGAGTCAGTCGAGTCCCATCCGGAACGGTGGAGCATGGAAGCCTCGTCCGTCACGCGTTTGGTGGCACGCGCCGCCTTCTGGGACTGGGCCTGGTGGCGGCTTCCCGTGGTGCTGCGCTGCTACGTTGGCGCCGTTACCCTGACCGCGCTCGCCCTGATCGGGTTCGCGGCGTCGCAGACGGCATGGAGCCTCGCGGACCTGATGAAGTTCTTGCTGCTGCTCGGCTGCGGCCTGATCTCGGTGGCGGCCACGCCGCGGACCGCCTACGTCCAGGGCACTTTGACGCGGGATTTCATCACCGCATGGGTCCTGCCGGTAGCGATCCTGCTTCCGCCCGTCTACTCGATGGTGACGCCCATCCCGCTGCTCATGCTCACCCAGTGGCGGATTCACAAAGGGGTCATCTTCCGCAGGGTCTTCACCGCCGCCGCGATGGGCTTGGCCTACGGCGCGGCATCATTGGTGTTCCGCGCGTTTCCCGCGTCGATCGCGGGTGGCGCGATCGGTACGGGCATGCACGCTTTCACCTGGGCCCTGGTCGTCGCGGCGTGCGAGATCATGGGCGGGAGAGGGCACAACGCCCTCATCGTGGTGGCCGTCAAGCTCTCCGACCCCTCAGCGCGACTGGCCGACCAGGAATTCAGCCGTGAGGCCCTGCAGGCCGACCTGACGGAATTCAATCTCGGCGTCTTGATCACGGTGGTGGTGGCTGTCGCCCCGGCGCTCGCCATTTTCGCTGTCCCCATGTGGCTGATGGTCCGGCGGTTCATGATGCACGCGCAGCTGCTCGCGCAGTCGCGGATCGACACCAAGACCGGGCTGCTCAACGCGTCGACCTGGGAGCGGGAGGCATCGGTGGAGATTGCCCGGGCGGTGCGGACGAATACCCCGCTAGCCCTGGCGCTGGTCGATATCGATCACTTCAAGGTGGTCAACGACACCTACGGGCACCTGGTGGGGGATAAGGCCCTGCGGGCGGTCACCGATGGGCTCAGCAGCCAGCTGCGGGTCTACGACGTGGCCGGGCGCTTCGGCGGTGAGGAATTCGTGGTGCTGCTGCCGCACGCCCGCGAGGAGGACGCGCTGAGCGTCGCCGAGCGACTCCGCGCCCACATCGCCGGGCTGTCCATCCCCGTCAGCGACACGGACGAGTCCGGTCCGCAGGTCAAGCTCACCATCTCGGTCGGCGTCGCCGCCCTGGACGGCGAGCACCGCCAGCTCACCGACCTGCTCGCCGCCGCCGACGCGGGCCTGTACCACGCCAAGGTAACCGGCCGGAACAAGACCCACCTGATCAGCTCGACCGCGCAGGTGCCCAGCTCCTAGCCCGCGCCCGCATCAGCGCGGGCCCGTCCGTCGCCGCAAACCCCGTAATAGCGCCATCTTCGACCATAAGCGGCTTTATGCCTCAGAATCCTGCCCGCTATCGGGCAGGATCTTTGCCTAACCCCCGGCTAGGCGGTAAAAAGTATCCGTGCCCGACCCTTTCCCGCAGGACCTCGCGCGCTACCTGGCTGCTTCCACCGGGCTGCCGCAGCCCACCGTCGTCCGGGTCATCGCCGACGTAGCGACGTACTTCAACGAAACCATCGAGGACTTCGTGCGCAGGCGCCATGCCGAACTGCAGCAACGCCAGCGCAAGAACGACGAGATCTGGCCGATGATCGCGGCCGAGCTCGGTCAGCGCAGGTTCGCGGCACCCAGGCTGTCGGAGCGCCAGCTCCGGCGCATCGTCTATGGGTAGCGCACGGTGAACGCCAACCGACAGGAGATCTTACGTGTGCGGAATCGTGGGATACATCGGCCGCCGGGACGCCGTCCCGGTCCTGCTCGAAGGGCTGAGGAGCCTGGAGTACCGGGGCTACGACTCGGCCGGCCTCGCGGTCATCTACAGAAACAAGCTGCAGGTCACCAAGACCGCGGGCCGGGTCCAGGACCTCAGGGAGAAGGTCAGCGAGCGGACCAAGGCGACGATCGGCATCGGCCACACCAGGTGGGCCACCCACGGTGAGCCCAATGAAGTCAACGCCCATCCGCATACCGACGCCGAGGGCCGCATAGCGGTCGTGCACAACGGCATCATCGAGAACGCCGAGCAGCTCAGGGCCGCCCTGGTGGCCCGGGGCGTCAAGCTGGTCAGCGACACCGACACCGAGGCGCTCGCTCACATGATCGCCGCGGAGGCGGCCGGTGAGGTGAGCCTGGAAGACGCGGTCAGCCGGGTGCTGCGCCGCGTAGAGGGCACCTACGGCCTGGTCGTGCTCGACATCAAGCACCCGAACGAGCTCGTAGTGGCCCGCAACGGCAGCCCTATCGTGCTGGGCATCGGCGAGGCCGAGATGTTTGTCGCCTCCGATGTCGCCGCGCTCGTCCGCTACACCAAGCAGGTGGTGTACCTGGACGACGCCGAGGTGGTGACGGTCCACGCCGACGGCTACCGCACGTCGGCACTCGACGAGCGGGACCGGCGCGGCCCGGGGGGCCGGAAGACGCCCACCCTGGTGGAGGCCGAGGCCGGTGACTACGAGCTCGGGCCGTACGAGGATTTCATGCGCAAGGAGATCCATGAGCAGCCGGAGGCGCTCCGCCGGGCGCTTCGCGGCCGGCTCGACGATCGGTTCTCGACGGCCAAGCTGGGCGGGATCAACCTGGATCCACGCCAGCTCAGGTCGATCAGGCAGGTGAAGTTCCTCGGCTGCGGCTCGGCCTACTACGCCGGCCAGATGGGCGCCGTGCTGACCGAGGAACTGGCCCGGATACCGTCCGACGCCGAGCCGGCCTCGGAGTTCAGGTACCGCAATCCGGTCGTCGACCCTGACACGCTCTACGTGGCGGTCAGCCAGTCCGGCGAAACGCTGGACACGCTCATGGCGGTTCAGGAACTGCGCCGCAAGGGCGGCCAGGTCATCGGCGCGGTCAACGTGGTGGGCAGCGCGATCGGGCGCGAGTGCGGCAGCGGGGTCTTCCTGCATGCCGGACCGGAGATCGCGGTGGCGTCCACCAAGGCGCTGACCAATATGGCGGCTTCATTCGCCATGCTCGCCCTGCTGCTCGGCCGGGTCCGCGACCTTTCCTCGGCGTCCGGCCAGCGGATCGTGGCCGGCCTGCGCGCGCTGCCGGGGCAGATCGAACAGATCCTGGCCGCCGAGGAGCAGATCGCCGACACCGCGCGCCGCTTCGCCGCCGCTGAGCACATGTTCTTCATCGGCCGCGTCCGGGGCTGGCCGGTGGCGCGCGAGGGCGCCCAGAAGCTGAAGGAGGTCTCTTACGTCCACGCCGAGGCCTACCAGGCGGCCGAGCTCAAGCACGGCCCGCTGGCGCTGATCAACCAGTCCATGCCGAGCGTGGTCATCGTTCCCGCCGACGATCTGGTCTCGAAGAACATTTCCACGATCGAGCAGATCAAGGCCCGTGGCGGCCCTGTCATCGCGGTCACGAGCGCTGATCTGCCCGCCAGCCTGGCCGACGCGGTCATCCGCGTCCCGCACGCCGATCCCGAGCTGGAACCCGTGCTGCTCAACATCCCGTTGCAGCTGCTCGCCTATCACATCGCGGCCAAGCTGGGCCGGGACATCGACAAGCCCCGCAACCTGGCCAAGAGCGTCACCGTGGAGTAGGGAAAGCCACCGCCCGCCCCGGTGGGGCGAAACGCTATAAAAGCGGCTGAAAGCCTATAAACCATGCGACGCCCTTTGGCCGGCTCTGACCCCTTATCGTCAGAAGCCGGCCTAGGGGCGTCGTGTGCATGGACCCCATTAGCCGCCATTATGGGCGCAGACGCGAACAGCGCCGTTATTCGGGTCAGCATTTCGCTGCGATCACGGACTCCGCCGCAGCCCGCAGTTCTCGCTTGGCGGGAGTTCCCTCCAAGATCTTCTGGCGGAGTTATTAGAGCTCAGCCCCAGGTGTTCAGCATGTTCGCCACCCCTCTCGTGCCTGACGTTCTGCTGGGCGGCAGCCTTTCAGGCTAAGCACGCCGTGTAATCGTGGCAAGTCAGTCACTATTTAGCTCCTATAGCGCACCGGAATGTGGGCAAATCTTCTCTAATAGCTAACGAAATAGGCATACATGAGTTAAGGTAGCTATGCGGAACTAGTCCTTTACGGTCAGCTTCCGACTGATACTCAGACTCGTTACGTCTCATCCGGAACGGTGGAACATGCGAGCCTCGTCCGTCACACGGCGGCTGCTGGCGTGCGCAGTCGTCCGCGACTGGGCCTGGTGGCAGCTGCCCGCGCTGCTGCGGGCCTACGTCGGAATCGTCCCGGCGACCGCACTCGCGGCGATCGGCGTAGCGGCGTCGCAGACCTCATGGCGGGCCGACGACCTCGTGAAGTTCCTGCTGCTGCTCGGCTGCGGGATGATCTCGGTGGCGGCGACCCCCAGGATCGCCTACGGGCAGGGTGCCATCGTCCGGGACTTCCTGACGGTGTGGGTGCTGCCGGTCGCCATCTTGCTCCCGCCCTTCTACGCCATGGTCACGCCCGTTCCGCTGCTGGTACTGACCCAGTGGCGCACGCACCGGGGCGTCGTCCACCGCCGCGTCTTCACCGCGTCGGCGATCGGGCTGACCTACGGCGCGGTCTCGCTCCTATTCCGCGCCTATCCCGTGTCGTTCGCCGGCGGTGCGCTTGGCACCGGATTGCACGCACTCACCTGGACCGCGGCCGTGGCCAGCTGCGAGATCACCGGCGAGATCGGTCATAACGTGCTGCTGGCCACGGCGATAAAGCTCTCCGAGCCCACGGCTCGCATCCGGGACCTGATGCTGAACCGCGAAGTGCTGCAGGCTGACCTGGCCGAGATCGACCTGGGCATCCTGATCACCGTGGTGGTGGCCGTCGACCCGGCACTGGCGGTTTTCGCCGTCCCCACCGTGCTGCTGGCCAGGCGATTCATGATGCACGACCAGCTTGTCGCCAAGTCCAGGATCGACACCAAGACGGGGCTGCTCAACGCGGCGACCTGGGAGAGCGAGGCGGCGGCGGAGATCTCCCGGGCGATGCGGACCCGCAGCCCGCTGTCGGTCGCGTTGATTGACATCGATCATTTCAAGGCCGTCAACGATACCTACGGTCACCTGACCGGGGATAAGGTCCTGCGCGCGCTGAGCGATGCGTTCCGCGAGCAGCTGCGCGATTACGACCTGGCCGGGAGATTCGGCGGTGAGGAGTTCGTCGTCTTGCTGCCCCATACGGACGAGGCGGATGCGCTCAGCATCGCGGAGCGGTTGCGCGCGCACGTCGCCGGGATGTCTGTCCCCGCCGATGATGGCGCCAGGCCGGGAACCTTTGTCAGCCTGACCGTCTCGGTCGGTGTCGCGGCCCTAGGCGCGGCCGGGAGCGAAATAACCGAACTGCTCGCTGCCGCCGACGCCGCCCTTTATTACGCCAAGCAAACCGGCCGGAACAAGACTCACGTCGCTCCCGCTAACATCCCGCTTACTCAGATTGTCCCAATGGCCCGGCAGGTATCAGCGATCATAGATACGTCAGATTCCTCTTCGCGCTAATAGCCGGTCAAATACAGCGCCGGCTAGTGCAGTGCCGGCTAGTGCAGTGCCGGCTAGTGCAGCGCCGGCTAGTGCAGGGGCGGCATGTCGTCCAGGTAGCCGGCGCCAGGTAGCTGCTGCTCGCACCACACGACCTTGCCGGTCGCGGTCCGGCGCGCGCCCCAGCGATGCGAAAGCTGGCGGACCACCTGAAGGCCGCGGCCGTTCTCGTCGTCCCCGCTGGCCTGGCGGAGCCTCGGCAGCGCACCCGAGTTGTCCAGCACCTCGCAGACCAGCGCCCTCTCGTTGACGAGCCGGAGCGTGACGTCGCCGCGCGAGTACCTGACCGCGTTGGTCACCAGCTCCGAGACGAGCAGCTCGGTCGTCGGGATGAGGTCTTCCAGGTCCCAGCGCTTGAGCGGCTCGGCCAGCACCGAACGCGCCGCCCGCACCGAGGTCCCCTTGGGCGCGAACGTCCACGTGGCGTAGCAGTCCTCGGGCAGCCGCCGCAGCCGGGCGATGAGCACCGCGATGTCATCGCGCTGATGATCGGAGTACACCCCGTCCAGGGTGGCCTTGCACAGGTCCTCGAGCGGCCGCGTCGGCGAGCCCGGACCAAAGATGCCACGCAGCCGGGCGAGGCCGTCGCTGATGTCCTGACCCTTGTTCTCCACCAGGCCGTCGGTGTACAGGACGAATAGGCTGCCGTCCTCGATCTTGAACTGGCGGCTTTCCACCTCGCCGTCCCCGATGCCCAGCGGCGGTGCAGGCGGGACGTCGAGCAGCTCGTTGCTCCCGTCCGGGTGCACGAGCAAAGGCGGCAGGTGACCGGCCACGGCGACTTCGCACTCGCCGCTCACCGCGTCGTAGACCGCGTACGCGCAGGTCGCGAAGTGCGGCTCGCGCTCGCCGAGGGTGTGCATGAGCTCGTCAAGCTGCTGCAGCGATTCGGCGGGCGCCAGCTCGAGCATGGCCAGGGTGTGAATGGCGGTGCGCAGCCGGCCCATGGTGACGGCGGCGCGCACGCCGTGCCCGGCCACGTCTCCGACGACGAGCGCGACCCGGCCGCCGGGCAGCGCGATGGACTCGTACCAGTCGCCGCCGACCTCGATGAGCTTGCTGCCGGGCAGGTAGCGGTGCTTGACCTCGACCGAGCTCGGGTAGGAGAGCCCGGTCGGCAGCATGCTCCGCTGCAGGGTCAGCGCGGTCGCGTGCTCCCGGCTGAAGCGGCGGGCGTTGTCGATGAAGACCGCGGCGCGGGCCGCGAAGTCCATGCCGATCTCGATGTCGTACGCGTCGAACCGCCGGAACCCTTCTTGCCTGGTGCAGGCGAAGAAGCCCAGCATGGTGCCCCGCGCGATGAGCGGCAGCATCAGCATCGAGGCCCCGGACAGCAGCTTGGCCACGGGCTTGCGCCGCCAGGCCTTGGCGATCTTGCCTGCCTGAAGGTCGCTGATGGTCGCCTCGAGCACCGGCACGCCGGTGGCCATGCACTGAAAGTACGGCGTGTGGGCCGGATAGCGCAGGATCTCCCCGGTGGGGAACGCTGCTTCCCAGGCGGGATCCTTCCGGTCGTGCAAGAGTGCGATCCTGCGCAGCGGGAGTGACCCGTCGGGCCCATGGGACGGGAGTTCGTCGTCGCCGATCAGGCTCTCGAGCAACAGCAGGTCACCTGCGTTGCAGAAATGCGGAACGAGCGCGTCGATCAGCTCGCGGGCGAGGTGATCGACGTCCAGGGTGTCGCCGATCCTGGTGAAGGTGTCGTCGAGCATCAGCTTGCGCATGAGCGCGGGATCGATGAACCTCTCGGCCCTCGGCGCGGGGATGCGGAGCAGGGCGAGCGCGGCCAGGTTGGTCCCGCCCGCGCGCATCGGGTGGACGGTCACCACCGCGTCGGTCCGGTAGCCGTCGCGGGTATCGATGGTCAGCATCGCGCTGCCCTCACGATCAGCCCGGATCGCTTCGAGTAGCCCGCTGACTGCGGCGACGCCGTCGGCCGCCCGGCCGGCGTGCGAGTTTCCCTGAGCCGCGGTTCCGTCGGCCGCGGTTCCGTCGGCCGCATTTCCCTGCGCCGCATTTCCCTGGGCCGCGGAGTCCTGTGCGACGCCGGCCGTCAGGTCGCTCAGCTGGGCGCCGAGGAGCTCGTCCGGCTCCCGGGCCAGGATCTGGGGCGCGTTCCGGTCATGCTGCACGATGCGCCCGTCGTAGTCGATCCCGAGAATGACGGTCCGAACGGACGTGGCCAGGGCCGGGTGAGAGGTCTCGGCGGTGATGCCCCCGGCGGGTGTCTCCTGGGTTTCTGCGATCCCGGTCTCCTGGGAGGTTGGGTCGGCCCTGTGGCCACGGCTTCGCCTGGTCCCGTTGGCCGCGGCCCTTGGAGCCCGAGGCGCGGGGGCGCGGTTCTCTAGGACCCCGCTCTCGGGCGCGTTGGCCCCGAGAGCGCTGCCCTTCGCCGACATACCGGAAGTCACGTGCTGTCTCCTGATGGCAACGCATGCTGCGCTCGCGTTAATTATGGGCTACGGACGGTGCGTTCAGACAGGAGTTCCGATGAGTCACCTTTATCCGTAATAATGACCTTTGTGCGTTAATGACGTAATTATAGTTATGACTGAGGCTTAGGTGACGACAGGCTCCGGCCGAACTGACGATCATCCGGGCCCTGATCGCCTCCAGGGCCAGATTTTATGACTCAACGCGAACTCATCGCTACAAAATGATGTTATCGAGCTCGCCTGGACCTGGTATTGCCTACGTCGCGGGCGTGATGCCGATGCTCCCTGGTCCCGCGGCTCAGGACAAAGAAGGCTCAACCCCCGGCCAGCCCCCCCGCGGGCAGCGCCGCCCTGATCTTCTCCGCGAAGGCCTCGGCCGGGTGGGCGTCGTCGTAGGGATGCCGCGGGCCGAGCCAGAAACGCAGGCCGTCCCGGAAGTTCCTGGGGATGACGTGCAGGTGCAGGTGGGGGACCGACTGGCTGACGACGTTGTTGACGAGAATCATCGACCCGTCCGCGCCCAGGCCGTCTTCGACCGCGCGCTCGAGGCGCTGAGCCGTGCGAAAGAACTCCGGCACCCAGTCCGCGGGCAGGTCGCTGAGCAAGCGGACGTGCAGCTTGGGGACGAGCAGCGTATGGCCCCTGAAGAGCGGCCGGTGATCAAGAAAGGCGATCAGCCGTTCGGTCTCCAGTATGGTCACCGCGGTCGCGTCACCGCTGATGATGGCGCAGAAGGCACACGTTGCTGGCATCAGGCGTGAGCCTACCGCTACGGGCCTGCGACCTCCTCGTGATACGGCGGGAGTTGCTACGGCGCGAGCTCGAACCACACGCAGGTGCCGGCCGGCTCGCGTTGGAACCCCCAGCGCTGCGCGATCTCGTTGACGAGCTGGAACCCTCGTCCATCCTCGTCATGTCCGTCGGCTTCCCGCCAGTGCGGCAGCCCGGTCCGCCCGTCATCGATGACGTCCACGTGCACGACCGGACCGCAGTGGGTCACCGCGACGGTCACCCTGGCGGCATCGGTCGCGTGCTGGACCGCGTTCGTCACGAGTTCACAGGCCAGCAGCTCAGCATCCAGCGAGGCGGGGTGATCGGCCAGCGCGTCCCTGACGAACCTGCGGGCGGCGGGCACCTCTTCAGTGCGGCGGGCGAACGTCCGCGTCGCGCCCGCGGAGACTGCGGCTGCCGCGGGCGCTCTGCGGGCCGCGTTTCGCAGCCCCCGCTGCTCGGCGACGGTCAAGGGCGCACCGGGCATATCGGCCTCCGCATCACGCATTGCTACTGTCAGTATCTACAATGTAACCCTAAGCTGACAATAGTTCACGCATGCCACAGGTCATAGCACCTAGAACTTTGGCAACATCTGCCCCTGGTTACTGGCTAAGGGTGGTGTTATGGCCGTTGGCGGTGATCAGTACGCCTTGCTGCGTAACGCTGACGCTCTGAATCGACACTCCCGCTGGGAGTTTCGGAATGCTGACGCTGAAATCTGCCAGCGAGCCCAGGAGTGACGTCGGTATGTCGCCCGCATCGATGATCTTGACGTTGATCTGACCCGGTCCTGATTGGGTCACCTGAGCGACGGCCGTCTCGCTTAGGGGGCCGATGCTGATGTTCGCCTTCACCTGGTTCGGGCCATCGGCGGACAGCGTGATGCCCTGCGGGATGCCGCCTGCCTTCCCGAGCGCCGTGAACGTGATCAGGGCCGAGGCGTTGAACTGATCGATCGTCGCGCTGTTCAGCCCGTGGATGTGCATTCCGTGCAGCGTGGCGTTCAGGCTGGCGATCTCGAGCTGTCCGCCGGTCCCGGCGGTCTCGTCGCTCGCAGTGACGTCGACAGTGCGAAAATCGCGGGCGGCCAGCTGGGTCAGGAACGGGAACCCCTGGATGGTCACGCGCGGCTTGCCGGACAGGTCCAAAGACGACTGGACCTGGCTGGCCATCGCGTTCTCTGTGTACGCGTTGGCGGCACGGTCGGCGACGACAAGGATCAAGACGATCACGATCAAGGTGATCAGCGGCCACTTCCGGCGGCGCCTGCGGACACGGCCCGGCGGACTTTGGTAACCCTGGGCCGCCGGGTATCCCTGGTTAACCTCGAACCTCTGGGTCCCCTGAGGTCCTTGGTATCCCTGGTAGCCAGGCGTTCCTGGGTGCGCCTGATTCCCGTCCGGGTACCCCTGATTCCCTTGGGGTTTCGGCTGCTGCCACCACTCAGGGGTGGGCTGGGTCGGATCGGAGCTCATGACATGCCCGCCCGCGGCCTAACCGCGACCGCCCCGGCCCCGGCGAACGTATCCCCACAATTAGGATTAGCGATAATCATTCCCACCCCTGAGGTTCTCACTTAGTTACGGGGGATAGCTGTGAGTCACAAGCGACGCTCGGCGCGGGTGCGGCTCGGTATTTCGACGAAGTCCGGACGCTCAAGTATCAAGGTGTCCGCTCCTTAATATGTCAAAACGCGTGGTCAACGTGAATGGTTCTTTCCGATTCCCGTTTAGGGGCAACGGCCCTACACTTTGTAAGCATGCCACCCGAGCATTTTGACTGGTCCGACCGGCAGGCGCCACCGGCAGGCCCGGCCCAGGCCGGGCTCGCGCCAGCCGGGCTTGCCGAGGCCGCGCCGCCCCATGCCGCCCCCCCGCATGCGGCCGCCCCGCATGCCGCGCCGTCACCGGCCGGGGCGCCCGGCGCTGATCCGGCGGTCATGCCCGATCTCGTCGTGCGGACGCGGCGCTCGGTTCATCAGTTCCGGGGCGGGACCACTTACCGTATCGGCCGGGACCCGGAGTCGGACATCGTGATGACCGACTCCCGCATTTCATGGCGTCACGGGGTGCTGCGGGTGGACGGGAACGCCTGGGTCCTGGAGGACCTCGGCAGTACCAACGGCACCTTCCTCGGCCCGCAGCGAGTTGACCTGGTTGACATCAGCAACGACTGCATCGTACGACTGGGCAATCCAGACGACGGACCGATCCTGCGCTGTACCCCCCAGTACCCCGCGTCCCCCCAGTACCCCGCGTCCCCCCAGCCCCCCGCGTCCCCCCAGCCCCCCGCGTCCCCCCAGCCCCCCGAGCGCGAGGCCCCTCCACGCCAGGTCCCCGCGCGCCAGGCCCCGGCGACCCCCGACGCCCCCGAGCGCCAGGCCCCCGGTCGCCACGCCGGCTCCCCGCCGGCCGCCGCCGCTCCGTTCCCGCCGGCCCCTTCAGCTCCCGCTGCCCCTTCAGCTCCAGATGCTGGCCAGCGCCGCGACCCCGAGTCCTGGTGGCAGCCGACCCCGGCCCGCGAGCCGGTGTCGCCTCCGGAGGAGATCTCGGCCCGTCCGCCCGCGCCTTCACCCCGGCACGTTCGGCCCCCTGAGCCCGTGCCCGCACCTCAGCCCGTGCCCGCACCGGAGCCCGTGCCGTCGCGTGAGCCCGCGGGCTACCTGGGACGCCCTTCGCCGGGCGGCCCCTCGTGGGCCGAGACCGTCGAGAAACGCGATGCGTCCCCGGCGCCCCCGGCGGCGGCTCCAGGTCAGCCGGCCATGCTGCCGAGCGTGGACCGCCGCCCCACGGCGCGGATGCCGCTGCCCGCCAAGGCCATGCGCATCGGCCGCACGCCAGAAAACGACCTGGTACTACCTGACCTCGACGTTTCCCGGCACCACGCGGAATTGCGGAAATCGCCCACCGGAAGCTACGAGATCGTCGACCTGAACAGCCACAACGGCACCTATGTCAATGGCCAGCGGGTTACTTCCAAGCTGCTGACCGAAGCGGATCTCGTCAGCATCGGCCACTCGACGTTCCGCCTCAAGGGTGGCGAGCTCGTCCAGTTTGTCGACGACGGGCAAGTTACCTTTACCGCCCAGGATCTGGTCGTGAGGGTATCGGGCGGCAAGGTCCTGCTCGATCACGTGACGTTTCCGATCCCGGAGAAGTGCCTGCTCGGTGTCATCGGCCCCAGCGGCGCGGGCAAGTCGACGCTGCTCGGCGCGCTGACCGGGATGCGCCCCGCCGACACCGGTACCGTCCTGTACGACAACCGGGATCTCTACCAGGACTACGCCGAGCTCCGGTACCGCATCGGCCTCGTCCCGCAGGAAAGCGTCCTGCACACGCAGCTGACCGCCCGCCGCGCGCTGCAGTACTCCGCCGAGCTCCGCTTCCCCGCCGACACCAAGCCGGCCGAGCGGGACGTCCGGGTCGATGAGGTGATGGGCGAGCTCGGCCTCACCAAGCACGCCAACACCCGCGCCGACCGCCTGTCCGGCGGGCAGCTCAAGCGGGTCAACGTAGCGCAGGAACTGCTGACGAAGCCGTCCTTGCTGTTCCTCGACGAGCCCACCTCGGGCCTGGATCCTGGCCTGGACAAGTCGGTCATGGAGCAGATGCGTGACCTGGCCCACGACGGCCGGACAGTCATCGTCGTCACGCACAGCGTCGCCAACCTCGACACCTGCGACCGGCTGCTCGTGCTGGTCCCCGGTGGGAAGATAGCCTTCTACGGGCCTCCGGACGAAGGGCTCGACTACTTCCGCCTGCCGGGCTGGGCCGAGGTGTTCCAGGCGTTCGAGGCCTACCCGGATCGCGACTGGGCCACCGAGTTCGCCGCCTCGCCCGCCTACGCGCAGTACGTGCTCGGACAGAAACAGAAGGCTCCCGAAGCCAATGGCCTGGATCTGCCCGCCACCCCGCCGCCGCAGCGGCGCGGCGGGTTCAAGCAGATGACTACGCTGACCCGCCGGTACGTTCGGGTGATCTCGGCCGACCGCGGGTACCTGCTGTTCATGGGGCTGCTGCCCATCATCCTCGGCGCGCTGATCCATTTCGTGGGGTCAAGCGCGGGCCTGACCGGCCCGCCGCACAGCAACGAGAACGCAGAAGAATTGCTGCTCATGCTGACCATCTGCGCCTGCCTGTCCGGAGCCGCGAGTTCGGTCAGGGAACTGGTCAAGGAACGCACGATCTACGTCAGAGAACGGGCAGCCGGGCTCTCGTCAGGCGCCTACCTGTTCTCCAAGCTGATCGTGCTCGGCGTCATCAGCATCGTCCAGTCGGCGCTGCTCGTGCTGATCGGGTTGTTCGGCCAGAAGATGCCGCCTAAGGGCGCGATTCCCGGGGTCCCCCCGCTGCTGGAGATCCTGGTTGGCATCGCGGTGCTCTCGCTGGCCTCCATGTGCCTGGGCTTGTTCGTCTCGGCCATGGTCAGCACCTCGGAGAAGGCGATGCCCTTCCTGGTGTTGCTGACCATGGCCCAGGTCATCCTGTCTGGCGGCGTGGTGTCGCTGGTCGGCAAGGCGGGCCTGCAGCAGCTGGCCTACATCGCCCCGTCTCGCTGGGGTTTCGGTGCCGTGGCCTCTACGGTGAACCTCAACGTCATCGGCGTCGTGGCGCCCGGCAGCTCGGACCCGCTGTGGGCGCAGAGCTCAGGGAACTGGCTGCACGACATGGGCCTGCTGGTCGCGCTCGGGGTGGTGTTCACGCTGCTGACCTGGCTCCGGATGCGCCGCCTCGGTCCGCGCCGCCGTCGGGCGCCGCGCGGCGCATCGCTGGCTGTAGCGGCCACCGACAGCTAGGAAACCGGTTCCGGCGGTACCAGGTCGCCGAGCAGGGCCCGTCGCAGCCCAGTAAGGAAAGCGTCGCTGACCCCCAGCCCGCGGGTCAGGAACCGGTCGAACGAGGAATACCTGCGGTCCGCCTCCTCGAACGCCGCGCCCAGGTAGGTGGCGCTTAGCTCGAGGATGGGCCGTAGCAGTTCAGGATCCCGCACGATCCCGGTCTTGACCAGGTCCAGTCGGAGCTTGGTGTAACCGGTGCGGTGGAAGTCGTTGGACAGCAGGTAGTCGCGCACCACCAGCTCACGCGGCACGCCCAGGGCGGTGAGCACGATCGCGGTCATCCAGCCGGACCTATCCTTCCCACCTGTGCAGTGGAAGAGCACGGGCAGCTTTTCTGCCGCGCACATCAGCCGCAGCGCGGCACCGAAGGCCTCACGTTGCCGCCCGTCGGTCACGAACGCGCGGTTCATCTCGACCATGAACGAGGCAGCGCGACCGTCGCCCAGCTTCGTGCGCTGCTGGTCGTGGTCTCCGCTGGCGATGAGCTCGTAGATCGAGCCGAGGTCGCCGCCGCTCACCGGCAGTGGCACGAGGTCGACGCCGTAGGGCAGGCGGTCGGGCCCGCTGAGCAGGACCTCGCCCGGCGTCCTCAAGTCGATGACGGTGCGCAATCCGAGGTGTTCGAGCCGTTCGCGGTCGGAAGGGGTGAGCTGGCTGAGCGAGTCGCCGCGGTATAGGAGCCCGCGCATGACCTCGCGCCCATAGGCGCTCCGGTAGCCGCCGGTGTCCCGCACGTTCACCGCGCCCTCGAGCGGCACGTGACGTGACCGCGGTCGTTCTGGTGTCATCGGACCAGGCTCATTGCGTACCGCCTAACGTCCCCCACCCACCACTAAGCGTAACCCCCACGCAGCGTTTAACCAGCACAAACACTGCTTTTCGCGGTCACTGGGACCCGCCGGGGGCGCGGAGGGAACCCGGCCAGCGTGTGAGCCGCCGCCCCGGCCGGCATCATAAGCTGGGCTGATGAGCGAACTCAACCAGCAGGCGCGGGACCTGCTCCGCCGGTTCCCCCTGATCGACGGGCACAACGACCTGCCGTGGGCGCTGCGCGAGCGGGCCGCCGGCGACGCGAGCAAGGTCCGCCTCACCCCGCCCGGCGAGGTGCCCGGCGATCGCGGTGAGGTGCCCGGCCATCCCGCCGAGGTCAACCTGGCCGCCCCGGTTGCGGGCCTGCACACCGACCTGCCTCGCCTGGCGGCCGGGGGAGTAGGCGCCCAGTTCTGGTCGGTCTACGTCCCGGCCTCGCTCGCCGGGGATGGGGCGGTCACCGCCGTGCTCGAGCAGATCGACCTGACGCGCCTGATGATCTCGCGTTACCCCCAGGCGCTTGAGCTCGCGCTGACCGCCGCTGACGTGGAGCGCATCTTCGCGGCGGGCCGGATCGCGTCGCTGCTCGGCGCCGAGGGCGGTCACGCGATCGCGGGCTCACTCGGCGTGCTCCGCATGCTGTACGCGCTCGGCGTCAGGTACCTGACGCTGACCCACAACGCCAACGTCGGCTGGGCCGATTCGGCTACCGACGAACCGGCCGCCGGCGGGCTGACCGACTTCGGCCGGGACGTGGTCCGCGAGATGCAGCGGATCGGCATGCTCGTGGACCTGTCACACGTGTCCCCGGACACGATGCGCGACGCCCTCGAGGTCGCCGTCGCACCGGTGATCTTCTCCCACTCCTCCGCCCGGGCGCTCTGCGACGCTCCGCGCAACGTGCCCGACGACGTGCTCGCCCGGCTCGCTGACAACGGCGGTGTCTGCATGGTCACGTTCGTGCCCGCCTTCGTTTCCGCCGAGTGCGCCGACTGGATGGCAGGCCTGAAGGCCGAGGCCGTGCGGCGTGGCGTGGACCCGAAGGACCTCGACCGGCTGTTCAGCCTCAAGCCCGAGTGGGAACTCGCCCACCCGGTGCCCCAGGCGACCCTGGCCCAGGTGGCGGACCACGTCGAGCACGTCCGGAAGGTGGCAGGCGTCGAGCACGTGGGCCTAGGCGGCGACTTCGACGGGACCCCTGACGTCACCGTCGGCCTGCAAGACGTCTCCGCCTACCCGGCTCTGTTCGCCGAGCTCCTCGCCCGCGGCTGGACCGAAGCCGACTGCGCTGCGCTGGCCGGCGGAAACCTCCTGCGTGCCCTCCGCGAAGCCGAGTCCTTTGCCGCCCGCGCCCAAGCCTGAGGCCAGCCGCCGACACCGCTCCCGCTCCCGCCCGGACCTAGCTATCGGACCTAGCCGGCCCGGCGCCCCGCTAAGCTCTGACCCGATGACCTCCGACACCCAGCCGCTCCCGGCGAGCACGATATCCGCTGGTCCCACCGCGTGGCGCGAGGCTGGCCCGCTGAGGCTGCTGACCTGGCCCGCGCTGGAGGCCTCCGGCGCGGACGCTGCGGTCACGGCCCGGCCCGGCGGCGTGTCGTCCGGGGTCTACGCGTCGCTGAACCTGAGCCTGAACGTCGGCGACGATCCGGCCAGCGTGCTGGAGAACCGGCGGCGGCTAGCGGTCGGGTTCGGCGCCCGCCCGGCTGACTTCGTGTTCGCGGGTCAGGTCCACGGGGCTGGCGTCCAGGTCGTCAGCCAGGCCGACCGGGGGAGCGGCGCGTTCTCGCTGGACGACGCGATCCCGGCCACGGACGCGCTGGTGACCAGTTCCCCCGGCGTGGTGCTCGCGATCTTGACCGCAGACTGCGTGCCCATCGTGCTGCACGACCCGGTGGCCGGCCTGCTCGCCTGCGTGCACGCCGGCTGGCGCGGCACCGTCGCCCGGGTGTGCGCCGCGGCCGTCGCCGCCATGCGGACCCTAGGGTCCCGTCCCGCCGACGTGATCGCCGGAATCGGCCCCGCCATCCCCGCCGCCCGGTACCAGGTCGGCCCCGACGTCTACCAGGCCGTCACTCAGGCCTTCGGCCCCGCCCCCTTCATCCGGCCCGACGCTGTCCCGGACCGCTGGCGACTGGACCTGTGGTCAGCGAACCGCCTCGTCCTCACCGAGGCCGGTGTCCCCGCCCCCCACATCCACATCACAGATATCCCAACCGGCCTCACGGACCCCACTAGCCCCGGATACTTCTTCAGCGACCGTTCCGCCCGCCCGTGCGGCCGCCTCGCCCTGATCGCCCGCCTGCGAACCGGAGGTGACCGGTGAACGAAGGGGATCCTGCTGTGCATGGATGCGGCAGCCTGCACAAAAGAGTGGGTACGTTGTCACATCCATACAATCGCGGCCGGGTCTTCCGGTACGAGACGTTCACCGCGGACGCCGAGAGCGGCGTGCTGACCTGCCGGTACGACCTGGACGGGCGCGAGTTCACGGAACGCTTCACGCTGCCGGGCGGCCCGCGCTGGCGCAGCGAAGCCGCCCGCGCCGCCGCACGGCTGGTGTTCCTGCTGGCGGGCGTGTCCTACTACAAGACCGCCGCGCCGCCGGTCATCGACCTGGGCGAGACCGCGCTGACCGAAGCCGAGCTGGCCTTCCTCCGCGAGTTCTACCTGCAGGGCCTGGGCGAGTTCGGTTACCGCAACAACCTCGACCTGAGCTCGCTGCGCCTCGAGGCCCGCCGCGCCGGGGCCCAGAACCGCGAGCCCATCGCTCGTGAACCAAACGGCCAGCGCCGGGCCCTGGTGCCGTTCGGCGGCGGGATCGATTCGATCGTGGTGGTGGAGCGGGTCCGGCGGCTCGCGGATGTGGCGCTGTTCGTGGTGAACCGGCCCGCCGACCGGTTCGCGGCCATCGAGGCGCCGGCCGCGGTGACCGGGCTGCCCATCGTCCGCGCGGAACGAGAAATCGATCCGCAGCTGCTGCGCTCCGCCGAGCTCGGCTTCCTGAACGGGCACGTACCGGTGACCGGCATCCTGTCCGCCATCGCGGTCCTGGCGGCGGTGCTCGAAGACCGGGACGCGGTGGTGATGTCCAATGAGTGGTCGGCGTCGGTCCCCACCCTGGAGTACGACGGGCGGCCGGTGAACCATCAGTTCTCCAAGAGCGACATATTCGAGGCCGCCTTCCGCAACGTCCTGGCCCGCGCCAGCGCCGATCCCGAATCCGCCGTCGGCTCCGATCCCGCCGTCGGCTCTGATCCACGGCTGCCCGAGTACTTTTCCTGGCTGAGAGACCGGACCGAGCTCTGGGTCGGACAGGAATTCGCGGTCCTTGAGCAGTACCACGGTTCGTTCCGTAGTTGTAATAAGGCCTTTTACAGTGACAAGGCCCGTCGGCTTGACCACTGGTGCGGCCAGTGCGACAAATGCTGTTTTATCGACCTGATCCTCGCGCCGTTCCTGCCGGCCGGGGCGCTGCGGCGGATCTTCGCGGTGACCGGGGAACCGCTCGGTAATCCGGGGCTGGCCGGGAAGTTCCGGGCCCTGCTGGGCGCGGGCGCCAAGCCGTTCGAGTGCGTCGGCGAGGTCAGCGAGTGCCGGGCCGCGGTCCTGCTGGCCGCGCGCCGGGACGACCGAGCCGGTGACGCGCTGCTCGCCGAACTTGCGCTCGAGGTGGCCGGCTGGCCGGACGCGCCGTCCGCCGCGGACGCCGTGGCCATGCTGGCCCCGGTGGGCCAGAACTTCATCCCGGCCGGCTACCGATGACCAGGGCCAAACTCTCCTGGTCTGACCTGGCCGGAGCCAAGGTCGGCATCTGGGGCCTGGGCCGCGAGGGCCACGCGAACCTGCGCAAGCTAGCCTCTCTGGGCGTCGAGCCGATCCTGGTCGATGACCACCCTCAGGCCGACCCTGACGGCCGCCCGGTGCTCGCCACCAGCGAGGGCGGGCTCGCCGCCCTGGAACAGTGCGACGTGGTGGTGAAGACGCCTGGCCTGAGCCGGTACCGGCCCGAGGTGGCCCGCCTGTCCGGGCTGGGCATCCCGGTGGTCGGCGGCCTGGGCCTGTGGCTCGCCGAAGCCGACCTGCGCCGCGTCCTCGCCGTAACGGGAACCAAGGGCAAGAGCACCACGTCGTCTGTCACCGGACACCTGCTGACTGAGCTGGGCTACCGGTGCATGGTCGGCGGGAACATCGGCGCGTCGCCGTACGACCCCGCCGAGGATTCCGGGTCGGGCGACTTCGACTACTGGGTCATCGAGGTGTCCAGCTATCAGGCTACTGACCTGCCGTACTCTCCGCCCGTGGTCGCGGTCACCTCGCTGCACCCGGACCACCTCGACTGGCACGGCGGGGTGGAGCAGTACTACCGGGACAAGCTGTCCGCGTGCTCGCAGCCCGGTGCCGAACTAACCGTGGCCAACGCCGACAGCGACCTGCTCACCGAGCGAGTCGCGCTGCTCGGCCCGCGGGTGGAGTGGGTGTCCGCCGACGACGATCCCGGCGCCGACTGGATGGAGCCGCTCGGGCTACCCGGGCGGCACAACCGCCGCAACGCGCTCATCGCCCGCCGCTGCCTGGTCGCCATGGGCGTGCCCGGCGCCGCCGACGACGCCCGGCTGCGCGCCGCCGCCGCCGGTTACCAGCCCCTGCCGAGCCGGCTCACGTCGATCGGCACGGTCAGCGGCGTCACCTTCGTCGACGACAGCCTGTCCACGAACGTGCTGCCCACCCTGGCCGCGCTCGACTCTTTCCCCGGCCGCCGGATCGCGCTGATCGTCGGCGGTCACGACCGCGGCATCGGCTACGCCCCGCTGGCGGCCGGCATCGTGGCCCGCCCGGCGCCGACCTACGTGCTGACCCTCCCCAACAGCGGCCCGCGCATCCGCGCCGAGATCGACCAGGCCGCCCTCGACCAGGCCGCCAGGAACCAAGAGCCAGATCAGGCCCCGCTCTTTGCGGGCGTCACCGACCGCCGGGACCTGGAGTCCGCGGTGGCGGCGGCGTACCGGTGGGCCAAGCCCGACGGCGTGGTCCTCTTGTCGCCGGCCGCGCCCAGCTTCGGCCAGTTCCGCGACTACCGCGACCGCGGCGAAGCCTTCGCCCGCGCCATGCGCGCGATCTCCTAGGCCATCCAGCCCCCGGGAACGGCCCGCCGATCCCGCTGCCGTCACACCAAAAACACTAGCCTGTTAATTCGAAATCTGTCACAGATCAGGCCAGAAAGGTTGCGACCGTCAACCCGATTCGCTATTATGTTTGATAAGAGCCTAAACCCGGGCTCAAAATCATTTTTTCTGAACGGACGGTGGCGCGTGACCCAAGCACCGGTCTCCCCAGACCCCGGGCCGGACGACGATCCCGCCCGGCGTGCTGGCGAGCCCGGCGCTTCCCCGTCCGGCGGCCCGGGCGCCGTATCGCAGCCTCCTCCGGATGACTTCCTTAGCGCGGGCTGGCGGGAGCGGCCTGCCT
>Ga0302326_10009875_pt1 | contig 20743 bp, 18 predicted proteins | sample Palsa_T0_3_FD_202264 | JGI IMG/M metagenome (GOLD analysis project Ga0302326, IMG submission 202264) | Peat permafrost microbial communities from Stordalen Mire near Abisko, Sweden - Palsa_T0_3 | ecosystem: Environmental > Terrestrial > Soil > Palsa > Peat permafrost | place: Sweden: Abisko...
GGGAGCCAATCGCATGGCGATGCTACTGATGGCATTTTCTTTCGTCACCCTTTCCATTACCTATTTCTTTAACCGCCGAATCTGGACGGTCTCGCCGATTCAACGCTAGCTGGTCGGAAGAATCAGCTCGGACAAAAGGGCCATGCGCGAGGACCCACTTCTATCCGTCAGCATCAAACGCAGGCTATCAAAAGTCTTCACACTCGAGGCTGAATTCGAGACGCCGGGCGGTTTCACGATGCTGCTCGGTCCGTCTGGCTGCGGGAAGACGACCTTGCTGAATTGCATCGCGGGATTCCTGCGTCCGGATGCCGGACGGATTACTCTGGGGGCACGATCGCTCTTCGATTCGAATTCCGCCGTTGACATGCCGGTGCCGAAGCGTCAATTGGGGTACGTATTTCAGAATCTCGCGCTGTTTCCCCAGATGACGGTGGAGCAAAACATTCAATATGGCCTTGAAAAGTTGCCCGCCAGGGAACGCCGCTCCCGAATGCTGGAGATGCTCGAATCGTTTCGCATCCCGCACCTGCTCGGGCGCAAGCCGAGTCAGATTTCCGGCGGTGAGCGTCAACGCGTCGCGCTCGCGCGAACGCTGGTGACCAATCCCACGATGCTGTTGCTCGACGAGCCGCTATCGGCCCTCGACACCGCCACCAAGGTAAAGATTCTGGATGACCTGCGCAACTGGAACGCGGCCTTTGAAATACCAGTTCTGTATGTAACGCATTCGCCCGAAGAAGCCTTTGCAATTGGCGAGCATGTAGTGGTGCTTCAAGCGGGACGCGTACTCGCCCAGGGAACGCCGCAGGATGTACTCTCGACGCCGCGTCACGAAACGATCGCGCAGTTAGTAGGCTTCGAGAACATCTTTGACGCGACAGTACAATCGGTCGAAGAGGCCCGCGGTACGATGATCTGCCAATTGAAGGGGAGCGCGACTCAACTGGAGGTGCCGCTAGGCCGGATTGAGCGAGGAGCGCCAGTGCGGATTGCGATTCGCGCCGGCGATATCATCCTTGCCACCGAACAGCCGCGTGGTCTCAGCGCGCGGAACACTTTTCAGGGACAGGTCTTATCGCTGCGCCGCGAAGGCGTGACCGTCATCGTAACGGTGGAAGCACGCGCAACCTTCGAGGTTCACCTTACACCGGGAGCAATCGACGATTTGAAATTGAAAGTCGGCACGCAGGTCTGGGTGGTGATCAAAAGCTACTCATGCAACCTGGTTAAGCCGTGACGTTGCCAACCTATTGGAAGCATAAGTGATAAAGAAGACGCATCATTGGACGGTCGGTGTCATCAGTCGCGTGATTGAGTGATTGGGGCCTAGTATTTTCTGTAAGGCAGAAATTTACCGTTGAAAGTAACCTTGACGCGATCTCCTTTAGGGTCAGAAACTCGATCGACGTCCAGCTCGAAATCTATTGCACTCATAATACCGTCTCCGAACTCTTCTTCGATAAGTGCTTTGAGCGTGGTGCCAAAGACCTGCGTGATCTCGTAGAAGCGATAGATTAACGGGTCAACGGGAATGGCAGTGGGTAGAGAGCCACGGTACGGCACCTGCTGCAACAACGCGATCTCATCGTCGGTCAGGCCAAGGAGTTGTCCGACCTTTCGAGCTTCCGCTTCGCTCAATGACATCTGACCCAACAGGGCGGCGGTGGCAAATCCGGGCGAACGTCCGATCGTTTCGGCGAGAACTTTCCAGGAAAATCCCTTGTTGCGCTTCAGCGCCACAATTTTTTCGGCTAGCGATTGCCGGTTCATCGCCGTTTCCTATAGCTACCTCGGGATGACGGGGAGTAGCAGGTACGACGCCATATCGACCTGGTGAAATACTGTCTGACGCGTAGGTATTCCCCGGGTTCCTTCGCCGAACGGCTCCCCGGTATTGAGGTTGCGATCAAAACGCGGAAAGTTGCTTGAACTGATTTCGAGCCTGATGCGATGGCCCGGAAGAAAGACGTTGCTGGTTGCCCACAGATCGATCGTGAACAGGTATGGCTTACCGGCCTCCATCATTTTCGGAACGCTCTCCGATTCCCGATAGCGCGCCCGAATGATGCCGTCAACGAGATTCTGGGCATAGCCGCTCGGATGAACGTCCACCAGTTTGGCCGTGAAGTCGGTATCGATTGTGGACGACGAGGCCCACAAGGCGACCGTTACGGGCCCGGTAATCTCGAGCGGGTGGTCCACGGGATCGGAGGTATAAACCAGCACGTCCGATCGCTCTTCAACTGGCCGCTGATCCTGCACGCCCATATCGATAGCCAGGTTGTTGCCGCCCAGCGACGGGACCGGATCATTCGGATCGTAAACGTAGGTATCGGCTGGCTCGCTGTCTGGCGGCACGGTGGAAAGCGCGCCGTCACCGGTTAGAGCGTTGGCGCCCTTCTGGCTGTGCAGAAAATAGCGCACCTGCCGCAGATTCGGCGGCGGCCAGTCAGACAGCTTTTGCCAGCGGTTCTCGCCCAGGGTGAAAATCGTGACAGGAGGATCATCAAGGACTCCGTTGTCGATGTCCTTTAGCCAATAGTCAAACCAGCGCAACAGAGTCTCGTTGAGATCGATCAGCGCAGCCGGTCCAAAATCGATATCGCCGGTGCCGCGCGAGTTCGGCACATTATACGGGAGCAGATGTCCCCACGGACCGATAATCAATCGCTGACCGCTGCGCGCGTTTTCAAACTTGCTACCCGCCTTGATACTACGATAGGCCGCCTGACCGCCTTCCCCGAAAATGTCGTACCACGAAGTAACATGGAGCATCGGCACGCTGACGCTCGCGGCATGCCGGTTTACGTTGGCGCGATACCAGTACTCGCCGTCGTCGGCGTGCGCGATATGATCGGCAAGGTATGGCGCGGTCTCCTTCAGAAGCCCGACCCAGTCCTTGATCGGAAGGTGGCGATACCACTTATCGGTAAGTGGAGTGAAGGCGTTCAACCCAAAGCGAGTTTGCCGCAGTATGGGAAACTCGCCACCTTCGACGTACTCCTTCATTTTCTCGAACAGATCGCTCCGCTTCGCTCTTTTCAATGTGTTGAGACCCTTGAAGATCGCGTACGGGATTATCCAACCCCACAGCGCTACTCCACCGGTGTGATAAATCCAGCTAGCGTGATAGTCCGACGACGCCGAGACGGGAGCCATTGCCTGCAGCGACGGCGGCATCGGGTCGTTGCACGCGATCATGTACTGGGTAAGTCCGAGATAGGACTGGCCGGTGGTGCCGACGCGGCCGTTTGACCATGGCAATCGCGCAGCCCATTCGACTGCATCGTAACCGTCCGCGACCTCCTGGAAGATCGTGTCGTATTCGCCTTCCGATTCGAAACGGCCGCGACAGTCCTGCGTGATCGAGATATAGCCATAACGGGCAAACAGATAGCTCGGACCGTTGGGGTCGTCCGTCCCCTTCTTGTTGTAAGGCGTACGGCTCAGCAGGACCGGAAAACGTCCCGGTGCGTCGGGACGCACTACATCCGCATAGAGCGTGACGCCGTCCCGTGCCTTCATTGGAACACTCTTTTCGGTCGCGACTTTGTAGGTTTTGCGCGCTTGAACGATCACGTCTGCCTCCAGAGAGGATAGAGCTGGCTATAACACCGAACGTCCGAAAAGTCCGAACGTGCGCTCGACGGCGATTGCCGGCGGGCGCAGGTGGCGCCAAAGTTGCGCCACCGGATGTAAGTCAGGATTCCGTTTCGACGTTTTCTTCTAGCACGGTCGTGCCCGTTGTGCGATCACGATTCGATGCGCCGAAAGGTCAGATTTACATCGTTGCGCCCGGGCATAACCTGCGCCCAGGGACGGCACAGGTAGGCAATCGATCGCCCGTCCGGACGGCAGCCCGTATTTTCGACTCGGCGAGGCGTTGCTATTCTATCCGCATGCCAAATCGTGGCTCCGCCCTGGGTTCCGGATCGCCGAAAGCGCCGAGTTGTCCCGATCGAGAGCTGAAAGAGGCTCTCGACGAACCCGACCAACTGAACCGAGGTTATTTCGAGCGGCTCTTCGACCGGGTTGTTCCGCCGACGGCCCTGGTGCGTTTCCTCGGCTACGTCCGGCCGCACCTCTGGCTGGTGGCGGGCGGATCGGTCATGGGCATTCTAAAGTTCACCCTACCGCTCGCGTTTCCGCTCGCCTTCAAATACGTCTTTGACGTTCTGCTGGTTCCGCAGCCTCATCCCGAGCATCTGAACCAGATGATCGACCGATGGTGCAGCGCGCTCGCCGGAACGCTTCATTTAGGTGCAGGATCGGCCGCGAAGCTCGAGGCGTTGACGGCGGCGCTCTTCGCCCTGTTCATCGTTCAGGCAATTGCGACTTACTACCGCAATTACTGGGCGAGCATGGCGGGCCACCGCCTGATCTTCGATCTGCGCTACGCGCTGTATAGGCATATGCAGCGCCTCTCGCACTCCTTTTTCGATCGCACGACTTCAGGCGCGGTCGTCTCGAGATTCATTTCGGACATCTCGATGGCGCAGAATTTCGTCGGCTCCGCGATGATCAACATCTGGATGGACGGCGTCTCGCTGGGCTTTGTGATCTGGCTGTTGTTTTACCTCAACGTGCGGCTGGCGTGGATCTCGCTGATCGTCATCCCGTTCTACGTCGCGGTGATCAGGATTCTGTCGCCGCGAATCAAGGAGACCAGTCACGACCTGCAGGAAGTGGTCGAGGAGTTTTCCGGCGAATTGCAGGAACGGGTCGCGGGAATCTCGACGGTGAAATCGTTTGCGCGCGAGGTGGACGAAGCGCGCCGGTTCCATCAACGAACGACCGAGCTTTACGACCTCACTATCGAAAGCGTGAAGCTATCTTCGACGCATCAGATGTTCACCGAGTTCATCTCGCGCGCGGCGCCGTTGATCGTGGTCTGGGCGGGGGCTCTGATGATCATGCGGGCGCAGATGACGATCGGAACCGTCGTCGCGTTCTTCGCGTTCCTGGGCGCACTGTACCTGCCGCTGCAGCGCTTCTCGGAATTGTCGGTCATCGTCGCGACGGCCCTGGCGGCGATCGAGCGGATCTTCGCCTTCTTCGACGAGACGCCTGAGGTGCACGACCGGCCCGGCGCTTCTGCGCTCAAAGTTGTCAGCGGGCTGGTCGAGATCGATCATCTGCGCTTCGGCTACAAACCACTCGACGGCGGACCGCTGCGCGTCACGCTGGACGACGTGAACCTGGCCGTGCCTCCTGGAACTACGGTGGCGCTGGTCGGTCGATCGGGCGCCGGCAAGACTACGCTGGCCGGCCTCATTCCACGCTTCTATGAATTGGCGTCAGGCCGAATTCTGATCGACGGCATCGACATTTCGAGCGTCACGCTCAAGTCGCTGCGTGATTCGATCGGGATTGTTCCACAGGACGCGATCCTCTTCAGCGCGTCGATCCGCGAGAATGTGCAATATGGGCGTCCGAGCGCGCCGGACGCAGAGGTCTGGCACGCGCTTGGACAGGCCAACATCCGCGACTTCGTCGATTCGCTACCCGATAAACTCGACACGATGATCGGTGAAGGCGGCGTGCGGCCCTCGACCGGGCAGCGGCAACGCCTGGCACTGGCGCGCGTGTTTTTGAAGAACCCGCCAATTTTGATTCTCGACGAAGCCACGTCGGGCCTCGATTCCGAAGTCGAAAATCTCATTCACGACGCGGTGCGGCGCCTGATGAAGGGACGAACGTCGTTCCTGATCGCGCATCGGCTGGCGAGCGCGGTTGACGCGGATGTAATCGTGGTGCTGGATGGCGGCAGAATCGTCGAGGTCGGATCGCATCAGGAACTCGTAAAGCGCGACGGCGTCTATTCGCAACTCTTCAACGAGCAGACTCGCAAGCTACGCCTGACCCCCGACCATATCGCGCGGATGCCCGGCTCGTTGACACCGGAGCGGGTGGAGGCGGATCGCACGGACTAGCATCATCCGGTCAGCTTCCATTCCCAAGCCTGGACCATTCGGATTCAGCCGGCTTCGTGCTGAGGTGTTTGAGCTCGATCGGAATCGGCAATCGAGATGGCCTTGCGGCAAGGGCAGAGGCAGATGATGGATGAGTCAGAGATCTGGAGCGGTACGAAAGGTAGCTATGCCTGCGTTTGCGGCTTATTTCAGCCCAGCAAGGGCAGCGGGCGAACTTCTCTACGATCAGAGTCGGCGTCGTGAAGCAGCTGCCGGGCTCCGCTAAACGCGGTCTCTACTTTGACCGCTTCATGGTGTGCCTTGGGGAAAAAGATAGCCCCTACGAGGATAATTGCGACTAACAATATCAACCTTTTCCATTGCTTTGAGAATTTCACTGTAGATGTCATGGTCGTCGGCCTCACAAACACCCAACGCAACGTCCATACCACAGGAGATAGCTCAATTTTCGCTAGGATCTATAAGGAGAATTGCCAACCCGCTGAGCTGCAGAAGACCAACACGTGCTAACTAGAGTTTGCAGCGAAGACTGGAGGATGCGTTAGAGTTCGCCGGCCTCGACGACCCAACGGTTTCAGCGGCGCTTGAGGGCTTCGAGTTCGTCCAGCGTGCGCGGCCAATCCTGATGCATCAAACGCGAGAGCGCGCGGTCCGCGAGCAGGCGGCCGCCGGTCTGACAGGTAGCGCAGTAGTTAGTCTCGTTACTCGCATAACGGATGCGCTGAATCCTGGCGCCGCACCGCGGGCATGGCAATCCATAACGTCCATGGACTGCCATCTCGGGCCGGAAAGCCGTCACCTTTTCGGGAAAACCTCCGGCCGCTTCGACGCGCAGTCGTCCGATCCATTCAATCAGCGTTGTGCGAGTCGCTTTGAAGAGCCGCTCGACTTCGGACGCCGTCAGTTTCTGCGACATCGCGACCGGCGAGAGTTGCGCTCGATGCAATATCTCGTCCGAGTACGCATTGCCGATGCCGCTGAAAATGTGCGGATCGCTGAGCGATCGCTTCAGCGTGTGATTTTCGGATTGGAGGGCGCTTGTGAACGCGATCAGGCTCGCCTCGAGCGGTTCGATACCGCCGGCATCCAACGCCTGCAGGGCCGCCTCGCCCGCCACTACATGCAATGACGCTCGGCGCTGAGTGCCCGCCTCTGTCAGCCACAAGTATCCATTGTCGAAGGTGAACACGGCGAGCAGATTGCGGCCCCCCGATTTTGGCGCCGCGGTGTCCCAATGCAATCGGCCTGCGATCATCAGGTGCAGCACCAGCGACAAATCGCCGTCCAGGACGATCGCGATCCGCTTTCCTATGCGCCGGACAGCCCGGACTTCCATGCCCTGTGCAGCGCTTAATGGCGGGTCTGCGGTGCGCAACAGAAACGGCGATTTGACCTGCACGCTGTTCAGCCTCCGCCCGACAATGCGCGCCTGCAGAGCCTCTACATAAACAGTAACGTCAGGTAGTTCCGGCATCGAAGTTGTTGGGGGGGCCGATCACGAGAATCGGCGCCGTCTATGTTAGGTTTATCCCTATTCACGACCGCAGGGGACGGGTCCATGAACTACTTTCTCGCCAAGACCGAGCCCACTACCTACTCGATTGAAGACCTCGAACGCGACCACCGCACGGTGTGGGACGGCGTCAAGAACGCGCAAGCGGTCCGTGTCATCCGCGAGATGCGCCCGGGCGACCGCATCTTCATTTACCATAGCGGTGGCGTTTCGAGCATCGTGGGACTTGCGACCGTGCGATCGCAGCCCCGCGACGACGCGAAGAATCCGAAGTCCGCGGTGGTCGATCTGGAATTTCTCCGACGCCTGGAACCGCCGGTAACCTTGGCTGAGATCAAATCGAGCAAGAAATTCGACGATTGGGCCCTGGTGAGGCAGGGAAGGCTATCCACGATGGCGGCGCCGGAAACGTTTTTGAGCTGGATGCGTGAGCGCTACCCGAAAGCGACCTTTTAACCGTCCGCCAATACGCCGCTGGCAAACGTCCAACCGAACGCGCCTAAGGCCTCCTGCTCGCTGGATTTACGCACACATCGGCGCTGCCCGCGGGCCACCGGCATCGCTAATGGCGCATTTCAGGAGGGCACGAACATTCTTCCGTAACCAGTCGCCACGGCGGATCCTCATCGGGCCTGGAATGCCGCCAGACGTCCTTCTTGCAGTAATCGCACAGCCCGTCAAAGTGCATGTTACCATCACTCGCGGGCCAGAAACTCGGACTGATACCGCGCAGAGAATTCGGAATCACCGCGAGGTGCTTGCACGCCATCGTTCACCCTCCTCGTCTCACACTATCGGATCTCGGCAGAAAAATAGGGAGCGCGCGAGGAATGAACTCTCAATTAAATCCGTCAACACTGAGCGCGATTGATTTTGAGCTTCTCAGAGGCACGCATGAAGACCTGCGCTACCGCGCCGAAACATACCCTGCAGAGGTTGAAGCTCTGGTCCACGCGCACCACCGACATTTGCATGATCGTCCCGCGCTCGCCGCAGTTGTCGCACTCCGTTCCCTTCTCAGAATCGAAATGAATAAACATCGCGGATTGCCTCACACCAGACCTCAAAGCATTAACGGACGGAACCTTAATACTTTACCTAATTTTACTCAATACCAGATGTTCGCACTAGCTAATAGAACGTGCAACTCTTGTATTCGGTCAACTCTTGGCCCTTTGTTTCATTTAACCGAACTTTGCTAGGCAAACTGGTCTGTGCACAAAAAGGTTAGACGGAAGCGGGATTTCCGGAATCACATAAAATGGGCATTTACGAGGTCTTGGACAACACTGCGTGCCATTCAAGCTGCGACCCCGTCTACAGCGACCCGCCAAAGGAATTGTGCGTTCTCGATTCCTGGGGAAGCCGCTCTAAAGTTTGCATGAGACGGACCCGTTGACCCTGCGAAGAGTAAGACGTGAGAAGCGTGTAATGGTTTCAAAAAAAATTAAATTCCTTGAAGATCTTTGACGGAGCACACGAAAATCGACCGCAATCACTCAGCGCAACCGATCGGCGAACAATTGAAACACCGGGTATCGATCCGCGATCGGCACGAATGCGCTCACAGACGATCCGGCGGGCACGGGGAAGTAACGCTGCACGGTCAACTTGAAGCGATCCAGATAGTCTCGCAACAATTCCGGCTTGTCGGCGTCAGACACGGCGCGAATCGTGTACTGAATCCGCTCGTCGCCCTTCTTCAGCCACACTTTTCCGCTCGCTTCGGCGTTGATAACCCACTGCGTGCGTCCGCGCGGACAAACCAGAAAGGTGCGATTGTCCATCAACATGATGTACACGGGAGTCGCATACACCTTGCCGCTTTTGCGGCCGGCAACCTCGAGCACATAACTATCCCGGAAGCCAATTCCAGTGCCGACTATCCATCCGAATATCCGATTGAAGATCCGCTCGACGGCGGTCGGGCGCATAAACTTGCCGGGCGCAGCTTCAGCCATATCCTATTGATTAGCACAACATGCTTTAGCCGATGAGTATTCATGCCATCGTCCACCGGTTGCATCGCGATTCGTTCGTCATGCGGACCACACCCGCCAGGCTGCGCTGTCGTTCTCGCGCGAGGCTAGCACCGAAGGCCCGAGGTCAAGCCATCGACGTGCGCCTTTTCCGGTCCTTGCCCATCACCGCTATAATCGATTCGCGATATGGTCAGTCTCTTTATTCAATCCCGATGAAATCCGCCGAGATAACCGAGACAAACATGACTCCCCACGCGGGTAAGGCGGGTCGTATCCGCGATATGTTCGCGACCATCGTGCCGCATTACGATCTCGTCAACACGCTGATGACCCTGGGGCTCGATCGCCGATGGCGTCGAATCACCGTCGCGATGGCGGAACCGGCCGACGCCGTGGCGCTCGATATCGCCACCGGCACCGGAGAGTTGGCGTTCGAGATGGAGCGGGAGGGCGCGAGCAAGGTCGTCGGCGTCGATTTCTGTCTCGAGATGGTCGAGACCGCGATGAAGAAGCGCGCGAGCTCGCGCAATGCCAGCCGGGTCGCCTTTGCCACCGGCGACGCGATGGCGTTGCCGTTTCCCGATGCGACCTTTGACTGCGTCGTGAACGGTTTCATGCTGCGCAACGTCGCCGATCTCGGCACAACGTTTCGCGAATTGTGCCGCGTGCTCAAGCCCGGCGGCCGCCTCGTGTGCCTTGATCTGACGCGGCCGCGTGGTCCGTTGCGGCGTTTCTTCGATCTCTACATAGCGACTTTCGTACCGCTGCTCGGCGTCGTGGTGGGTCGGAAATACGCCGCGTACCGTTACCTCTTTCAATCGCTTACCGTTCATCCCGATGCGGACACGCTCGCCCGGATGATGCGCGATGCAGGTTTCGCTGAGGCCAATTACCGATTGACGGGTTTCGGCACGGTCGCAATCCACCTGGGCCGCAAGGCCGCGGCAGATTGGTGTATTCGCAGCGCGGGCTAATTGCTGCATCGGGGAGCTATACTAAAAAAATCGTATCCGGCTTCGCGGGTTACACTTAAGTTGATTGCGCGCATCATCGGAGTCGGCTTAGCTGGAGGGGAGGACGAGATCATGCGAAGCGGAATCGACCACCTGATGATCAACGCCAATGATTATGAGAAGACCACGCGCTTTTACGCCTGGCTGATGCCTAGAATCGGCTACCCGCGGTCGGAAAGCTTGGCCGAGCCCTCCTCGATGACCGGTTTCTACGGCGACAGCGGGAGCCTCTGGGTTCTGCCGTCCGACAAGCCGTATCGCGATCAGGTCTTCGACAAAGGCCGCGTGGGGTTGCGGGAGATCGCGTTTCGCGCCGAAAGCCGCGAGCAGATCGACGAGCTTGCGCGCGGCATTTCGTCGCATGGCGGGCGCATCCTCGACCCGCCACGAGAATACGACTACCGCCCCGGGTACTACTCGGTGTTTTTCACCGATCCCGACGGACTTAAACTCGAAGTCGTACACTATCCCGATCCCGATTAGGCGGTGCCGTCGCAAGCGCTCGCGATAACCGGCTTCGTCGCGATTGCAATCGATGCCCGCGGCTGCAATCGTGCCGATGAATGCATCATTCGAAGGGTCTATCGGTGGCGTGGCAGGGGATTTTGGCGGTTTAGGGAGAGGCGCTCATTGATTTAGAAAATGTGGTTAGATAGGTTGCACTTTGGGGCTGATTTCCGATCAGTAAGGAGGCCGTGGTGATGGAGTTGCCGAAGTGCCAAAAGTGCAACAATGGCACGTTGATTCCTCTCTCTGATTACGGGCAGGAGGGCGCTTCGGTAATTTTCAAAGCGTGGGCCTGTACCAATCCCGAATGCGGCTTCAGCCTGCGCGTTGACAAAGGCGAAGTTACCTACGGCAAGCGGATCGAACCAAAACACTAAGCGACTCGTGTGCGCGAGGAAGATGGGCGTGGCCTACGGGCTGACGCCTTTTTTATGCCGTTCGCTAATTCGGCGGCGATGACTGGTGCCGCCACGGACGCCGCAGTTGTGTGATCTCGTCGTGCGCAACCGCAAGTCGCGGCGCAAACCGCCGGCAAGGTTCAGGGTTGCTCAGCAGCAGCCAACTGGTCGGCGATCACGCGCGCAACGCACGCAGTCAAACGCTTGGCCGTCGGGATGTGCAGGAATTCGTTGGGGCCATGCGCATTGGATTGCGGCCCGAGGACTCCTGTGATGAGAAACTGCGCCTGCGGAAAGCGCTCGCCAAGCATCCCCATAAAAGGAATCGTGCCGCCCTCGCCCATATACGCTGCGGGTTTGCCGAAGTAAGCGCGCGAGGCCGCCTCAAGCGATTGCTCCAGCCATGGGGCCATTTCCGGCGCGTTCCATCCGGTGGCGGCCCAGTTCGGCTCGAAGGTGACGCGCGCGCCATGCGGCGGATCGTCCTCGAGGATGCTCTTGAGCTTCGCGCTCGCCTCTTTGGCCTCGCAATCGGGCGGCAGCCGCAGCGAGAGCTTGAGAGTGGTAAACGGGCGCATCACGTTGCCCGCGTTGCCGGCCGCCGGCAATCCGTCGGCGCCGACGATTTCGAGTGCCGGCCGCCAGGTGCGATTGAGGACCAGTTCGGTGAGATCGGTTTCGACCGGCTGCGCCTCGCCGATCCATGGAAAGCGCTTGTACATGACGTCGCCGATCGCAGCGGCCGCGGCCTCAGCCTGACGCCGGCGCGGATCGGGAATATGCGAGTAGAATTCGAGCGTAGTGATGCGGCCGGTGTCTTCCTCCTCGATACGGTCGATGAGTAGGCGCGCGATTCGAAAGGTGGAGGGCACGATGCCCCCGGCGTCGCCGGAATGCACGCCCTCGGTCAGAACTTCGACCTTCAAGGTGCCGCCCGCGAGACCGCGCAGCGAAGTCGTGCACCAGAGCTGGTCGTAGTTGGCGCATCCCGAGTCGAGCGCGATGACGAGGCCCGGAGTGCCGATCCGGCTTGCAAGATGCTCAATGTAGTGCGGCAGGTCGAAGCTGCCGCTTTCCTCGCACGCCTCGATGATGATGACGCATCGCGCATGCGGAACGCCTTGCGCCTGCAATGCACCAATCGCAGCGAGACAGGCGAACAGCGCGTAGCCGTCGTCGGCAGCGCCGCGTCCGTAAAGCCGATCGCCCTCGATGACCGGTTGCCACGGATCGAGCCCCTCGCGCCATCCCGCCATCTCGGGCTGTTTGTCGAGATGGCCGTAGAGCAGAATCGTCTCGCGCGCGTCGCCTGGAATTTCGATGAAAATGAGCGGCGTAAGTTTCGGCAGCCGCACGACTTCGAGCTTCATTCCAGCGATCGGCTGGCTGCACGCCCATTTCTCGAAGTGCGCGACCACGCTATCCATATAGCCGTGCGCTGCCCATTCGGGGTCGAAGGCGACCGACTTGTTGGGAATCCGGATATATTCTTTCAGTTCAGGGACGATTGATTCGTCCCAGAGCCGATTTACGTAATTCGTGATGGCATCTTCGTCCATGCTGCCAAGCCTACGCGACGCCGCCGGACTCGCCAAGACACGCGATGCCGCATCACAGCAGAACGCCAGTCCGGCGAGCAGTGATGGCCGAGGAACGAGGAATTTTAAGTTCCTTCGGAGACTGAAAACCTTTCACAACGCACCTCGCAGACTCGTAAGCTCGGCTCGCAAGCTCGCCTAGTGTCAAGGTTTCAGACTTCCCACAGTGAATCACACTAGCGAGGCCGAAGGCGGAGCGAGCTAACGAGTCCGCGAGGTTCGGATTTGAATGACTCGCGATGATCGTTCTCGCAGGACTTAGCTGCCAACCCGAGCATCGCGAGGCGTCAGTCACTGAAAAACTAATTGGGGACCCATGCGAGCGCGCGGATTTCACCGAACTCGCGCCGCACCTTGCTCCACGATTCGCCCGCGTCCGCGCTGACATAGACGTAGCCATGCAGGCTATTGGCGACGACGACGTCAGGATTGGCCGCATTGGTTGCCAGCCAGTAGATGACCGAATTCGGCTCGTCCGGGAGCTTTGCCGGCGCCCAACTGCGGCCGCCGTCGGTGGTGCGTTGAATCGCGCCGCGTTTGCCCGGGATGAAATCGCCGTTGCCAACGAAGATCGTATCGGGGTCGTCGGGCTTCAAGGCGACGCCCCGGCAATACGAAATCGCGTCGCGATCGCTGAAGCGCGGGAAGCCGTGCAGCGACCAGGTCTGGCCCTCGTCAACGCTGCTCCAGATGCCGTCGGGAGTGGTGGCGAGCAACTTGGGCTCAGGGCCCATGCTGAACGCGAGGCCGTGGATATCGCCGTTGAGTTCCTTGGGTCCGAGCGCCGGCAGATGCGTCCAGGTATCGCCGCCGTCGCGGCTGCGATACACGCCGTCGATTTCGACCCCCACGAAGACGGTCTTTTCGTCGCGCGGATCGAAGAGGATGTTGGTCACCTTCGGCGCACCAGCCAGGCATTTCTCGACGATCGGAATTGACAGCTTCTCCCAGCTCGCGCCGCTGTCCTTCGAGCGATAGACCGCCGGCGGCTTGGTTCCCGCCAGGATGATCTTCGGATTCTTCGGATGCCACGCGGTGGACCAGATCTGCATCCCGTCCATCGGCGAGTCGATCAGCTTCCAGGTCGCGCCGTTGTCCTCGCTGCGATAAAGCCCGGCCTCCGACCCCGCGAGCAGGTGATGCGGGTTGTGCGGCGACACCGAGAGCGATCGAATCTGGACCTCGCCGGGTTCCGCGTGGAACGGCAGGTCCATCTTGCTGCGTCGCCAATGGTCGCCGCCATCGGGGCTGAACCATACGCCAGCGCCAACGGTGCCTACGCAAATCGTAAAGTTCTGTGCCATTGTCAATGCCCCTTCAGACATCAAGAAGTTGTTGCGGAACCCAGAACCTTAATTCTTTCTGAAACCTCACCGAGGTTTCAGACTTCCCTTTGGGTTAAACACGAGCGATATTCTTACAGCCGCGGCTGCGATGCGGCGGATATAAGTTGCCAGAAAACATTAACTCACACATCGCCGAGCGAAAAGCCTGAAACTTATTATCACTGGCGCGCTTTGTCACGCGTAATCCCCTATCACCTGATTCCGCACGCCCGATCGTTGGCGCGGCACCCGAGCATCGCGAACGTCGATTTGAAGGGAAGTCTGAAACCTGCCACGACAGACGGGCGCTCTCCTCGTTACCGCAGTACTTGGCCGGCACCCGAGCATCGCGAGCGTCAGTCGCAGAAAAAAGGTTCCAGAAAAAGCTATAGTTTTGAGTTCCTCGACAAATTAACAGCCTTTTCGCGATTGCTCCGGTCGGGCCGATCCCGACCGGAGCATCGTTATAACGTGACGATCAGGCGTTGCCCGATCGCAGCACCTGACCCGGCAGAGTGTCGCTGACCTTGCCGTGCTCGTAGAGCACTTCGCCGTTGACGACCGTGTATTCGATGCCGCGCGCGGGCATCACGAGCCGCCGACCGCCGCCGGGCAGATCGCTGCGCATCTCGCCGCGCCGCGCCGAGCCTACCGTGTTGAAGTCGAAGATCGCGACATCGGCAGCCATTCCCGGCGACAGGCGCCCACGCCCCTTGATGCCGAAGTAGTCGGCCGGTTCCGAGGTGATGCGCTGAACCGCGCGTTCGAGCGTCATCGCGCTGCGCTCACGCACCCACGTGCCGAGCATGTAGGTGGCGTAGCCGGCGTCGCAGAGCATATCGACGTGCGCGCCGCCGTCGGACAGGCCGACCATCGTGCGCGGGTCGCTGATCAGTTCGGGGATGCGATCCTCGTTGGCGTTGAAGAGCGCCATCGTAAACTGGATGTCGAGGTCATCTTCGAGTGCGAGGTCGAGGAACGTATCGACGCCATCCTTGCCGCGCTCTTTCGCGATGTCGGCGACGGAGCGTCCCTCGAGGGGCTTCATCGCAGGGTTGAAGACTTCCTTGACTTCGAGCCGCTCCCATTTGCCGCTGAAGATGTCCGGCTTCTTGAGGGCCTCGCGGAACGCGTTGCGGAAGTTGGTGTCGCGATAGATCTTCGCCTGCACTTCCTTGGGCTGATTGAAGACCGGGTTCCAGCTCGCGAGGTTGGCGAAAATGAACGGATTGCGGAGTTCGATCTGGATGATCAGCGGACGGCAGGTAACCTGAGGCACACCGCCGCGGCGAATTAGCGATGCGGCCTGACGCAGCGTGTCCTGACACGCCTCGGGCAGGTCGTCGCGATTGAGCAGCGCGAGCCACGTGACCGGCCGCCCGCTCTCGGTCAGCAGCAGGTCGAGGAACTGGTACTCCTCTTCGCTCATAATCGAGACCGACTTGGTCAGCGCCACTTCCATCGCACCGCGGCCCAACTCGCGCAGGGCGTTCGCATATGCGCGATACTCGTCGAGGCTGGCGTTGCGGCAGGCCAGCGGCCGTCCCTTGTAGCCGATATGCTGCGGCGCCGTCGTGGTAGTGAAGCCGAACGCGCCGGCCCCGACCGCTTCCTTGATCAAGCCTTTGATCTTCGCGGTTTCGTCCTTGGTCGCCGCACGCTCCATCGATTCCTCGCCCATCACGTAATGACGAAAGGGCGTCAGCGGCGCGAGAAAACCTAGGTTGATGCCGCTGCCGCGCTTGGCGGCCGCGTCCATGTACTCGGGGAAGGTCTCCCATTCCCACTTGATTCCCTTACTCAGGACATCGAACGGAATGGCCTCGACGTTGACCAGATCCCACGCCGCTATCTCACGCACTTCGGGCTTGCACGGCGCGATCCCGACGCCGCAGTTGCCCATGATCACGGTAGTAACGCCGTGCCATGACGATGAAGTGATGTAGGGGTCCCAGCAGATCTGCGCGTCGTAATGCGTATGCGGATCGACGAAACCCGGCGAGACGATCAGATCCGACGCATCGATGGTTTTCTTTGCGCCCTCGGTGATTTTACCGATCTCGGCGATCTGTCCGTTGGCGATGCCGACGTCGGCACGCCGCGGCGCCGCGCCGGTTCCATCCACCACCGTTCCATTCTTGATTAGTAGATCGTAGGACATCGCGTTGGTCTCCCTCGGGGGCGAGCGGCCGCTGTCGGCCGATTGGTAATTGCGGGACGGCACAAACCCGCCTCAATTCACTACGAAAGGCCCTTGCAGTAGCGGATCGCGCCCATTCGATTCCGCCCCGCCTTGAGCCTCCACTCGTCACAAGCACAACTTGTTGCTTCTGCGTCCGAAGCTAATGGAGTTGAGCGGGTATCGTCAAGGATAATCGCCCCGCATTCAGGAATCCCAGTGTTAATAACCCGCCGACTTCAATTAGAATCGTTGAAGTATGTGCGGCCGCTTCACACTGACCGAGCGCAACGGAAAACTGATCGAGGCGCGGCTTGGACTCACCGACGGAGCGCTCGACGCGATTGGCGATTACGTCCCCCGCTACAATATCGCGCCGACGCAGCCCTATTTCGTCCTCGTCACGCGCTACGAGAATCGTGCGATCCTCCCGGCGCGATGGGGTCTGCTGCCGTATTGGTCGAAGGATGCGAGCCGAGCCAGCCAGGCGATCAACGCAAAGTCCGAGACCGTCGAGTCCACGCCCACCTTCCGCGAGGCCTTCCGAAAACGCCGCTGCGTCGTTCCCGCCGACGGCTTTTACGAATGGACGGGAGGCCGTTCCGCGCGCCAAGCGCTGTGGATTCGCCGCCGCGACGGTCAACTGCTGCTCTTCGCCGGCCTCTATGAAGAATGGAAGCCCGCGGCCGGCAATCGCGAAACCACCTTTACGATTCTGACCTGCGCCGCCAACTCCACGATGGCCGCCGTTCACAATCGCATGCCGGTGATTCTGTCTGATCGCGACGCCGACGACTGGATGAATCCGCGCGAAGCCGATCCGATCGCGCTCAAGCGGATGCTCATTCCCGTGAACAACGACGTCCTCGAGATGCGGCCCGTCTCGGCGCTGGTCAACGACGTCCGCAACGAAGGCCCCGAGCTGCTCACTGCGCCCGAGCAGGGATCGTTGTTTTGAGAGTGGTTAAGGAACGAGGAACTGTAGCCCTTTCTGAAACCTCACCGAGGTTTCAAACTTCCCTTTTGAATTGGCGCTCGCGATGCTCCGGAGCCGGCCAAGTCCTGCGCGAACGTCGAAGACATCTTCGAGATTGAATGTGCATCGGCGGTGTCAGGCCATTGATTCTTCGCGCAAATCCAGGTGCACCCTCTTCCAGCTCAGTTGAATCGCGTCGGGCTTCCCCTCAACGATAATCTCGAAGTTGCCCTGATCCAGTTCGGCGAGCGGACGCGTCAGCAGGCGCAGAAAGGCCTCAGCGGTTTCGTGAGTCTCGAGCATCCGCGATTGCCAGCGGCCGAAAACGGCTGGATTCTCGGCGTACTCGTCGGTCATCCCGGTGCGGATGAACGGCGGCAGTATATTCATCGCGCTGACGAACTTTGAGTTGCGGCCGAGATTGATCGCGAGGACTTTGGGAAGTTGGAGGACTGCCCAGTTGCTGATCGCGTAGCCGGGCACCTGCGCGCCAGGATCGATAGCCATCCGCGACGAAACGTACACCAACTGAAGCGGCTCTTCATGGTAAACCGCCTCGCCCGCCCACAAATGCGTCATCGCGAGGAAGCCGTCGATCTTGGTATTGAGCACGATTCGCGACTGTTCGAGGCTATCAATAAAATGCTGACGCACTCGCGCCCGGCGCACCGCTGGCTGTTCGTCGGGTATCGTCCGCAGCGCGCGGCCGAAGGCATACCCGTTTTCGGTCAGGCCCGAATTGCATATTAGGAGATTCGGCGGTGAGCCACCCATTTGCTCAATAACGTAGCTGCGCATCGCCCAGAGGTCGCCGAGGTTGGTGACGTCGGCATGCACCGGGAACGCGTCAACGCCCTCCTTCCGCAACTCCGCGACGAGGTCGAACGCATCGACGTAGCTGCTGTGGAAATGCACGCCAACTTTGGCCGCACCATTGAGACCGGCCGCCAGCGCGAAGGCCTGCCCGAGGCCGCGGTCCTTGCCCGCGCCGGTAATCAGCACCCGCTTGCCCGCCACACCACTGCGCAACTCGGGGCCGAAGCGAAAACTATCCGGTTTCACTGTAAAGGCCATGAGGGTTCCCTCCCCATCGCGATGGACCCTAGCACTACCTCGCGGGGGACGAAAACCGCCCGCTGCCTCCACCGGGTGAGTACGGTCAATCCGGTGGGGATTCCGCTGAGTCCTGTGCTATAAGCGCGACATCGGAGAAGCGCATGAACCTCGCGAGATTCGTTCCAGCGCGCGCGTGGATTTTCTCTGCGCGAATTTCCGCAGTCTCGATGACTTGCAAACCGCATCAAGGAGTTCGTCATGTCCGCAAATCTAACTGTCAATGGTGAGTGCGACCCGCGTTTCAGCCGCGTGCGCGACGCCTTCATCCAGAATTTCGAGCGTCGCGATGAAGTCGGCGCTGCGACCTCGATCGTCGTCGACGGCAAATGCGTGGTAGATCTCTGGGCCGGGCACGCCGACCAGGCCAAGTCGCGACCATGGAATCGCGACACCATCGTCAACGTGTGGTCCACCACCAAAGGCCTGTGCGCGATGTGCGCGCATCGCCTCGCCGACCAAGGCAAGCTCGACCTCGAAGCGCCGGTCGCGAAATATTGGCCGGAATTCGCGGCGAGCGGTAAAGGGTCGATTCCCGTCACTGCGCTGCTCAATCACCAGGCCGGACTCGCCGCGATTAGGGCGCCGCTCAGCCACGACGATCTCTTCAGTTGGGAGAAAGTAACCACCGAACTCGCACGCCAGGAGCCTTGGTGGATCCCCGGCACAAAACACGGCTATCACGCGATCACGTTCGGCTGGCTGGTTGGCGAGGTAGTGCGTCGCATCAGTGGCAAGAGTCTCGGCACGTACTTCCGTGACGAGATCGCGAAACCGCTCGGCGCCGATGCTCACATCGGGATCGGGCCGGAATTCGATGCGCGCGTCGCCGAGATCATTTACGCACCGCCGGTCAAGCCCGGAGAACGGAACATCTTCGCGGATATGATGAAGGACCCGACGTCGGTCAGCGCGATGGCGATCGCGAACCCTCCGACGATGTTTTCGCCCGAGACCACGAATTCGCGCGCCTGGCGCGGCGCGGAAATCCCCGGTGCGAACGGGCACGCAAACGCCCGCGCACTCGCGCGCATCTACGGTGCGCTAGCACGCGGCGGCGAAGTCGATGGCGTGAAAATCTTCGGACCGCGCGAAATCGAGCGCTGCTACACCGAACAATCGAAAGGGCAGGACGCCGTGCTGCCGCTCACGACGCGATTCGGCCTCGGCTATATGCTTTCGCAGCCGGAGGCGATGCTCGGCCCCAACGCTCGCAGCTTCGGTCATCCGGGGGCCGGCGGATCGCTCGGCTTCGCCGATCCCGACGCGAAGGTGGGCTTCGGCTACGTCATGAATCAGATGGGTAACGAGCCACTGATGGACGCACGACCGGCCGCGCTCATCGAGGCGGTTTACGCGTCGCTATAGTCGCGCCGCGAGGTAATCGCGCCAGCTATTTCTTTTTGATTCGGCGAGTTGCCGATCGGCAATCTTTACCTGAAACCCCAAAAGAAAGAGGCGGAGCCTTGTGAGCTCCGCCTCTGTGATTCCCCGGCCGTGTCCTACTCTCCCGTGACGTCTACAGACACAGTACCATCGGCGCTGAAGGGCTTAACTGCCGTGTTCGGGATGGGAACGGGTGTTTCCCCTTCGCTATGACGACCGGAAACCTTCCGCCCGCCCGTTACCGCCGCTTTGTAAGCGCCGGCCACGAACGGACTGAATTTCCGACAAACTGATAGTAGGGTATATTCAAGCGTGGCCCTCAGAACCTCGCATGCGATCAAACCTTGCCGAGCGCGTCCGTCTAGCGATTAAGAATCCGGACACATCTTCGGCCAGTATCAATCTCCGAAACTTCATTCGTGATTGATACTTAGCGGTCAAGCCTCACGGCCTATTAGTATCGGTCAGCTCCACGCCTTTCAGCGCTTCCACCTCCGACCTATCAACCTCCTTGTCTGGAAGGGGCCTTCAGGGCCTTACGGCCGGGATACCTAATCTTGGGGTGGGCTTCCCGCTTATATGCTTTCAGCGGTTATCCCGTCCGCACTTGGCTACCCGGCGATGCGGCTGGCGCCACAACCGGTACACCAGCGGTGCGTCCGACCCGGTCCTCTCGTACTAAGGTCAGCGCCCCTCAAGTATCCTTCGCCCACGGCGGATAGGGACCGAACTGTCTCACGACGTTCTGAACCCAGCTCGCGTGCCACTTTAATCGGCGAACAGCCGAACCCTTGGGAGCTACTCCACCCCCAGGATG
>Ga0302326_10009876_pt1 | contig 20741 bp, 17 predicted proteins | sample Palsa_T0_3_FD_202264 | JGI IMG/M metagenome (GOLD analysis project Ga0302326, IMG submission 202264) | Peat permafrost microbial communities from Stordalen Mire near Abisko, Sweden - Palsa_T0_3 | ecosystem: Environmental > Terrestrial > Soil > Palsa > Peat permafrost | place: Sweden: Abisko...
CGCCGACTTGACGCGGATGAAAGCGGTCACCGGCGAAGCGCGCCGCTTATTGGCGCAATCGGGCCGTTATGTTCCGATCGATACTGATGGCGTCGATGCGGCACCCGTAAGGGAGCGCTCGTTGCGAAGCTGCAATGGATGCGACGCGGCTATCGCGCTGCAACTGGGTGCCGAGCAGTCCCTTATTGGCGTTGTAACAAGGGTCGCCAACACCGAATATTACGCTTCACTCTTAATCACGGATGCCAAAACCGGAAAGGTGGTCGATCAGCAGACGGCTTTTTTCACCGGCGCCGAGGACGCCTGGGCGAGCGGAGTGCGTATGCTGCTAAGGCACGGCGTGCTCGCAAGCGCCAATTAGTTGCAGTTGCAGGCGTCTGCTCGCGTTGCTGGGTGAGCCATTTATCATTGGCGCGCGGACAGGCACGCTCAAGGTTCACCGTCATTCACACTGGGCCGTACCACAGGGCCTCGCAGGTACCGATCCTTTTACTGGGCCACAGTTGGCGCCTTCGTTATTATTGTAGAAGTCGCCGCGGTAGCGGCGTGGATTTTAAAGTCGGGACTTTTACCTCGGGGTACGATCACGCTGCCGAAAACCTTGGAGACCTTAGGTGCCCCTACGAGTCGACGCAATCGATCATCTCGTCATCAACGTTAAGGATGTGGGAGCTTCCGCAAGTTGGTATCAGCGGGTACTCGGGATGGAGCGCGAGGATTTCATTTCCGGAGCGGGGCCGGGCACGCGCACGGCGCTCAAATTCGGCCGGCAGAAGATCAATCTGCGACCGCTGAGTGCCAGCAAAGAAGAGTGGTTCACGGCCGACCGCGAGACCGCGGGCAGCCAGGACCTGTGCTTTCTGACGCTGGCGCAACCACAGCAAGTGCTCAATCATCTGCGGGACTGCGGGATCAAAGTGGAAGCCGGACCCGTGCAGAAACATGGCGCGCAGGGGACTTTGATATCAGTGTACTGCCGTGATCCGGATGGCAGCCTGATTGAGCTTGCATCCTATATCGGCTGACCACGCTTCGATCCACCGCGTGCGCTGACTTTGATGCGTCGGCTCAAACTACCGAGACATGACATCATGTAAGTATCTTAAACATATGATTTAACACGTAATAATATACGAATCGTGTCAATTAATGGCATGGAGCCTGGCGCCCCAGGGCTTCTATTTCGGCATCGTCCCTTTCTAATTTTTTTCTGGACGCGCGCGCTTTCGGAATTCTCCTATCAGATGGCCGCCGTTGCGGTGGGCTGGCAGATCTATGCGCTCACGCACAGCGCCTTTGCCTTGGGTATGGCGGGACTCGTGCAGTTTCTTCCCACGGCGATTTTGGTTCTGCTCGCCGGACACGCCGCGGATCGCTACGAGCGCAGACGCGTCGTGCAGCTCTGCCAGCTCGTAGAGGGAGTGACTGCCGCATTTTTAGCCTGCGGAAGCTTCTCGGGATGGCTCACGGTACCGCAGATTTTTGCCGCGGTGGCGCTGTTCGGGGTCGCCACCGCATTTGAAGGCCCGGCGGCTGCTGCGCTGCTGCCGAGCGTTCTGCCCGACGGCATGCTGCAGAAGGGTATGGCACTTTCTACTGGAGCATTTCAGGCAGCAATGATCAGCGCCCCTGCGTTGGCTGGCGTTGCGTATGCGGTTGCGCCCGTCGTGCCATATGCGGTGATGGCCATGCTGTGGTTGCTCGCGGCCATCTTGAACGGCGCCATCAGGTCGAATCGGCCGCTGCAGGCGCGGGAGCCGCCGACGTTCGCAAGCCTGTTCGCTGGCGTCGGTTTCGTGCGCCAAAACCCGGCGATTCTCGGGACGATCTCACTGGATCTGTTTGCGGTGCTGCTGGGCGGTGTTACGGCCTTATTGCCCATCTATGCGCGCGACATCCTGCACACCGGGCCGTGGGGACTGGGCGTGCTGCGCGGCGCGCCCGCCATCGGCGCATTGTTCATGACGCTCGTGCGCGCGCGTTTCGCGATCAAGCGGCGGGCCGGAATGCGCATGTTTCAGGCGGTCATCGTGTTTGGCCTAGCGACCGTGGTGTTTGCGCTCTCGCAGTCGATCTGCGTGTCGATCCTGGCGCTTGCGGTCTTGGGCGCGGCGGACACAGTAAGTGTGGTGATTCGCAGCTCACTCGTGCAACTGGCGACGCCGGAGGCGATGCGTGGCCGCGTGAATGCGGTAAATTTCCTGTTCATCAACGCCTCGAGTCAATTGGGCGAGTTCGAAAGCGGGATGACCGCGGCATTGTTCGGCGCCATGCCGGCCGCTGTTTTGGGCGGCGCAGGCACGATCGTCGTGGCACTTCTATGGATGAAGCTGTTTCCGGCGCTGCGAGAAGTCGAGCGGCTGGGGTGACGACTCGCGCGCGCTCATTGCCAAGATCGAATGCGCCGTGGTCGCGGCAGCATCAACAGACGGATGCCGTAATATGGGCACATCCCCAGCCGCGCGCTACCCGGCGCCTGGGAGTGCAAAAACTCGAGGATTCTATAGAGTGCCCACCCAATCGCAAAGGCTTTTGCTACTGAGCAATTCGCGCAGCCCCGACGGCGTGTACCTGCAATGGGCGATGCCGGCCATCGAGGCGGTTTTGGGCGCGCGCTGCGCGAGCGTACTTTTCATTCCCTACGCAACGGTACCGGGCACAGCCGCCGCGTTCGATGCCTACGCGCAGCGGGTGCGGACGGTATTTGCCGAATGGAATTACGCCTGCACATCCCTTCACGAGGCCGAGGACCCTGTACTGGCGGTGAGGGCTGCTGCAGCGATTGTCGTTGGCGGCGGCAACACTTTTCATCTGCTGACACGCCTGTATGCCGCGGGCCTCATCGAGGTTTTGGCGCAACGCGTGCGTGCTGGGATCCCTTATATCGGCTGGAGCGCCGGTAGTGTCGTTACCTGCCCGACGATTTCTACGACCAACGACATGCCGATCATCGAGCCGCCGTCCTTACGCGCCCTGGGGCTCGTGCCCTTCCAGATCAACGCGCACTACACCGACGCGCACCCGCCAGGCCACCAGGGCGAGACGCGCGCCGAGCGGATCGCTGAGTTTCTCGCTTTGCAGCCATCCGCCACCGTGATCGGGCTGCGAGAGGGAAGCCTTCTGCATGTCGAGGGCAACGAAGTGCGCCTGGTCGGAGCGGGGGCGCGGCTCTTTCGCGCCGGCGTTGCGCCCGTCGAATGGACCGAAACGGACGGAGCGTTGGCTCGGGCGCTGTAAAGAGGCCGGGCTCGATGCCGGCGCATCACAGCTGCGACCGCAGGAGCAGTGCGAGGCTTTCGTAGAATCGCCGTAGCGTCGAACGGCGTGCCCAGCGTCGTGCCACCATGCGCTTCGACTGAAGGATGTCCGCTTCGATGTAGCGGATCTGTTCGGCGGCGAGCTTGCGGCTGAACACATTGAGATTGGCCTCATCATTCAAGCGAAACGAACGATCGTCAAAGTTAGCCGAGCCAACCGAGGTCCACTCGGAGTCGATCACCATGACCTTGCAATGGATCATCGTCGGCTGATATTCATAAATCTCTATCCCGGCCTGCAGCAGTACGCCGTACAGCCCCTGCGCCGCCCAGCGGCCGATGCGGGCATCGATATAGCGGCCCGGAACGACGATGCGCACGCGTACTCCGCGGAGCCGGGCTGCAATCAAGGCATCGACCGTCAGCCGGTCGGGAACGAAGTAGGGATTTTCAATGTCGATCGAGGTGTGGGCCGCGGTAAGCGCGAGCAGCACCATGAGATGCATGCTTTCCGATCCACCGACCGGAGAGCTGCCAAACATTTGTGCGTCCATGTCGCCCTTCACAGCGAGGTGGATCGGGAAGTACTCCGCTCCATGCAGCACGCGGCCCGTGGCCTTGATCCAGTTGTCGATGAACACGGCCTGCATCTGTGCGACCACCGGACCATCGACCTTGTAGTGTGATTCGCGCCAATCGGTGGGATGTTCCTTGTTGTTGTGCCATTCGCGTCCGAATCCGACTCCGCCTGTAAAGCCGATCGTTCCGTCCACGATCATGAGCTTGCGATGGGTGCGATTGTTGAGACGCCCGAGGTGAAACCAGGAAGGCGCGTGGTAAAGCTGCACGTCAGCGCCGGCTTTGCGAATTCCGTCGAGCATCGCCGCATCCATGGTTCGCGATCCCAACCAATCAAGGAGCACGTGCACGCGAACGCCGCGCCGCGCGGCCACGGTGAGCGCTTTGCAAAAAAGCTTGCCGATCTCGTCGCGAAATACAAACGTCTCAAAAGTGATGCTGGTTTGCGCCTTGTCGATGGCCTCGAACATCGCGGGGAAGATCTGGGCGCCGTTAATGAGCGTCGTGACGTGATTGCCGGGGACCAGCGGCGGGCCCAAGAGCACGCCCAGGGCGCGGCGGAAGTCCGCGTCGTGGGTGGTGTACAGGCGGCGCGGGCGGTAGAGCAGGCGCTTTTCGGCCGTCGCAAGGTTGATCGCAAGGGTGACCACGAGCGCCGTGGTCAGAAGCGTTATGACGATGGTGACGAGGGTAGACATCGTCAATTGTGCAGGCGGCAGGCCCGTCTCTGCAATCAGCCTAGGCCGATCGTGACACGCGCTCCGAGAGGACAGTGCGCACTCGCTTGGAAACCGACCCGTCCGGCTGCGTGATCTTCAGCGGCCGCCACTGCGGGCTGGGGCTCAAAAACTCTCGCACCGGACGCCAGCCGTCGAGGTGTTCGGCGGCCACTTTCAACGCGACCAGAAGAGGCACCGCCAGCACCACCCCAGGAATGCCCCAGAACCAGAAGCCGAACCACACCGCGAGCAGGATAATGAGCGCACTCACTTCCAGGCGATGGCCGACGAACAGCGGCTGCACCAGCTGACTTTCGATAAGATGAAGTCCAAGAAACGCACCCGGCGGCGCAAGCGCTTTGCCAATGTTGCTGAATGTCACGAGAGCCGCTATGGCGATGATGCCCAGAGTCGTGATCGGCCCCAGGAACGGAATGAAATTGAGGACCGCGGCAACCGTTCCCCACAACAGTGCGTTCGGCATCCCAAGCGCCGTCATCGCTCCCCAGGTGGCAAGGCCCAGTCCAAAGTTGATCAGTGCGACCGTGCCAAAGTAGCGCCCGAGCTCTGCGCGGATGGCCTCGGTGACGCGCAGAGATGCGGCCGACCTCTCACTTCCCGCAAGTGCGCCCGCCATGCGGGCGAGCAGCGGCGGACCACCCGCCAGAAAGAACAGCGTGAACGGCAGCACCGTCAAAGCCTCGAGCAGGGACTGCGTCATCTCGAACGCATAAGAGCCACCGGAATTCTGCGGCGGCAGCGGGGCCGCCGCCGCGTGCGGGCCTTCCGCGAGCTGATCGGCTCTTTCCTTCACGGCATCCACTTGCGCGATCACGTTTCGCACCGGCTTGATGCGCTGCTCAATCTTGCGGATCGTCTGGGGCGCGCGCGCGAACCATTCCTTTGCCGGCGCGGAGACCGCATCGACAATCGCGGCACCGACGAGCAGCAATGCCAGCATGACAATGGCCGCCGCCAGTGCGCGTGGTATCCGCAATCGCTGCAAGGCATCGACGGCGGGCGACAGCAGCAGTGCGAAGAAAAGGGCGATTGCGACGGGAATAAAAGCGGCGGCCGCGAAATACAGGATGGCGCCCACTGCGAGGAACGCGAGCAGTGTCGCGGCCTTTTCGACCCGGCGATCAGGATTCATGGCGTTCCCCCTTGGCGATTTTCCGCTCGTGTTCGCGCTCAAGGTCCGCATGCACCGAGCGTGCCAGCATGCCGTTCGTCATTGCGCCTCAACAGAGGATTGGCCTGCACCGTCGCCGGTAACTTGTACCGGCAACCCGGGGGGCCAAGTAATCATTACAACTGCGCGGAATAGCGATCGGCCGTAGGCGTGCTACCGGCGCGCGCACCGGGGTGACTGCGGGCGAAGGTCAGCAGGGCAAACCGGGCAGATTATGTCAACGCTCGCGGGCGCGCGATTTTCGCATTGGAGCGGTGCCATCCGAGCGAAATCCCAGGCGATTAGATCGAAGTTCTCTTTGAGATCGCAGGGGAAAATATTGGCGCGGCCTTGCGAGCGAGCGCTCAGCCCAGCCGCACACCCAGCATACTGATGGAACCCAGTTGCAGGGTATCGGTGAAGAAGCTTAACGAGTCCGTGCTGCGCTGTGTCGCCAAAACGTAGAGCAGGGGCAAGTAATGCTCCGGAGTAGGAATCGAGCGCGCGGCATCCTCGCCCTGAGCCTCGTAGGCGATGAGTTCTTCGTGACGAGCATCGCGAACGCAGCGTTTGACCCACGCGTTGAATCGATCCGCCCAGTCGTACGGCGCAGCGTCGGCGCCCGTCCGCAGGACGCGCAGATTGTGGACGACGTTGCCGCTAGCGATGATGAGCACCGCCTCGTCGCGCAGATCGCCGAGCTTGCGTGCGAGCGAGTAGTGAAACGCGGCGCCCTCGTTACGGTCGATGCTCAGCTGAACAACCGGCACATCGGCGGCGGGAAACGCGTGCACGAGCACCGACCAGCTACCGTGATCAAGGCCCCAGTCATCCGCCGCGCGCACGCCGGTCGGCTGCAGAAGTTCACTCACCCGGCGCGCGAGCCACGGATCTCCCGGCGCCGGGTACTGCATGTCAAAGAGACTCTTGGGGAAGCCGTAGAAATCATGAATGGTGCGTGGCGCCGGGCCCGCTGTTACCGCGGTTCCGGGCACGAACCAATGCGCCGAGATCGACAGGATCGCCTTGGGTCTCGGCAGGCTTGCGCCGATCGCTCGCCACGCATCTGCGAACTCGCCGCCCAGGGCATTCATGGGGCTGCCGTGACCGAAGAAAATCACCGGCATCGTCTGCAGGCCGGCGCTCATGAGCGATCACTGCGCGCCACTGGCACGCGGTTTATGCGCAAGCGGTGCATTTGTTCGTTCGGAAGCCGGGCAGCAAACTGAGCAAAGCCAAAGGAGTATCTGCACATAACATCAGGCCTGTGCGTGTGCCGCAAATCGAAGACAGGCTTTGAGCACTTGGGTGAGAGCACGGCGCATCGGCGCTGCCGCGTCTGCCTCGAATACCGGTGGCCATGATTCCGGCACCACGGGACCGGGCTCCTCGTGCATGTACCCCCGGCAGGCGAGCTCCATTTGCAGGGCATGGATGCCCGCTTGGGGCTTGCCGTAGTGGCGCGTGATATAGCCGCCCTTGAAGCGGCCGTTCGTCACGCGCGAGAACGCCGTCGCGTCGCAAATGTCTTCAACCGCCGTGGTCAGTGCTGGCGCGCAGCTTGCGCCGTTATGGGTGCCCAGATTGAAGTTCGCGAGCTCTCCGGCGAAGAGGCGCGGGATGCGCGATCTGATCGAATGGCAATCGTACAGCACCACCACCGCATGGCGAGCTCTCAGCCTGGCGATTTCGCTCGCGAGCGCGCTGTGGTAGGGCTCGTAGTATTCGGCACGGCGCTGCGCGATGGCGCCTGCGTCCGGCGCCGCATGCGGATGATACAAGGGGTCACCGTCGAAGCTCGTGGTCGGACAGAGCTCGGTCGTCGCCTGACCGGGGTAGAGCGAGGCGCCCGAAGGGTCGCGATTCACGTCGATGACGGTGCGCGAGATCGCGGTGCGAACAGTGGTCGCACCCAGTGCGTGCGCGAAATCATAGAGTTCATCAATCCACCAGTCGGTGTCGCGGCGCGCAAGCCACGGTGATACCAGGCCCTGTGCAAGGGATGTGGGTATGTCGAAGCCCGCGTGCGGCATGCTGAGGATCAGCGGGGCCTCGTGGCGTCTCACGTGCAGCCAGTGCATTGACCTCCCGGGGCTCCTCTATCCGTCGCGGGTGGGAGCGCTATTATGCGTGCAATCACGGGGAGGGGAATCTCGCGCATGGCAAGTTTGTGGTTTGAATCCGCATTCCTCGAGAAGGGTTGGGCCGACAACGTGCGCCTGGATATCGAAGCCGGACGCATCGCACGTATTGAGACGGGGGTTCCTGCCGCGCCGGAAGATGAGCGTCATGCGCTGGCACTGCCGGGGCTGCCCAATGTGCACAGTCACGCTTTTCAGCGCGCCATGGCCGGACTCACTGAGACTGCAGGCCCCGGGGCGGACAGTTTCTGGACCTGGCGGCATCTTATGTATGCCTTTGTCGAGCGCTTAAGCCCGGAGGATGTCGAGGCGATTACTGCTTTTGCGTTTGCAGAGATGCTGGAAGCGGGCTTTACGCGTGTCGGTGAGTTTCACTATCTGCATCACGCTGCAGACGGCGTGCCCTATGCCGATCCTGGCGAGCTAGCCCAGCGCATCGCGGCGGCGGCGCAGGAAAGCGGGATTGGAATGACCCTGCTGCCGGTGTTTTACGCGCACAGTAATTTCGGCGGCATCGTGCCCAATCAAGGACAGCGTCGCTTCATTACCGGTCTTGATCAGTTTGCCAAGCTCCTGGATGCGAGTCGCCGAGCCGTGCAGTCTCTTGAGGCAGGGCGGGTCGGGGTCGCACCGCACAGCCTGCGCGCCGTGACGCCGCCTGAGCTTGCCGCCCTGACCGGCATGGCGGCCGGGGCTCCGTTACACCTGCACATCGCCGAACAGGCGAAGGAGGTTTCTGACTGCGTCGCGTGGTGTGGACGCCGTCCGGTCGAATGGCTCCTTGATCACGCTGCGGTCGATGCGCGCTGGTGCCTGGTCCATGCAACGCACGTGAATGCGGAGGAAACTCATCGCCTGGCCGCAAGCGGCGCGGTTGCCGGGCTGTGTCCGATTACCGAGGCGAATCTTGGTGACGGCGTATTTCCTGCGCAGGAGTTCTTGGCGGCGGGCGGTGCTTTTGGCGTGGGCACGGACTCCAACGTGCTGATCAATGCGGCTGAAGAGCTGCGTACGCTTGAGTACGGCCAGCGCCTCTCGCACCGGCGTCGCAACGTGCTGGCAGCGGGCGAACATCATTCGACCGGACGGCGCTTGTTTGAGATGGCGGTCGCAGGCGGTGCCCAGGCGCTTGGCACTAACGTGGCAGGACTTGCCGTGGGCGCGGACGCTGACGTCGTCAGTCTTGATGCGGCGCAGGATACGCTGACGTCGCGGCGTGGCGATGCGCTCCTCGACAGCTGGATATTTGCATCCCGCGGATCGCTCATCGACTGCGTCTGGCGTTTCGGCCGCAAGGTGGTTGCCGGTGGACGCCATATCCGGCGGGAGGTCATCAGCGAGCGCTACCGGCGCGTGATCGGCCGTCTCATCCCCTGAGGCTCAGTCAATCGTGACGCTGACGCTCGCTGAGTTTCCGGCGCTCAGATCAACACTCGTTGCGCTCGACTGCCTGCTGAGCGTGCCGGAGGGGTTGGTCGAGTTCCACACCCATGCGGTTATATCGTAGACGCCCGAGCTCAACGTCTGACTGGAGCTGCCCGCCGGCACAGCCGTGATCGTTACGGAGCCGGCCCCGGTCCCCAGTATTGAACTCAATGGCGTGAGTGCCACGATAGCGCCATCGTTGCTCGCGATGAGTACGCCCTGGTTGTACTTGCCGGGACTTGTCACCGCGGTTGTTGCCGTGATGGTCTTGGCCGCGGCGCCGCTCGCCACGGCGAGTGGCGTCAGCGTAAAGGTGATGGCGGTTGTCGTAATGGGATTGGTCGCGGTCACCTTTTTCCCAAACGGCCCATCGGTGAAGCCGGGAGCGATCGCCGAGACCTGATAGGTCCCAAGCCCCTCGGTCGGTGTGTCGGCGACCGGTGTCGAGGTGACTCCGCCGCTGTAAGTCGCAACCATGATCTGCCCGGCGGAGAGCGCAAAGTCGCCGGCAAAGTCGTGATTGATCGGATCGATCGGCTGCTGCGCAACGACGTACGGCACCTCACCGCTCACCGGGACAGTTTGGTAGAACTGCACCAGTGCTCCGGCGGTCGTGAAAGCGGGGGTCGTTGCCACATTGACCGTGAAGTCGGCGACTGACGTCAACGCTACCGTGGTGAGCGCGAGCTGTGTGGCGGCGGCTGGCGCGGCGACACTCACCGGAACCGCCTTGATGATCATGGTATTAATCTGCGGGCCATGAATCACGAGATCATAGGTCGTCGTCGTCGTGCCGCCCGCGGTGGTGGCGTTAGTCGTCAACGGGTAGAGCACAAAGCTGCCGTCCGATAACACTGGGGCGCTCGCGACCACCACGTGGCGGGTGGTATCGGTGCTGAGGGTTTCGGCCGTGACTTCGATCTGGGGATTGCCGCTCGCCGTTGCGCTCGTCACCGTACCCGTCGTCGAGGTGGTGGTGGCGGCTGTCAGACCTGAAACGTCGACTGTGCCTTGGATGGTTCCGGCGGTCGTCAGGTCGTAAGCGACGAGATGTGGATTCAGATAGAAGCCAGGCTGGCCGCTGTAGGTGAAGGGCACTAGATCCCGCTCGGTGTCAATTGCGATCGCGACTGCGAACGGCGTGGTAGTGGCCGCGCTGCAGTCGTCGCTCGTCGTCGTGACCGGTGTGGTCGTCGTCGTTGAGGTCGTGGTCGTATCGCAGGTGGTGGTCCCAGTAGTGCCCGTGGTCCCAAGCGTCGTCGTCGGAGTCGTTGTGCCGAGCGTTGTGCCGGTGGTCGTGCCGGTCGTCGTGTTGGCGGTGCTGTCGGTCGCCGCGGTAAATTCTTCGATGAATGCTTTGGTATTGTTCGGGATGGTCAGCGATACGCTAAGCCCGATACCCTGCTCAGGATGCACGAGGACGAGGGGCGCCGCGACTGCAGCCCCGCTGCTGTCGAGGTATTGAACCTGGTCGTTGTAGAGCAGGCCTGCCGTCTGCGCCGACGTCGCAAGCGTAGCGCTCGAATCGGTGAGTAGCAGGCGCATCTGCGCGTAGGTGCCCTGCGGGATGTTGAGCGAACTGCCAAATATCGCCAGGCCGCCGTTGGTCACTGTCGCAAGATCAAATGTCTGCGGCGTGCTGAGCGGAAATGTAAGCCAGCTCTTGTCGCCCGGTGCGGCGGTGGCGCTCGTATTGAAGTCGACTTCCTGAACGGTTATCCAAACGTGCGAATACAGCGCCGTGACGTTTGAAGTGGCCGACACGTTGGTGCGGGCGCCGCAGGCCGCGAGCACGAACAGCGCCAAGAGCACACTTGCGCGCAAAACGTATCGGCTTGGCCTGAGCGCCTGGGGGTCCATCAGCCCAAGACTACTCACAATTGCGCAGCACCGCCAATCAAGAAAGGCAAAGCTGTGATGGCAGCTGTGAGTCGCAGCGGCTGTCGGCATTTGCCGACGGGCACGCGGCTTTACGTAATGCCCACCTGGCTTTGCCGCGGGTTTACCCTGGCGAACGCCACCGGCAGAATGAGGAGCGTCAGGAGCGCGGTGGAGAGCATGCCGCCGAAAATCACCAGCGCAAGCGGGCGTTGCGCCTGCGAGCCGATGGCGTGCGAGAACGCGGCGGGCGCAAGGCCGAGCGCGGCGAGGAGGGCGGTCATCAGCACCGACCGAAAACGTCGCGTTGCCCCTTCGATTACCGCGTCATGCAAGGTGCGCCCCGCCTCGCCAGCAAGCTCGCGGATGCTCGTGATCAGTATCACGAGGTTCTGGATGGCGATGCCGAACAGCGACAGGAAGCCGATCCCGGCGGAGATGCTCAAATCCTCGCCCGCAAGATACAGGGCCACGATGCCGCCGATGGCGGCGTACGGCACGTTGACGAGCACGAGTGCCGCATCCTTGATGCCGCGGAAGGCGAGGCACAGGAGCACGAAGATCGCGACGAGAGCGAGCGGAATGATCACACTCAACTTTTGCTGGGCGACTTTCATCTCGTTGAACTGTCCGTCCCAGCGAATGGTGTAGCCGCGCTCCAGATGTACGTCGGCATTCACGAGGTCCTGTGCCTGGGCGACGGCGCCGCCCAGGTCACGGCCCCGGACACCGAACTTGATGGCGATGTAGCGGCGTCCGGATTCGCGGTAAATAAAGAAAGGTCCATTGGCCAGTTTCACGTCGGCGACCAGGCTCACCGGCACGCGGCTGCCGTCGGGCGCATCGATGAGGAGCCGTCCAATATCACCCGGGTTGCTGCGCACCTCCGGCGGCAGCCGCAGAAACAAGTCAAATACCCGCTCGCCCTCCAGGATCTGGCTTTGCGCGTTGCCGCCCACCGCGTTCACGACCACGTTTTCCACATCGGCGACGTTCAGGCCAAAGCGCTGCGCGGCGATGCGGTCCACGGTCACGTTGAGCGTCGGCTGACCGAGCTCCTTGAAGAGGCCGACATCGGCAATGCCCGGAACCTTCTCGAGCGTGCGCCTGATCTCCTGGGCACGCGCTTCGAGCACATGCAGGTCCGGGCCGAAGAGTTTGACCGAATTCTCGCCCTTGACTCCGGAGAGCGCCTCATCAACGTTGTCCTGAATGTACTGCGAGAAGTTGACATCGATGCCAGGGATGCCATCAAAGAATTTCTGCAGACGTTCGATGACCGCCTGGCGGTCGACGACGTAGCCCAATTGCTGCGGGGTTTTGAAATAGGCGCCAAATTCCTGATTGAAGATGCCGGTTGAGTCGGTGCCATCGTCGGGGCGGCCGATCTGTACGGCGACATCGCGGATTTGCGGCTGGCGCAACAGCTCCTCGCGAATCTGAGTTGCCAGGCGCTGCGAATATTCGAAGCCCACCGTATTCGGCAACGTCACGCGTATCCACAGATTGTTTTCCTCGAGCGTCGGCAGGAAGCTTGATCCCAGACGCGTCGCAAGCCAGGCCGACAGGACCAGGAGAAGGAGGGATGCCAGCCCGAGCCTGACCGGGTAGTCGATGAGAAACGTGAGCAGCCGCCGATAACCGTGCTCCATCCACGCAACGAATTTGGGCGGCTCGGCATTGAGGCCGCCCGCGAACAAGGTCGCCGCCGCACTTGGAATGAAGGTGATGCTGAGGAAAATCGAGGCGAGCAGAGCGAAGCCCATGGTGAAGGCCATCGGCTCAAAGATCTTGCCTTCGACGCCGCCCAGGAGGAACAGCGGTCCGTAGGCGACAATGATGATCGCGGTGGAAAAGATCATGGCGCGGGCGACTTCGCCGGTTGCCACCCGAAAGGCGACGAGCGGCTCTAGGTGCTGACGCTCGAGGTACTGCATGATGTTTTCGGTCACGATCACCGCAGCGTTGGCGATGAGGCCGAAATCGATCGCGCCCAGCGATATAAGGTTCGCAGGCACCCCGAACCAGTTCATCCCCGTGAAAGAAACGCACAGGCCGAGCGGGATGATCGCCGCGACCACGAGTGCCATGCGCAGGTTTCCGAGGAACAGCCACAGTACCGTGAGCACCAGTGCAATGCCTAAGAGCAAAGTGTGCGTAACGGTGTGGACCGTAAGGTCGAGCAATTCCTGCCGATCATAGAATGCGCTGATCCTGACGCCCGGCGGCAGGCGTCCGCTTGAGTTGATCTGATTGACGCGCGCGCGCACGCGGGCCAGCACCTCGCTTGCGTTTTCGCCGCGGCGCATGAGGACGATGCCCTCGACCGTGTCGCCGTCCTTGTCGAACTGCACTTCGCCTAAGCGTTCGGCGTTGCCGAACTGCACCGTGGCAAGGTCGCCGACACGCACCGGGGCTTTGAGTCCGACGGTGCTGCCGATGCCGCCGCTTCCGGAGAGCGTCACGACAACAATGTTGCGGATGTCATCGAGCGTCTTCACCAGTCCAACGCCGCGCACGACGAGTTGCTGCTCGCCGCTGGGCATGAGGCCGCCGCCGACGTTGGCATTGCCGTTCGTGAGTGCCTGGGCGAGCTGGGTGAGCGTGACGTTGTAGTACTGCAGTTTCTGCGGATCGACCAGCACCTGGTACTGTTTGACCATGCCGCCGAAACCATTGATGTCGGCGACCCCCGCAACGCTCTTCAGATCCTTGAAGACTTCCCAGTCCTGCAGACTCTTGAGGTCGGTGATGTCGAGTGCCGGGTTCTGGCTCTCGATGCGATAACGCATGATCTCGCCGGTCGCATCCGCATCCGGGCTGATCGTCGCGGTCACGCCCGTCGGCAGAGTCGCCTGGCCCAAATACATCTGGGTGTTCTGGCGTGAGCGGAAATCATCCGCGCCCTCGCGGAACTTGACGGTGACAACGGAAAGGCCGAATAGCGACACCGAACGCACCGACTCGACATCCGGCACGCCCGCGACGGCGGTCTCGATCGGAATCGTCAGCTGACGCTCGATCTCCAGGGTGCTGCGGCCGGCCCACTGGGTGATTACCTGAATATTGAGCGGCGCGATATTGGGATACGCCTCGATCGGCAGCTGATGGAACGAATAGGCACCGAGCCCCAGGAGGAGAGCGCACAAGAACAACACCAAGGCGCGACTGTTGATCGCGTGCTCGATGAGCCTTGAGGTGACGCCGGGTGTCGACATCATCAGTCCTCGTTCATCATTTCGTTCAGAAGCAGCGCGCCGTCAGTGACCACCGGCAGGCTCGCGGCGAGGCCTGCGGTGACGGCGAAGCGATCAGCTTGAATGGTGTGTCCTTGAATGCGCACACGGCGGTACTGTTTGCCGTTGTCGCGCACCACGACGAAATCCGCATCGCGGATGTGGATGACGGCACTTTTCGGAACAATGAGCGCCATGCGTTCTGCGACTTTAAGCTCCCCCTTGATGAACATTTCCGGCCGCAGGCGGAAATCGCGATTCGGCACGTCGCAGCGGATCGGCAGGGTATGGGTATTTGGATCGATACTCGGAGCAATGAAGGCGATCGTGCCGCTGAAATGCTGACCTGGCAGCGACGGCGTCTGGAAGTCGAGCGTCTCGCCGAGTTTCAAGGCGCTGTAATCGGCGTCGTAGGTATTGGCGAAGAGCCACAGCGAATCGAAGTCAGCGAGCGACATCAAAGCATCGCCGACGTTGAGGTAAGCGCCCGGATCGACATTACGCTGCGTCACGACGCCACTGATCGGCGCGCGCACCATGAGGTATTCGGCGATGCTCGAGCTGCGCGCGAGATGCTCGATGTCGGCGGCGGTGGCGCCTAGCACCTTGAGCTTGTTGGCGGCCGAGCGCACCGTTTCCTCGGTATCGGCGCGCAGCTCAGGATCGGTGCTGTCACTCGCGAGCGTATCGCGGAAGCGTTTGGCGAGGAGATATTCGTTTTCGGCTGAAATGTAGTCGGGACTGTAGATCTCGGCCAACGGCTCGCCTGCCTTGACCGACTGGCCCTCGAACACAAAGATGCGACCCAAGCGCCCGGGTACGCGCGCCGCCGCGATTCTCGTCTGGCGCTTATCCAGAGCGAGCTTGCCGGTGATGGGAATCGCATCGGCGACCATCTGCTGTACCGGCAGAACGACGTTCACAAAGTTGGCGCTGAACTCCTTGTCCGGTTTCAGAACGCCCGTATCGGCGGCGCCGAACGCTCGACCGCCAGCGGCGATGCAGCTGACGGCGAGGCTGATAAGGAGTGCGACCCGGATCGGTTTGCGCATGGAGTTTCCCTTTAGTCCGGCTCGCGACCGATTGCAGCGGCGAGGCTGATATAGGCCTGAACCGCGGTGTTCTGAGCCTGCACGAGGCTCAACTGCGCATTGCGCAGGCTGCTCTGCGCCGTCAGCAGGTCCGAGAATGCCGTCCCGCCGTTGCTGCTGTAGCCGCTGAGCGCGAGGCGAAATGCCATTTGCGCCTGCGGCAGCAGGCGCTCGCGCGTGAATTTGATCTGCTGCAAGGCGGTTTCGAGTGCGTGATAGGCGTTGGCAACGGCGAGCTCGATCTGTTGCAGATCGGCGCTCTGGCTCGCCCGGGCGCCTTTGAGTGCGACGCGCGCCTGATCGACGCCGGCGCGCTCCTTCTGCAGGCCCCAGGTCGGCAGATTGACGGTGACGCCAAGCGAATACAGGCGCGTCGAATCCGGACGAGTGAGCGAAGGATCGGTGTAGGCGCCGACGCTCAGGGCGAAATCGGGTCGAAATGCCTTCTCCGCAAGCGCCAGGCTCTTGTCCGCGGCGTCGATCTGGGCGAGCCCGCCTGCAACCCGGGGGTTACTGCGCTGCGCAAGCGCGATGAGCGCCGCGAGCGACTCGGCAGGCAAGTGCGGGCCACTGCCGGTGTCGCGCACACTAAGCGGAGCCTGCGATGAGCGGCCGACGAGGTTATTGATCTGTTCCTGGGCGCTTTGGATCTGTTTGTCGATCGCAAAGCGATCGTTGGCGAGGCTGCCGACCGACACCTGCGCATTCAGGAAGTCAACGTATGCAGCGGCGTTGTTGGCGTAGCGAACCTTCGCGACTTCCTTGATCTGCTCGAGCCGCTGCAGATCCTCATCCATGAAGTGCCGCTGATTCTGCAGCGCGATCAGCTGATAGAAATTCAGCTGCAGCTGCCCGACCAGCTCGATCACCAGGCTGTCATACTGACGTCCGATGACCTCGGCTTGGGCGCTGGCGACCTGTCCTGCCAGAGCGCGCTTGCCGGGCCACAGAAACGGCTGGGTAAATGTCGGGTAGGCGAAAAAGTCCGAGTTATGGTTGAAATCGAAGGGGCCGCCGGTGTTCGCCTGCTCGAGCAGCGAAACTTGCGGGGCCGGCAGCGCACTCACCTGTGGCACTTGCAGTTTGGCGCCGACATAGGCCTCATTCGCCTGCTCGAGCTGCGGGCTGTCGCGCTTGAGCTCGGCGATGAGATCGGGCAGCGTCCAGAGTTTGCCGGGGTCGGTGTCGGCGTCCTCAGCTGCGGCGGTGAGCGCGCCCGTCGCGACGAGAAATCCCGTCAGGAGGCACGCCAGAATCCGCCGGCGAACGCTTGATGGCAGCATGCCGCAAGTGTAGTAAGCGAACCTTTCATTAACCTTTCGCGCCCCTCATGCGTTTGTTAATTGTCGAAGACGATCATCAGTTACGTGAAGCACTCACGGATCTGTTGCGCCAATCCGGCTTTGCTGTCGACGCATTCGCCGACGGCGACCAGGCGTTCAGCGTGCTCTTGTCGGGCGACTATGACCTCGCCATTGTCGATCTGGGGCTGCCGGGAATGGACGGTCTTGCCCTCGTGCGCAGCCTGCGCCGACAGTTGCGAGGATTGCCGATTCTCGTGGTCACGGCGCGCGACGCTCTGGAGGATCGCGTCTCGGGTCTGAATGCCGGGGCGGATGACTATCTTGTGAAACCCTTTGAGCTGCAGGAACTGGAGGCGCGCGTACGCGCGCTGCTGCGGCGGCAGCACGCGGACCGCAACGCGCAGATCCGCATCGGCGCGCTGGTGCTGACTCCGGGGCAGCCGCGGGTGCTGCTCGGCGGGGTTTCAGTGGACCTGCCGGCGAGCGAATTTGCCCTGTTGGAGGCGCTCGCCATCCGCGCCGGACGCGTCGTCAGAAGAGAGGACCTCGCCGATCGCCTGGGGCGCGGCGGCGAGCCGCCTTCGGACACCGCGATCGATTTGTGCGTGCATCGGCTGCGGCGCCGATTGAGTCCGCTCGGCATGAAGGTTCGTACTCTGCGCGGCTTTGGTTACCTGCTCGAGACCGGCGCGGATGAATAACGCCAGTCTGCGGCTGGGTCTGTTGCTGCGGCTTGGCGGAGCGCTGGTGCTGCTGCTCGCGCTCGATGCGGTCGCCTCCTATTTCACAGCGCTGCACTTCGCGAACCTTGTTTATGATCGCTGGCTCATCGACTCCACGCGCTCACTTGTGCAGGCGGTGCGTGCTACAGACGGAAGAGTGGAATTTGATCTGTCCGCGGTGGGGCTCGAGGTGTTCCGTTTCGATGAGGTCGACATCACCTACTACCGCATCCAATCCGCGCGTCGCGGATTCATTGCCGGAGAGCAGGCTCTGCATCTGGAGCCGCCGTCGCCCATTGGCGCGATACGCCTCGCCAACGACACCGTTCAGGGTCGGCCGGTGCGCCTGGTGTGGATCCGCGTGGCACCGCCTGGAGCGGACGATGTCGTGACAGTGGCGGTAGCTGAGACGCTCACCAAGCGCGCGACGCTGACGCGCGAGATCTTGCTCGTCATGGTCGCGCCGCAGATCGCGCTCCTGGGCATTGCGCTGCTGCTCGCGTGGCTGGGCGTGTCGCGCGGACTTAAGCCCCTCACCGATCTCGCACGTGAAATCGAAGCACGCGACCACAATAATCTCTCGCCGGTTTCGATCGCCGGGCTGCCGCGCGAAACGCGCATCTTGGCGGCGCGCATCAATGAGCTCATCGCGCGCCTCGGCAGCGCGCTCGGGGCGCAGAGGCGTTTCGTCGCCGACGCCGCCCATCAGTTGCGAACACCCCTTGCCGCGGTGCTCCTGCACGCTGAGCGCGCCGAGCGCGCCGCTGACCCTCAGGCCGAGCGCCTCGCGCTGCGCGCGCTGCACAGCGCGGTCGAGCGCGCGGCACGCCTGATCCAGCAGCTCCTGGCCCTCGCGCGCACCGAACCGGAGGCGGCTGTTGCCGCACAGTTCGAGGTGATCGATCTTGCGAGCCTTGCAAGGCGGGTGGGCGAGGAGTGGGTCGCCCACGCCGTCGAACATGATTTGGATTTTGGCCTGGTCGTGCCGCAGCGGCCGGTGCGTGTGACGGCAGATGAGCGATTGCTGACGGAGCTTTTGTCGAACCTCATCGACAATGCATTTCGCTATGGGCGCAAGCACGGGCGCGTGACGCTGATGGTCGAGGAGGGCACCTTTCCCAGGCTCTCGGTGGAAGATGACGGACCGGGAATCCCGGAGGCGGAACGCCAGCGCATCTTTGAGCGCTTCTACCGACTCGCAGGGGCAACCGGAGACGGCTGCGGCCTCGGTCTTGCAATCGTCCAGGAGATCACCTCTTTGCATGATGCACATGTCGAAGTGACTCAGGGTGAGAACGGACAGGGTGCAAGATTTACGGTGATTTTTCGGGAGGCTCGCGGCGAAACGCGTAGCACGCCGCGCTTCGATGCCGTCGCGTCGTGACACTGACCACCCGTCAGCCGTACGCGAAAGAATCCCCGACCACCTGGAAGATCTGCGCGCCGATGGTTAGCGATCGCTTGTGGGGTTCGTGCGCAGTGCAGGCGGTTTCGATAAAACGCCGACCGGCTATGCAGATTTTTTTTTGGGCGGATTTCTTCCGCCAGGCGTTCTCATCGGGCCGGCGCATGAGGTTTTGAAACACGCGGTTGATGGGCGCACTGACGCTCGCGCGCCCCACTCTCACCCAGGATCTGCCCGGTTATCGCGGCGCCTGATTCTCGCGCGACAAAAGATGCCGCGTGCCCGGCGTTACGCTGCGGCGTAGGCCTCGGCGGCGGTCGTTGCCTTCAGCACCATAACCGGCCAATCGGAGCTGAGCGCGTAGCAATGCCACAGCTGCGTGCGGTTCTGGTAATGAGCGAACAGCTGATGACCGATGTGCAGCGCGCCGTGGGTGACGACGATACCGGCAAACGGGCCGCAGCCATAGGAGCGTCGCCCGGTTGAGTCTTCGAAATAGATGCGGCTCGGACGACTGCACTGGAAGCCCGTGTAGAGGCTCCCCTCAATTTCCCACTGATCCGCGCGGTAGGTCGCGAGCACATGTCCGCGTGAGTCGTCACAGACGACGCTGCGGGAAAACTTGAAAGTCTGGGCGGGCCCCAGCGTTGCCGAGTGATCGGACACCGCGTCCTTAAAATCGAGCTGCAGCATGAAGCGTCTTTCGAATTGATGAGGCCGTAGTATCCCAGATTCGGGCTTACGACTTCAGTGTTTCGCGAGAGCGAACAGATCCCGTTGCGCGGCCGCAAATGCCGCCGGCAGGCGCCCGCAGAGGGACGCTCAAGAGGCGTTGCATGGCATGCCTGCCACGAGCGTCGGGTGGAACCGGCTTTCGTGCACCGTTTTCGCGCCTGCGCGTCCTGACATCTTGCGGCTCGCGGGCTCGGCGCGGTGCGGGCGGCAGCCCAAGGGCGCAGGCGATCTTCTGACCTGCCACCGCCAACGTAGTGCGTGCGTTTCAGGCCTCGAGCGAAAAAGGCGTAAAACGCGTATTGCGGTCGAAGTAGTCCTCGTGCTCGGCGCGCTTGAGAAAGCCGACGATCTTGTAGGTGAGCGGCGTCGCTACGATCTCCCATCCCGACTTGAGGAAATACTGCGTGATCATGATGAGCAGCAGCTTGTCCGTGCTCCACAGCCCGGCGAAGGCAATCGTATAGAAAAGTGCAGAATCGACCAGTTCCCCACAGATTGTCGAGCCGACGGTGCGGGTCCACAGCCAACGTCCGCGAGTCCACAGTTTCATTTTCGCAAGCACGTAACTGTTGACGAACGAGCCGGCCCAGAAGGCGATGATTGAGCCGGCGATGATGCGCGGCGTATTGCCAAATATGGCCTCCACCGCGGAATTTTTATCCCGCGGCGGCAGATGGACAATCACCGTCGCCATCAGCGCGGCAAACAGCAACGCGCCCACTCCACACCACACCACGCGGCGATCGCGTGCATAGCCATAAACTTCGGTGAGGATGTCGCCAAACAAATAGGAGATCGGGAAAAACAACACGCCGGCGAGAAACGTGACCGGGCCGATCAACGGCAGCTGCACGGTGGAGACTTTTGCAGGTCCGATGAGATTGGCGCACAGCACGATGCAGACGTACGCTCCGAGTATGAGATCGTAGTATTTGTAGGTTTTATTCATCTAAAGTGTGTTTAAATATCAATAGATTACAGAGTTTTTCTCGACGACATGCGCATCCAAATGCGCGCCGGCACCGTAGAGCACGCAGGGCAACGGGTTGCCTGCAGCAGTATCTACCGCAGTTGAGGA
>Ga0302326_10009877_pt1 | contig 20740 bp, 18 predicted proteins | sample Palsa_T0_3_FD_202264 | JGI IMG/M metagenome (GOLD analysis project Ga0302326, IMG submission 202264) | Peat permafrost microbial communities from Stordalen Mire near Abisko, Sweden - Palsa_T0_3 | ecosystem: Environmental > Terrestrial > Soil > Palsa > Peat permafrost | place: Sweden: Abisko...
GCTTTTCATAATTCGGACGCTTTTATCCTGCCTTCACACCAGGAAAACTTCGGCATCGCCGTCGCGGAGGCGCTTAGCTGCTCATTGCCGGTTCTGATTACGAACAAGGTCAATATCTGGCGCGAGATTGTCCTTCATCGCGCCGGCCTGGTGGAAACCGACGATCTAAACGGCGTACGGCTTCTGCTCGACGGCTGGTGGAGCATGGGCGAAGAAGAGCGCAAGGAGATGCGTCAGCGCGCCCGGGCATGTTTCCAAGCGCGCTTCGAGGTCGGCGCCGCGGGCAACACGTTTATCTCCGCCTTGCGGATGCTCGGCATGCCCGCATGAAGCAAGACGAAAAGTGAGGCGCGAAGGGGTTCATTCCGAAATGCGCGCGGTCATGCCAAGGCACCGGGTAACGAGCGTCGTCCAGCCATTCTGGTGGCTTGCGCCCAAGCCGCGCCCGTTATCGCCATGAAAATATTCGTTGAAGAGGAGGAGGTCGCGCCAATGGGGATCTTTTGCGTAGCGCGTATCCTCCCCGTTGCAAGGCCGGCGTCCTTCGCCATCCGGGAGGAAGAGCGAGCCGAGCCGCCGGCTGATCTCCAAAGCGACCTCGCCCAGATTCATCATTTTCCCCGAGCCGGTCGGGCATTCCACCCGCAAAGTGTCGCCGTAGAAATGGTCGTAACGTTCCATGGCCTCGATGAACAGATAGTTTAGAGGGAACCATACCGGCCCGCGCCAGTTGGAATTTCCCCCGAAGAGGTTGGTTGTGGACTCCGCCGGCTCATACCGGATGTGGTAATCCTCGCCGGAAAGATTGATGCAGTAAGGGTGATCCCTATACGCGGCGGAGGCGGAGCGCAGACCGTGCGGCGAGAGAAACTCGTTCTCGTCCAGCACGTAGCGCAGAACCCGAAGGAGCCTCTCCCGCGACGGGATCGCCAAAAGCCGGTGGCTGTGGGAGTTCGTTCCCTTTTCCTCCATGTAGGAGATGTGCGCCGCGAGATCCTTCCGGTTGTCGAGAAACCAGTCCATTCTTTTGCGAAAGCCCGGGAGCCCCTCGATGGCTTCCTGTTCGAGGATTTCCACCGCCAGGAGCGGGATCACGCCAACGATCGACCGGATGCGAAGCGGTATCTGCCGATCCTCGACCAGCAGTTGGTCGTAATAAAATCCGTCCTCCTCATTCCACAAGCCGCTGCCGCCGATGGCGTTCATCGCATCGACGATCTGCACGAAATGCTCGAAAAACTTCGATGCGATATCTTCGTAGGAGGAGTCCGTCTGCGCCAGTTCGAGCGAGATCGAGAGCATCGTGCCGCAATAAAACGCCATCCACGCGGTGCCGTCGGCCTGTTCGAGAGCCTCCCCATTTGGCAGCGGCCTCGAACGATCAAAAATTCCAATGTTATCCAGCCCGAGGAACCCGCCTCCGAAAAGCTGCTTTCCCTTGATGTCCTTGCGGTTGACCCACCAGGTGAAATTGATCAGCAATTTTTGGAACGTGCGCTTGAGGAAGTGCGTGTCGCGCTCCCCCTGCGGGGCGGCTATCTTATAAGTCCGCCAGCATGCCCACGCGTGCACCGGCGGGTTAACGTCGGAAAAACTCCATTCGTAGGCCGGGATCTGGCCGTTGGGGTGCGTGTACCACTCCCGCAGAAAGAGGACGAGCTGCGACTTCGCAAACTCCGGGTCGATCCGCGAAAAGGGAATCATGTGGAACGCCAGATCCCACGCCGCGTACCACGGGTATTCCCACTTGTCCGGCATTGAAATCACGTCGCTGTTGAACAGGTGGGGCCAATCGGCGTTGCGCGAGAGGGCGTGCCCCGGCGGAGGCGGGGGCAGGGCGGGATCGCCCGTGAGCCAGTCCTTGACGATGTAATGGTAGAATTCCTTCGACCAGAGCAGCCCGGCATACGCCTGCCGGATGACCTGGCGCTGCTCGCTCGTGCAACGCGAAGAAATCTTTGACTCGTAAAAATCGTCCGCCTCCTTGATTCGCGCCGCGAAGACTTGCTCGAAAGCATCTCCAAAGGGACTGGCGGGCAACCCCCCGCGCGCAAGCCGCAGCCGGAGCGTCACCGAACCGCGGGCCGGGATCTCGATGCAACTATAAGCGGCCACTTTGGTCCCGGCCGCCTCCGGATTTACCGCGCCGGTCCGGCCGCCGATCAAGTAATCGTGGAAAGCGTCCTTGGCAAAATGCGGCGCGCCGGAGGAAGCCGCTCCGAAGTTCGTTTCGTTATCGGTAAAGAGAAAGCGGGATGCGTCCGAGTCCACCGCGAACCGAAAATCGCCCAACGTCGGATGGGCCGCGCGCAGCCCCGAGCCGCCTTCCTTTTCGATGCGGGGCTTCTCCCCGCAGCCCTCATGCACGCAATCCCAACTCCAGGTGTTCCGAAACCAGAGCGTCGGCAGCAAATGCACGGTCGCGGCCTCCGGCCCCCGGTTCGCCACGGTTATCCGGATGAGAATGTCGTCGCAGTCCGCCTTGGCATATTCCGCGAAGACGTCAAAATAACGGTCTTCATCGAAAACGCCCGTATCCACCAGTTCGAACTCCCGCTCGTTCTTGCCGCGCCGTCGATTTTCATCGACCAACCTGTCGTACGGAAAGGCGCTTTGCGGGTATTTGTAGAGCCCCTTGAGATAGGAATGCGTCGGCGTCGAATCGAGGTAGAAATAGCATTCCTTCACATCCTCGCCGTGGTTGCCCTCGTGATTGGAAAGCCCGAAAAGGCGCTCCTTCAGGATGGGGTCGCGGCCATTCCAAAGCGCCACCGAGAAGCAGAGCCGGCACTCGCGGTCGCAGATACCGAGCAGGCCGTCCTCCCCCCAGCGGTAGGCGCGGCTCCTGGCGTGGTCATGGGTGAAATAGGCCCAGGCATCGCCATCGGCCGAATAATCCTCGCGCACCGTCCCCCACTGCCTTTCGGAAAGATACGGGCCCCAGCGTTTCCAGTTCTTCAAGCGTTCCGCATCCTCGCGCAAACGGATCGTCTCGGCCGGCTCTTCCATCGTAGTCTTGGAGTCCCGAAGGCGGCTTGTATTCCCTATTTTGCGATGGTGATGACGTTCTTCATTCCGGTTGGCTGCCCCAGCAGGAGATCGCTGAAGCCCTCCATCTCATAACGTCCGGTAATGAGCTTGCCGGCGGCATCGGGCCAGCGTTGCTTGAACTTGGCAAGGTCCTCGATGGCCGCGCCGTAAGCGGACTTTCCCGCGTTGACGGATCCATACACGACCTGGTTCTTCAGGACGAGATCTCGCATGATCAAATCCGTGTCGAGCTCGATGGGCCCTTTGCGGCCCGGCACGCCGGTGAAGATGAAGACGCCGTTTGTTCCCAGCACGGCGAGCGTGTCGAAAGCAAACTTGGAAGCTCCCGTCGCTTCATAAACGAGGTCGATGTTTCCCACCTTGTCGCCAAGCTGCGGGATGGAGCAGGTCTCCGACTCGACATAAATCCCGCCGATGGAAGCGACGAAGTCCGATTGCGTCTTGGAACCGCGCGAATAGACGTATGTCTCAAATCCGGCGGTGAGTAATGTCATCGCGCCCAACAGGCCGACAGGACCGGCTCCGAGCACCACGGCCCGATGCTTGTAGTCGAGCGTGGCGCCTCCCGCCTCGACGGGAAGACCCCACGGCAGGCGCTTTTGGATTTGCCATACTTCGCTCACCGCCTTTTCGGCGATCGTGAGCGGCTCCGTCAGGACGGCGGTGTCACGCAAGGCGGCCGGAACCGGGTTCATATATTGCACCTCATCGACGACGAATTCGGTCATGAATCCGTGGAGCTTATTGATGCCGCGCTCCTTGAAATCCCCCGTATAACAGAAATCCGGGCGTCCCGCGCGGCAGGCGAAACAGTCCGGGTGGTCGCATGGCCGCCGGACCATCGTCACGACGAGATCGCCGGGGTTCAGACTGCCGACGCCGGAACCGACCTCGACTACTTCGCCCAGGGATTCGTGGCCGAGGACGAGGTAGTCGGACCCCGGTGGCGGCGTCCCGTATTCGAATCGGCAGATTTCCCGGTCCGTCCCGCAGACGCCGACTTCCAGGATGCGAAGCTTGACCTGGGTGGGCGCCTCGATGGCGGGCTCGGGATGATCGATGAGCTTGACTTCGCGGCTGCCGGGAAAAACGGCGATGGCTTTCATGCCTCCTTCTAACCCAATGAAACGGAAAAAAGTAGTTGAATCTTTCCAAGCCGCGTTTAGGATGGCTTTCCGATGTCCGCGCGAATTGACAGCCTGCTTTCCAGCTTCCTTGGGGTTCCCAACCCGAGAAAATTCGCCCTTCTTCACCTCTCGTAATCGCCGGCTGCGCTGCTCCCGTGGAGGCGGTTTCAGCCGCCATCCCTTTTAATTTTCCACAACGAGCAAAATCTTATGTCCAGAGTCATTATATTCGATACGACGCTGCGCGACGGCGAGCAATGCCCCGGAGCGTCCATGAACCTGCGTGAAAAAATGGAAGTCGCCAGGCAGTTGACCCGTCTCGGGGTCGATGTGATCGAGGCAGGCTTCCCGATCATCAGCGACGGCGATTTCGAGGCGGTGAGCAAGATCGCCGCCGAAATCGACGGGCCGGTCATCGCCGGCCTGGCCCGGTGTGTTTTCAAGGATATCGACGCAGCGGGGGCGGCGGTAAAGGCGGCGGGAGAACGGGCGCGCATCCACGTTTTCCTGGCGACCTCCAGGATCCACCGCGAATTCAAATTGAAGCGGGCGCATGAAGAAATCGTGCGCATGGCCATAGAAGGAGTCAGTCGCGCGCGGTCTCTGGTCAAGGACGTGGAATTCTCCCCGGAGGACGCTTCGCGCACCGAGCCGGAACTGCTGGCCGAAGTCGTCGAAGCCGCAATCGGAGCCGGGGCCACCACCGTCAATATCCCCGATACCGTCGGCTTCGCCGTCCCGGAACAATACGCGGAACTGATCCGCTACCTGTTCGACAACGTTAAAAACATAGGCGAAGCCGTTGTCAGCGTGCATTGCCACAATGACCTGGGGCTGGCCGTCGCCAACTCCCTGGCGGCCATAAAAGCCGGCGCGCGCCAGGTCGAGGGGACGATCAACGGCATCGGCGAACGCGCCGGCAACACCGCGCTGGAGGAAGTCATCATGGCGCTGCATACCCGCGGCGATTTCTACGGCGGAGTGCATACCGGCATCCAAACACGGGAAATCCTCAAGTCCTCGCGCCTGATCAGCCGCATGAGCGGAATGCTCGTGGCGCGCAGCAAGGCCATCGTCGGCGAAAACGCCTTCGCGCACAGCGCCGGAATCCACCAGGACGGCATCCTGAAAAAGCGGGAGACGTACGAGATCATGGATCCGAGGGAAATCGGCTGGGGCGGCACGGAATTGCCGCTCACCAAGCACAGCGGCCGGCACGCCATGGTGAGACGCCTCGAGCACCTGGGCTACAAATTGGAAGAGGGCGAGATCGAGAACGTCTTCAAACGATTCAAGGAGGTCGGTGACAAAAAGAAATTCGTTTACGACGACGACCTCTCCGTGCTGGTGGACGATTCCATCCTGGAAACCCAGGAAACACACACGCTGGACTACATCCACGTCACGAGCGGCAGCTCGACCATCCCGACCGCCACGGTTCAATTGCGGCACGGCACGGACCTGCTGCAAGACTCCTCGACCGGCAACGGCGCGGTGGACGCCGCGATGAAAGCGATCGACCGCATCCTGAAACAGAACGGGAACCTGGTCGAATACAACGTCCAGGCCGTCACGCAAGGCAAGGACGCCTTGGGCGAAGCGACGATCAAGTGCGACTTCGGCGACGGGCGTCTGGTCACCGGCAAAGGGGCGAGCACCGACGTCATCGAAGCCAGCGCCCGCGCCTATCTAAACGCCGTCAACCGCGTTCTCGCGAAGGAACCCGGCAAGCGCGGGCTGGACCAGCCGTGACAGAGTATCGCAATCCTCAAGTGGAACCGGCTGTGGAATATGGAGCTTTACTACACTGACCACCGCGGAGGAGAGTGCATTCTTTCCGAGAATCCGTATGAAACAGACTACGCAAAATGCCAACCATCTCCTGAAAAGACTCGATAGTCCTGGTTGACCTTGTGCCGCCCTTACAGGGCTGAGGGCGTTTTTAACTATTACTATCACCTGGGCCTGCGCTCGCGGCTCGCTCCAGCCCAGGCTATCACATTGCGGGCCTTCGGCCCTGTCATTCTTCCAGCGTGATAGCCGCCCGTTTCTATTACCGGGTGATTTTTGAACCCGAAAGCCGGACGGTGAGAGTGTATGCTGTCGGCAATCGAAAGAACATATACCGATGAGCACCGTTGTTTTGAAAGCCGATCCCGCCATTGATCTCGACAAACAAATTCGTCGTGGCAAGGCGGTGCTGCGTGAATTGAAGGCCACCCTGGAAGACCTTGAAGATCGCCGAGAGCTTGCTGCTGCAAAGAAGCGCAATGCGGGTCGTCCCGGGACATCGTTGCGCCAGGCCGCTAAAGAATTGGGGCTCTAATTAGCCTGACAGCCATGGAATCGCCAGATTTTGTTCAATGCACTTTTCGCATTTCGCCCCCGCGACGGTTACTCACCACGCGAGAACTTCCTGTCGGAAGCTGCAAAGGAAGAGAATTCAAAATCGTTACGGCTTAAAGTTTCTTCTCGATTCTTTCGATGACCATGGCGGCGGTGACCTGTTGCATGCAGGCGTGCTCGTGTGGGCATTGGGAGAGTTTGCGGAAGTTGCAGGGAGAACACGGGAGATCGACGCGGACGACACTTTCCGGGTGGCGATAGGGGCCGATATGGATCGGGTTGGTGGGGCCGAAAATGCTCACGACCGGCCGGTCGAGCGCGGTGGCGAGGTGCATCGAGCCGGAATCGTTCGTTATGCAGATTTGCGCGCGCTGGATGATGCCGCCGAGATCCGCCGGCGTGGTCTCCCCGGAAAGATCGCACGCGCCCGGAGCCAAGGCGGCGATGCCTTGGCAACGAACACGGTCGCGCGGCGTTCCCGCGATGACGACGGCGAAACCGGAGGCGAGCAGGTATCTCCCGACTTCCGCGAAGCGTTCCGGCAGCCAATGCTTGGTTTCCCAGATGGTGCCGGGCACCAGGACGGCCAGTTTTTTCCGCGGGACGCCCTTTCGAGAAAGGAGGGCATCGACGCGGGATGCGGTCTCGGGAGGGAGGTAGACGGTGGAATCCGCGGGAGAATCGTCAAAGCCGAGCAGCTCGCCGACCCAGAGATAGCGGTCGATGGCATGCACGTCGAGCGTCGGAATCGGGATGCGATGGGTATAGGCAAGCCACGAGCCTTCGCGAGCGCCTTTCCAGCCCCGGCGCGGCACGTTGGCGAGCGTGTGATCGAGGGAATGCGATTGCTCGGCGCTGGAGCGCGCTCGCTCCTCTCTCAAGCGCGCTCGCTTCCCGCTTAGCGGCCGGTCGAACCCGATGCGAACCGGCGCGCCCGAGGCGAGAGCAAAGAAGACGGAACGAAGCTGGCCGTGCAGGTCGATCACCAGGTCGTAGCGCGCATGGCGAAGCCGGGAGAGCAGGCGAAAGAAGCCGGCCGTGGCGCGCGGGCTGCGTCCGAAGCGGGCGTATTCGCGCCGGGCGAAGAGGACGGTGTCCGACAACGCGGGATGGCACCGGACGATCTCGGCGTTTTCGGGGGTGACGAACCAGTCGATCCGCGCCTGGGGATAACGCGCGCGGAGTTTGACGAGCACCGGGATGGTGTGGATCACGTCGCCGAGAGCCGACGGCTTGATGAGGAGGATGCGCGAGAAACTTTGCGCGCGGAGAGACGGGGTATCGATAACGGACCGCTACTTGGCTCCGCTGGAGAACATCGAGCGGATTTTCTTCGTCCAGATCGCGAACCGGTGGCGCGCCATGGCCCGGTCCACGACATTCTGGTTGGTGACCCAGTTGAACTGCACGACGCGGCGCGGACCGACGAACTGCTTGTGGCCGTGGAAGGAATTAACGCAGCGGCGAAAGGCGAGGAGGGTTCCTTCGATGGGCGGCACTTCCATGATCATATCCTCGAGATCGGTCGCCGAACGCAGGAGCCGGAGTTGGCCGCCGGGCTGCTCCCATTTGGAATTGAGGTAGATAAGGACGGTGATGATCTTCGTGTCCGAATCGGTATGGATACGCCCGTCGCGCTCGCTGCAGCGGCCCCGGACGGTGGTCATCGAAGGTTTTTCTCGCAGGTCGAGCCCGAACTTTTCCTCGAACGCCGCGCGCATCGCGCCGCCGTCGAGATCGGCGAGGAGTTCGGCAAACTTCGGCCCGAACGTCACCTCATCGACGGGAAAACTGCCCGGTTTGGAGATTTCGGGATAATCGGCGTTGATGCCTTCGCACGCCTCGTGGCGGACGAATCCCGGCACGACAAGAAAATCAAAGGGATCGCGCACGAGCGGGGTCGCGCGAAAGAGGTCAAGGTCAAGGGTCATGGTAAAAAAAGCCCCAGCCTTTTCGGCGGGGAAGCAGCAAATTGTGGCACCGGGACGCGACGGAGGCAAATTCTTTCGGCTTGCTCACAGGGTAAGGATTCATAAGGCATCCTGGGAACTGTTGAACTCTCAGCGGACACGCATTCAACAAACCGCCTTGCCATCTCTAACCGGCTCAACCATCATGGCTCCAATGAAGAAGCAGGGACGAACGAGCGAACAATCTGATTTCCCGACTATTCTCGTATTCACCCAGAGCAGACCGCGAACCACTGGAGGACTTCTGCACCGAATCCCTCGCCTGGTGCCTTCGTAACTCACCAGACCTGCTGACAAAATTTCTCGGATTAACAAATGTGAAGGCGCTGACTGAACGCATCGTACCGCCGGCAGCCGTGCATCCGCAAATCGATACGCAGTTGCGTTTCAGGATAACCGATGAGGAAAAAGACGACGAGAATGAAGCGGCTGGAAGGTTCGACCTTGTAATCCAGTACGGCCTTCCGCTGCCATTCGTACTGGTGATAGAAGCGAAGGTTGACAGCCCGTTCGGGCCGGATCAATTACAACGCTATCGCAGAGAACTCGACAGTCCGGACGCTTTCGAAGGCGTTCCTCAAGACGCACGCTACCTGGTGACCCTTACGATCTTGCGGCAGGTTCCGTCGCCAATGAAAGACGGCAGGCAACTGCCAGACGGCAGCATCACGTGGGCGGAAGTCCACCGAGCGATCTCTCAAAGCTCCGGAAACGAGGACGCGTTGGTTTCTGGAACTCTCAAGCAATTCGCGTTTTTTCTGAAGGAGAAAGGACTCTCTATGTTGGAACTCAAAAAAACTGACGCTGATCTTCTTGACCAGTGGCCCAAGGTAATGGAATTCGAAGAGCAACTTAAAGCAATTGTCGAGCGGCTCCGCAACGAAAAGGATATAAAGCCGATTGTGCGTAGAAAGGTGGAATCGTATGCCGAGTGGATTGGCGTCTATGGAAAGAACCTGATCTGCGATGAGAACGACTTTTTCGCGGGCTTCGGCATTTTGAAAATGGATGGCATTTCCGAGCTTTTCATGCATGTCGAAATAATCGTCCCGGGTGATCGGCGCAATTTGGTCAAAGGATTCGAGCCAGCGATCAAGGAGGCGTTCGAGGCCGCAAAGCGATACCAAGAGCGATGCGCCCCAGATATAGATTTGGTGAATTTCGGCAAAACCCTGGGCGGTCATTCGCGGTTCGTCTTCGCGAAGCAGGTAGCTGGAGAGCTGAATGGAAATGGGGAGGCGTTGTTCGAATGGTTATACAAAATGTCGAAATACGCCATAGGGTTGGCTAAGCCGGCCTAGGGCTAAAGAGGAATTGTAAGAAGCTCACATCTTCAAAAAACCGTCCAATTCTCCGCTGCCGTGATTCTCCGGAATCAACGGACGCATTTGTCGACGCCCCCTATTGTCTGCATGCCCTGAAAAGAACGAAGGATGCGAAAGAAAGGCTGATGGCCGGTCCGCCCGATAAATGAGAATCGGCTCTCTGGCACTACGACATGGCCTGCTACGAATCCGTCCTGGGTGACATTCCAACCGCGAAGCTTCATCTCGAAATGGCCTGTCAGAAGTATCCGAATTATCGGCAGCATGCACCGGATGATCCTGATTTGAAGCCGTTGTGGGAGTCCGCGTGAGTGAACAGCCGTGTGGCCTGTCCTATTCCTTGCCTTGGTATCGGCTCCGAATTGGGACCACTCCTACCTCCTTCATCTGCTCAGTATTTAGATGCAATCGCCCTGGCCCGCTGAGCTCAGCGGGCTTGCCGCTGAGCGTTTGTCGAGTAAAGTTGCTGCCATGAGCGATCTTGTCTTCGAAGTGATCCAGGAAGCCGACGGAGGCTTTTGTGCGCAATGCCTGAATGACAGCATTGTGACCGAAGGCGACACGTGGGAGGAACTGCGCGCCAACGTGCGGGAGGTGGTGAAGGCGTTCTACTTTGATCAACCCGATAAGCTCCCATCGGCAATCCGTCTGCATTTGGTGCGCGACGAGGTGCTGGCCTGCACGTGAAGTTACCTCGCGACCTGAACGGACGGACGCTGGTGAAAGCTTTCTGCCGTGACTGGGGCTACCGCGTGGTGAACCAGGTGGGTAGCCACATCATTCTACAAACCGATAGCCCGTCGCATCAGCGAATTTCGGTGCCCGATCACAACCCCATACGCATCGGTACGCTCAACAGCATACTGCGCCAAGTTGCCGCGCACAAAGGTGTTCCTCGGGAAGACCTTTTGCGTTCGCTTTAACGTTCTTCTTCGCCCCGTGACGATCAATCGGTTTACTGAATCCGCCATGAGATGGGGAGGATGGCCCTGCCGGAAACGCCCGGTTTGACTCTCCAGTAATTTCTTATCCACGCCACGGTGCGGCTGTCGAGGTAGGAGACGCCGGTGCTTTGGGTCATCTCGACCGAAACGATCCGGCCGTCGGAATACGTGATGAGGACTATTCCGCTCCCCTCGTAGCGGCGCTCGAGGGCAGTGGGATCATATTCGGGATGCGGGGTGGAAATGAAATCCCCCCTGCTCCCGCCTCTTGCGCCGGCCTTTCCCATGGGACTGCCCCGGATGTTTTGGCTTGCGCCAGGGGCGCCGTTCGGCGCGGCCAATGCGGTGCGCCTGACCGTGGGCCGCGCCCTGGCTTTGGGAGACGGCCGGGGGGTCGCCGCGACGCTCGGTTCGGGTTTGATGAACTCGGGCGTGGCTTCCGGCGGCGGCGTGGGAGTCATTTCCGGCGTCGGCTCGGGTGTCGGTTCAGGGGTGGGAGAGACGGGGCCGGGGGTGGCGCTGGCTTCGGGTTCGCCGAGGGGAGGGGGCTTCTCCTTGATCCCCTGGATGTCGGAAAGATCGACTTCGACGAACTTCGGCGGCGGCTCGGGGCGGATGGCCAGCCCTATGACGACGCCCGCCGCGGTAAACAACGCGACCGAGAGAAGGAGAAACGGCCAGAGCGGGATCTCCTGCTCGCGCGGGCGAATATCCGTTTTCCGGGGCTCGATGCCGGCTGTCACGGCGGCGACGGTTGGGGCGATTGCGCGGGGGATGGCGCAACGCCGGGCGGCGGGACGGACTCCGCCTTGATCTCGATGGCTACTTTCTGGGGGCCGGCAGCCCTTATCTTGTCCAAAACAGTGACCACTTCGCCATGGAGCGCGTCCTTGTCGCCACGGATGTAAATGCGGACATCCTTGTCGGCGGCGTACAAGGCCCCGACCTTTTCGTAAAGCTGGTCGGGATCGACCTTCTCCTTCTCGAGGTAGATTCCACCAAGCGCATCGATGGAGACTGTGACGAAGTCCGCCTTGGTTTCAGGGACGCCGGAAACCGCCGTCGGGAGATTGATCTTCACGCCGCGCATGTGGATCATGCTCAGGCTCACGAGCATGAAGCAGGCAAGGAGAAAGAACATGATGTCGATGAGCGGGATGATCTCCAGCCGGGCTTTCTTTCGCTGGATGGGAGAGCGAATTTTCATGATTCAAAAACGTCAGGCCCTTTGAAAGAAACGCTACACGCGCGGGTTCTTGTTCTTTTCGAGCATGACTTCAAGGTTGGTGGCGGCGGTTTCCATTTGAAAGCGAAGACGTTCGACGAGCCTGCCGAAATAGTTGAAGGGGATGAGGGCGAAGATGGCGATGCTCAGGCCGCAAGCGGTGGCGATGAGCGCCTCGGCAATCCCGCCGCTGACCTTGCTGGCGGCGAGATCTTCGTTTCCCACGAAGTTGAATGAATTCATGATGCCGGTGACGGTGCCGAGCAGCCCGAGAAGCGGCGCGAGCGTGACGATGGTGTCCAGGACCGCCAGGAAGCGGCCCGCGCGCTCGATCTCGATACCCGCCGCCACCTGAAGCGCGCCTTGCAAGGAAGAGTGGTGGTGGTTCAATCCATGCCAGAGCATTCGGAGGATCGGGTCCTTGGAATCGCGCGCAAGGTTCGAGGCGGCGTCGATCTCGCCCTTCTCGACTTTCTCCAGGACAGCCTCTCTTTTTTGGAAATCGCACCTGCGGCGTTCGCGGATCCACCAGAAAATCCTTTCGAGCACGACTGCCACGGCGATGATGGCCGTCAGGAGGATGGGCCACATGACGGGGCCGCCGTGCCGGAAGGTGTCGATGACAATGTTGGATTTCATAAAGGTTGGCGTGTTACCAATTTAAAAAGCGTGTGCAATGTAGTCCTTCCGCTCGCCTTTCACAATCGGCAACGCCGCGACTATTAAAGAGAGTCTCTCAGACCTCCGCCCACTCCCGCAACAGGTTGTGATACACGCCGGTAAGTTGCACGGCGGTTTGCGAGGCGAGAGGGTGTTCGGCCATGTCGCGATTCAATCGCTGGATCCCCAGGTCGAGATCGAAGAGTATGGAGCGGCGGCCGTCGTTGCGCACCATGCTCTGAATCCAGAAAAAGGAAGAGACGCGCGCGCCTCGCGTGACCGGACGCACGTGATGAAGACTGGTTGCCGGATAGAGGAGCATGTGGCCCGCCGGCAGTTTGGCGCTCTTGACGCCATAGGCGTCCTCGACGCAGAGCTCCCCGCCATCGTATTCCTCGGGAGCGGCGATGAAGAGGGTGGCTGAAATATCGGTCCGTATGCGATGGGGCGTGCCGGCGATCTGGCGGATCGAATTATCCACATGGGTGCCAAAGGACTGGCCGCCGGAGTAGCGGTTGAAAAGCGGCGGAAACACATGGAGAGGCAGCGCCGCCGAAAGAAACAGCGGGTTCCGCGACAGCGCCGCAAGGATGATCTCGCCGAGCTGCCGCGCCGCCGGATGGTCCTCGGGAACTTGCACGTTGTCCTTCGCCTTGGCCGACTGATGGCCGGCGGTGACGCGGCCATCGACCCATTCGGCCTGGTCCAGTATCCGCCTGGCCTCGGCGAGTTGCGCGGCGCTCAGGACATCGGGGATGGTCAACAACATGGATTGCGCAGGGCTTCGAGCCGCGAGCCGCAAAAATCGGAAGGGCTAGAATTTGAAATTAGTGCTGATAAAGAGGGTGCGTCCTTCGCCCGGAACGATGTGGCCCGGATGAATGCCATCGTAGTAATATTGGTTGGTGAGATTCTCGAGGTTGGCCTGGATATCGATGTTTTTCGTGACGTGATACTTCACCATGGCGCTGAAAACCACATAGCCGGGAGCCTCCATCAGGAGTCCGTTGGCAGGGTCTGCCACGTAGGAGGCCGTTCGGGTGGTAAGCCAATTGGAGCCCGCCCCGACCTGGATTCTCCAGGGAAGATCGTACGTGGTCCAGAAGGAAAGGGTGTCCTCGGGGCAGTTGAGAACGGGATTGCCGGCCATGCCGGGGACGCTGGAAGAGAGGATTTTGCCATACTGCCAGGTGTAGTCCAGGAGCAGTTGCCACTTGTCGGTAAGACGGCCTATGGCGCTAAATTCGACCCCTATGACCCGCTCGACGCCGAAGAACAGCGGATCATCCAGATCGACCGGCGCGGCGTTGGTCTCGTCGTCCAGGAACACGGCGGAGGCGAGGGAGAATCTTTTTTCGAACAAGTCCCATTTCGTGCCAAGCTCGACTTCGAGATTCCTTCCAATGGCCGCGTTCGCAACGCTGGCAGGAAGCGTCGTTTCCGACGAGAGCGACAATTGCACGATGTTGGGATGGACGGAAACGCCCGAGGAGAGATAAATGCTGCCGTTAGGAAGAGGCTGGTAAACCAGGGCGGCGCGCCAACTGAACAGGAAGTCGTTTTCGGTCAAAGTTTCAGCGGGAGAGATGCTCTCATGGTAAATGGAAGAAACATGGTCCAAGCGCAGCCCCCCGATCAGCGTCCACGCTTTGCCAAGTTTCATCGTTTCAATCAGATAGGCGGACAATATATCGACATTCACATTGGTCGCGGTGCTGATCGGGCCAAAGCCGGGGAAGACCGGGTTGGTGGGATTGAGAAGACTCGTGTTGGGAACATTTTCCCAGCCGGGCTCGACCCGCGTGGTAAAATCGCTCTCGTGGACGTACTCGAAGCCGGTCACCAGGGAATGCTTGATCGGACCCGTCTCGAAAATCGAGAGGAGGCTCATGTCCTGATCGATCAATCTGTCCGTGCCCGCGCCGTCAATGATGTTGCGCTCCACCTGGATGGAACTCAACGGGGTGGTCGGAGTGATATCGTCCGGCGCCTGGGCCTCGGTGATTCGGAAGTCTTTGCCATAAGCTGCCGCCCGGAACTGCTCGCGCAGCGTGAAGACGTCATTGAAGTCGTGCTCCAACCGGATCGTGCCGATGTTCACATCCGTCTTCATGAAATCGTTACTGAAGCCGTAGAAATTGTTGCGATTCACCGGAGCGGGGCGATCAAACAGCCACGGGATGCCGTAGTCCGGGAGATTGTCTTCGGATTGGTGAAAAAAGTTTATTGTCAACCGCGTGGGGGTGCCTATGCCAAAGGCCAGAGAGGGGGCGGCCCCCCAGCGGTCGTAGCGGGTGTCGTCGCGGCCGGTCACCTGCGAATTCTGGGCCATGAGGTTCAAACGGAACGCGGCGTGCGGCAGGCCGGGAATCGGCTGGTCGAAATCCAGCGTGCCGCGTTCGGTATTGTCGGTGCCGAACGTTGCTGATCCGGCGGTGAAGCCCCCGAGTTTCGGCATCTTCGACTCTTCGTTGACCACGCCTCCCGAGGATCCGCGGCCGAACTCCACGGAAGAAGGCCCCTTGAGAACCTCGACCTCCTCGATGTTGAATGGATCGCGGTTGTAGTTGCCGAAATCAATCATCCCATCGAGGAAGATGTCGGAGCGGGCCGGGAAGCCGCGAATGGACAAATTATCCCCCTGGTAGCTGCCCTCGCCCGCCCCGATGCTGATGCCGGAGACATTGCGCAGGGCGTCGCGAAGGGTCGTGACGTCCTGATCCCGCATGAGCTGGCTCGTCACCACTGTAGCGCTCTTGGGAGTCGTGAGCAGCGAGTCGGTGAATTTCGGCAAGGATAGGGAGCCAGCTCCGTATCCCTCGGATTCCTCGCCGGTAACCACCACCTCCGGAAGCTGCCCCGGGGTCGGCGTCGGCGCCGGCGCCGCCTGTTGATCCTGCGCCCGGGCACAATCGCCGCCCGCGAGCATCGAGTTGACCAACGCCACCGTGGCGGCGAGGGCGCCCTTATTTTTGGTACTTGGTTTTGCGCTCATGATTCCGTTCTTACGGCATTCGATTCTTGCACGGGTTTGAACCCGGAGCTTCCTCTCGCTTGTTCTGGATCGTCTCGGAATTGCTGTCCCGTCAACGTGACCGGGGTTGTGGCTGGTTCACCGTGGACAACGGCGCCATGGCGTGCATAATCCCGCATGAGCCACGATCAACCCACCGCATCCGGGAGAAGCGATCGCGACGAGCTGGCCGGCGTCTGGATGACGCGCGGTATTGCGCTCCTGAACGGGAGCGCGCCGGATGCCCTCCACGAAGCCCTCCGCTGTTTTGATCAGGCCATTGAGTTGCGGCGGAAATTACCGCTCGGGGAGAGCCGTCGTTACGGGCTGGCAGCCGGGTGGATAAACCGCGGTGACGCTTTGACACGGCTTGGCGGCGGGGAAAATCTGCGGGACGCTGTCAATTCCTACACGGCGGCAATCGGACTATTGCAAGATCCGCCGGCGGAGGACAACGGCCTCTTCGTGAGGCGGCTGGCTATTGCCTGGTTGAACCGTGGCATTGCCCTGGAGGAACAAAAGAGTGAGCCGGCGGAAGCCGTGCATTCTTATGAAAAAGCCATCGAATTGCTGAGCGATTCGCCGCGCGCCGCCGATGCCCGGCACAACTTGGTCCTCGCGAGCGCCTGGATCAACCTTGGCAACGCTTTGCTGCGTTCCCCCGGCGGTGCGGCTGCCGCGCAAACCTGCGCGGCGGCGGAGAAAGCACTTTCCTTGCTGGCCGAAACCGAATCAAAGGAACTGGCGCCGGCGGAAGCTGGGTTCAAGGCGAGACACATTTTATGCCAGGCTCTTATCGTCTTGCTTGCCGCGCCCTCCGACGACATCGCCGCCCGGATGGATTTAATCGGCAAGACAACGGACACCGTGGAGGATGGACTCATACTGGCGCGAAACTGGGAAAAGGCCGCGGTAACATGCTTTCGTCCGCTGGCAACCCAACTTTTCCATTTGGGCGCGCTGATTTACGAGAAGCACCAACCGCATTTTCTCGCGGAGTTTTTGCTGGATCACTTGGACCCGGAGCGTGCGAAATGTGTCCTGCCTGGAAATAAAGGCTGGCATGCAATAGCGGAGGAATCGCTCTCGCGTGTTCGTTGCGAACTCAGGAGCCGCGGTTTTGGATTGCTGGCTACGCCGCAAGGCAGGCGCCGGCTTGAAACCCTGAACGAATTGCGGCTCGCGGAGGCACGGTTGGAAGCTCTGTGTTAAGATGCCCCCGGCATGGCCGTATTCATCCTTCGACGCCTTTTCTCGCTCCTCGTCGTGCTCTATTGCGTAGTCACGATCACCTTCTTTCTCATTCGCCTCGCGCCCGGCGGGCCGTTTGACCGGGAACGGAAAATCCCGCCATCGATCGAGAAGCAACTCCTTCTAAAATATAAGCTGGACGGGCCTGAAGGGCGGGCCATGGGCGAAAACATCGCTCGCAAGGCGGGGCTGGGAAAGGCAGGGGTCGCGGCCGCCGGCAACGTGTTTTCCGTGGGGGAGCAGTATTTTTTGTATCTTTGGGATCTGCTGCACGGCGACCTGCGGCTTTCCACAAAATACAGGAATCGCACGGTGAATGAACTGCTGGCCCAGACGCTCCCTGTCTCGGCGCTGCTTGGAGGCACAGCGTTTTGCATCGCGACTTTCGCCGGAGTCTGGCTCGGCTCGCTCGCCGCCGCCCGGCGTCACACCGCCGTGGATACTGCCGCGATGCTGGCGGCGCTCCTGGCGATCTCGATACCGACTTTCGTAACCGGCCCGCTCTTTGTTTACTACTTCGGCTTGAAGTTGAAGTGGCTGCCGGTCGGCGGCTGGGGGAGCTGGCCCTGCGTCATCCTGCCCGCCATCACGCTGGCCGGGCCGTTTGTCGCCTACATCGCGCGGTTGATGCGCACGAGCATGCTCGAAGTGCTCGGCCAGGATTACATCCGGACGGCGCGTGCCAAGGGTCTTTCGGAGCGGGTCGTCATTTACAAGCATGCGCTCAAGGTGGCGATACTCCCCGTCGTGTCGTATCTCGGCCCGCTGGCGGCGAACCTGCTCACCGGCTCCATCGTCGTGGAAACCATATTCAATATTCCGGGAGCGGGCGCGTTTTTCGTCAACTCGATTCAGAACCGGGACGGGTTTCTGCTCGGAGGGGTGGCCATCGTCTATTGCGCGTTGCTGGTCGTCCTGAATCTGCTCGTGGACCTTGCATACGGGTATCTCGACCGGAGGATCAAGATCTATGGTTGAATCGGAGAAGCCGGCACGCGAAGCCTGGAAGCGCCTTCGCCGGGACAAGGCCGCCACTTTCGGGCTGGTCGTTCTTTTACTGGTGATTTTCTCGGCTGTGGCCGGCCCGATGCTCATGCCCGGCCATTCGGCGGCTCTTACCGGCAACCAGTTCGCGGAACCCTCGGGACGGCATCCGTTCGGCACCGATCTCTTCGGACGGGACGTCTTGTATCGCGTGCTCGAGGGGGCGCGCATCTCGCTGGTGGTCGGGTTTTCGGGCGCCTGCATCAGCCTGTTCGTCGGGGTCGCCTACGGGCTGGTCGCCGGTTATTCGGGGGGCAAGCGGGATGCGTTGATGATGCGCGGGGTCGAGATTCTCTATTCGATCCCGCGGCTGATCATCATTCTCATCTTCATCAATGCGTTCGATTCGACCGTGGCGAAGTGGTTCCAGAGCGCCGGCTTCCCGGGGATGGTGGGATACTCGCGGATCGTGATCCTTGTCTTCTCTCTCGGGTTGATCGAGTGGCTGACGATGGCGCGGATCGTCCGCGGGCAGGTGCTGGCCTTGAAGTCGCTCCAGTTCGTCGATGCGGCGCGCAGCCTGGGCCAGACGCACGCGAAAATCATCCTGCGCCATCTTTTGCCGAACCTCGCCGGCATCATCGTGGTCTATCTGACGCTCACGATTCCGGCCGTCATCCTGGATGAATCCTTCCTCAGCTTCCTAGGTCTCGGGATTCAACCTCCCCAGGCAAGCTGGGGCGTTCTCCTGAGCGACGGCGCGCAAGTCATCAACCCGGTGCGAAGTTATTGGTGGCTGCTCGCCTTCCCAGCCGCCGCGATGTCCATAACCCTCCTTTCGCTGAATTTTCTCGGCGATGGACTGCGCGATGCGCTCGATCCGCGAGAGCGCCGGTGAAGAGAACCATTTTATCCTCGGCAAGCGAAAGCCCAGGGACAATATTCGCCGCACCGTGAACCTGCTCGAAGAACTGGAATCCAAAATTGTCCCCGGAGACGGCGCCATGGGAACCGCCCTGTTGGAAGCCGGGATTCCTGGCTGCCTGGAGGAAGCCTCCGTCAGCCGGCCCGATCTGGTCCGGTCGATTCACGAACAATTCATCGATGCCGGCGCGCGGGTTATCGAGACCAACTCCTTCGGCGCCAACGCGGTGCGGCTCGGCAAATTCGGATTCGAGAACCGGGTGAACGAGATCAACTGGTCGGCGGCCCAGCTCGCCAAACAATGCGCCAGGAATAGGCCGGTTTACGTGGCGGGAAGCGTCGGCCCCCTTGGCATCACGCCCGCCCAGGGGATCGACCGCCAGGCGGTTTTCCGGGAGCAAATCGGCGCGCTCCTGGATGGGGGAGTCGATTTGATATTCCTGGAGACGTTTTCCGATCTGGAAGAGCTTGCGCTCGCCCTCTACGTCAAGCAATCGCTGCATCACTGCCCGGTTGTCTGCTCGCTTGCGTGCACCGAAGAAGGGGCGCTCCGTTCGGGCCTGCCGGTGGCGGAAGCCTTTGCGAAACTGCGCTCGCTCGAAGCGGATGTCGTGGGCCTTAACTGCGTCCCGAACGGCCCGGGGGCGATGCTGCGGGTGTTCGAACGCGTCCCGGGGGAGGGTCCTCCCCGCTCGGCGTATCCCAATGCGGGATACCCGGCAAACACCACGCCCGAAAGTTTTGCGCGGGCGGCCTGCGGGCTGGCCGGCCTGGGTGCGCGCCTTTTGGGGGGCTGCTGCGGGATCGGTCCGACCCACATCGCGGCGATGGTGAAAGCACTCGCGCAGCGAGGGGCGCTGGCGGAGAGGAACTAGATGAAAAGGATTTCCCGCGCGCTGTTGATCCATCTTGCATGGCCGGCCCTTCTCGTCCTCCTGGCGGCGTTGCTGGTCCACCATTTTCCGGTCATCGATATGATCGTGCGGGCTCAGCGCAGGATCGGCCAGATGCAGTGGTGGGGCGCGGTTCTGTACCCACTGTTCTACGCCTGTTGCAACCTGCTCCTGCTGCCGGCGGGTGTTCTGGCGATGGGAAGCGGGCTTTTCTTTGGTTTGTGGTGGGGTTCTTTCCTGGTCCTCGCCGGAAATGTGGGAGGGGCGGCGGTGGCATTCGGGATCAGTCGAAAGCTCGGACGCCAGTGGCTGGAAAAGAAGGCCCTGCGTCATCGGAAATGGGTTGCCCTGGATGAAGCGATCGCCCGCGAAGGGTGGAAAATCATCTTTTTGAGCCAGGTGCATCCGCTCTTTCCCACGAGTTTCCTGAACTATCTTTACGGGATAACCCGCATCCGCTTCTGGCCGTGCATGCTCTGGATCGCGGTGGGGCAGGCGCCGGGCATTTTCCTTTACGCTTACCTGGGGACGCTCGCGCAGTTGGGAATAAAGATTCTCCGGGGACAGACCCACCCGCATCAAATGGAATACGTGGTCTGGATCGGCGGCCTGCTGCTCACGCTTCTGACGACGACGGCCCTGGCGCGGCTCGCGCTGAAGTTGATGGCGGAGGTCGAGCGGGCGGCCACAAAGCCGGTCTCGGACGGGCAAAGGCCGCGGGCCGAGAGCGATGAAAAGCGCGGCCAACGCGAGCCGGCGATTGTGGATAATTAAAGGGGGGAAGGGGCCGGAAACGCCGGATGAACATCTGAATTGCCCTCTGCCTCTCGTATCCCTACGATTCCGGCCGAAATGGACCTGCGGATAGCTCTCGATCATCGGGAGCAGGTTGCGGACTTTCAGCGCCGGCATCGGAGCAAACTGGTGACGATCCTCTTCAGCGACATCGTTGGATCGACAAAGCTCAAACAAATCCTCGGCGATCGCGGCGCAATCGACGTCATCCAGCGCCATCACGCAGTATTCC
>Ga0302326_10009880_pt1 | contig 20737 bp, 11 predicted proteins | sample Palsa_T0_3_FD_202264 | JGI IMG/M metagenome (GOLD analysis project Ga0302326, IMG submission 202264) | Peat permafrost microbial communities from Stordalen Mire near Abisko, Sweden - Palsa_T0_3 | ecosystem: Environmental > Terrestrial > Soil > Palsa > Peat permafrost | place: Sweden: Abisko...
TCCATGTCGGCGAGCACGGCAACCTGCGTGGAATCGTAATCCACTTCATCGTGCGGCGTGAATTGGTAAAACCATTTCAGCTTGCCGGTGTCGGCGTCCAATGCCACCACGGAGTCGCTATACAGATTGTCGCCAGGGCGATTGCGCCCGTCCCAATCCGGCTGCGGATTGCCAGTACCCCAAAACGTCAAGTTAGTTTCGGCGTCGTAGGAGCCGGTGTTCCAGATGGAGGCGCCACCTTTCTTCCAGGATTCGTCCTTCCACGATTCATGTCCTGGTTCGCCCGGCCCAGGAATGGTGTGGAAACGCCAGACCTCCTTGCCGGTTGACGCGTCGAAGGCTGCGATAAATCCGCGAATCCCCAAATCGCCGCCCGCCGCACCTAATATGACCTTGTCCTTCACGACCAGCGGCGCGTGCGTGATGGAATAGTTCTCGCTCGCGTTCGCTACCTTTACGTTCCAGATCGGCCGGCCGGTCTTGGCGTCCAGCGCGATCAGATGCGCGTCCAACGTGCCCATATAGAGCGTGTCGCCCAGGATCGCCAGGCCGCGGTTCACGTTGCCGCAGCAAGCGTGCGCTTCTCGCGAGTTGTTGTATGGATACGTCCAGAAAATCCGCCCAGTCACCGCATCCAGGGCGACCACGTCATTCGGCGCCTGCACGGTATATAGGACGCCATCCACCACCAATGGCGTGGCTTCGAATTTCTCGAGCGAGCGCGCTTGGAATACCCACTGCAACTCCAGATTCTTCACATTTGCCGCGCTGATTTGCGTGAGTGGCGTATAGCGCTGACCCAAAACGGTTCCGGAATAGGTCAGCCAGTTCTGCGGCTCCTCGCGAGCGTGCAGGATGCGGTCGAAGGTTACTTCCTGACTCAGCAGAGATCCCGACGCGAGAAAAGGCAACAGCCATCGTCCGTTCATTGAGTTCCCATACCTTTCAACGAAGCCATGTAGCTGACCACGTCGGCCAACTCCTGGGTGTTCAGTTTGTCTTTATACGACGGCATGCCGGAGTCCGTGACCACCGAGACCTCGCGCAGGTCCGTTTTGGAGAATGATCGCAGCCGCTCGCCGGAATCCAGCATTTGCACAGTGAACGTGTCCAAGTTGAGAAGCCGGCCTTTGTATTCCTTGCCGTCCTTGGTGACCACGCGCACTGACCGATACTCGGGCGATGGGTCTCTGACGGTGTCTAGCAGCGCTCGCTCCAACTGCACGGCGCGGCGCAAACCTCCAATATCGCTCAGGTCCGGTCCCATCCGCGAACCGCGTACGCCGACACGATGGCAATTGAGGCACTCACCCTTGCCTTCGAACACCAGTTTGCCGCGAACCGCGTCGCCATCGGGCAGTGTGCGCTGGCCGGGCGCGGACATCGACCGCACGTACGCCATCACGGGAAATCCCATGAACTGGGCGAAAGTCGCGGCAGGCATTGGCGTGCCGGGAATGCCGTTGAGAATGACGCGCTGCAAATCCTCGTCCGACTTGACGCTTAGGAACTTCCCGCGCGAGAAATTCACCCCTGGCACCAGGTCGCCCTCGGGCCCGTGACAGACGGAACAATTCGCCTGATACACTCGCGCGCCGTCCTCCACATCCGCCGCCGTATAGCTGTGCTGAGCGCGGAGCGGTCCCGCAACCAGCAATAGCAGCCAAGCCCCGATTAAGTCGCGCGTTCGCATCCCGATCATCATACAGAAAGCTGGTGCGGGTTGCTGTGAGCTATTTTTCGATAAACAACGCCAGCGACCGCCCGGCCACCGCATACTGCAGCGCCTCGAGCCTTACTTCACTCCCGGGCGCGTTAATGTTTCCCCACGCTTCGGCGGCCGCGGCACTATCCGCGACAACATACCATTCAGCGCCTGGCAGATTAGCCGGTAGCGCGGCTGCCACTGAATTCATCCAGCTGTTGTAAGCCACATAAACCGACGCGGCGGAGTCGCCCAGCTCCGTGCCGTCGATGCGGTAAGCAAGAAAATGGTTATCCGGACTCGCAAAATACTCGCCATCCACTTCGGTTCCGTCATCGCGATACCAGGTCACATCTTTCAATCCGTTTTTATTGTGGTCGGCGCCAGTGAAAAACTCGGCGGGACGTAAAGCCGGATGCGCCAGCCGGAATTGAATCAGGCCCCGCGTATAGTTCGTTAACGCGGTCTCTTCAGCAGCCAGCTGCCAATCGAACCAGTTCGCGATCGTGTCGAGATTATAGGGATTGTTGTTGCCCAACTGCGTTCGATCAAACTCAGAGCCGCCCAGTAGCATGGGCGTGCCCACCGAAAGCAGCAGGATCGCAAGCGCCGTTCGGACCGCCTGTTTCTGCTGCAACGGATCTCCATCATGATCCCAGCACATCTCATCTTTCGCGCTGCGGACGCCCGAAGAAGGACCGAACGGGAATGGTTGATTGTTGTTCGGGCCGTTGAATGAATAAAGGTCGCGCAATGTCATTCCATCGTGGCAAACGATATAATTCACCGAATTCCAGGGCTTCCTGCCGCGCGCACTGAATAGATCGTCCGATCCCGCAAAGCGGAGCGCCATGGCGCCCGGAGTTACCAGCCAGGTCCTATTCTGCGAAGCGCGGAATGCGTCGCGATAATGGTCGTTCCATTCCGACCATCCCGCCGGAAAGTTCCCTTGTTCCTGCCCGGCGCTGTTGGCGGTGTAAGGTTCCGCGATCAGGTCCACCCCATCGCCACCCGGTGCTGGACGCGCCGGCAACTCCCTGACAGCGCGGTTCAGAATGTTCGCGGGATCGTCGCGATTAAAATAGAAGCCTCCCTGCGCGTCGGCGTTCCCTAAGATCGCCGCAAGATCGAACCGGAACCCGTCGGCGCCCATGACATGGCTCCAATACTTCAGCGAGTCGAGAATAAGATTCTGCGCTACAACCGTTGCGGCATTCACGTTGGGCCCTACGCCGTTGTCGTCCTGATAATGATGCAGTTCGGTTGGACTGCGCGCCTCGTAATAGTTATGGTTATCCAACCCGCGCAGCGAATAGATCTTTCCAATGGTGCCCGTGGCCTCATCCACCGGTCCTTCGTCGTGATGGTTGTAAACCACGTCAACGTAGACCTTCAGCCCGGCCGCATGAAACGCCCTTACCATCGCGAGCCATTCGCGCGTCGGGCCGCCGGCCGACTGATCACTGGCATACCTCCGGCTGAGCGCGAAGAAGCTGCACGAATTGTATCCCCAGTAGTTGTGATAGGCCGCGAATTCCGGCGAATCATTCAACCCGCTCTGCGTTTCATGGATGGGCTGGAACTCGACCGCTGTAACGCCCAAATCCCGCAAGTAGCTGGCGCGCATCGCCGCTCCGGCATAAGTGCCCTGCAAATTGAACGGAACCGCTGGGTCGTTTTTTGTTAAGCCCCGCAGATGCACCTCGTAGATAATGTCGTCTTTGAATGCACCCGTTGGCTTCGCGCCGAAATCCGGACTCGCGATCGCGATAACGATGCCCTTGGGGGCAAACGGCCCGGTGTCCACCACACGAAACGCGTCGCCCGACAGGTAAGCCGTCGGATTCGGATGCGCGGGTGTAAGCGGGTTGTGGCTCACCTCCAGCGCATAGGGATCGAGCAGCAGCTTATTCGGGTTGAAACGATTGCCGCCGCCATCCACATCCGCCACAAAACCCGCCGATGAACCCGGCTTCCAGGCGTGATCAAATTGCCAGTTCGGCCCCCAGGCACGGTAGCCATAGTAAATTCCGTCCACCATCGCCACGGTCGCAGTGAAGCTTCCGTCCGTCCGCCGGTTCATGACTTGCCGCAGAATCGGATCCGTATCCATGGCCGCCGCATAGATCCATAACTCAACGCGAGTAGCTGCCGGAGCATTGACGCGAAACGCGGCTTCTGACTTGCCCGGCAGAAATCGCGCACCGAGAAAAGGTGTGTCCATGATCCGATAGAGGTCCCCTTTGCGCCAGACACTATTGTGGCATCGCCCGAATTGACGCATGCAGCGCAAGTCTGTTCTAATCGCCAGATGCCCGAAGACGAAGTCCAGGCCGTGGCCGGCAATCTGCTCGAGGCCCTGCGCTTCTTCGGCCAGGCGCGTCCCGATGCTGAAATCCGGGATTTGCCGGGGCTCTCGCTGATCTTTTGCGGTTTGAACTATGCGGCGTTTAACGCGGCATTGCAGGCGCGGACCATGCTGGGGGACGCGCAGGAGCTGAGCCGTTTGATCGATGTTTCGGCCGAGCAGTTTGACGCTCGCAGCCTGCGCTGGACCTATTGGCTATGCGATGATTTTTTGAATCAGCCGCTGCGGCGCGAGGCGTCGCGCATTTTTAGCCGCCATGGCTTACGCCACCTGACCGAGGCTCCCGGGATGTACACCGACCGGCTTGCACCCGCTACCCGGGAGCTGCCGGCTCTCGATATCCGGCCCGTGGCCGATGCTGCGACGCGCCACGCATTTTCCGACGCCATGTCAACCGCGTTCGAGATTCCGCACTCCGTAAGTCTGTCGGTGTATGGCTCGCCGCGAGCCTGGCAGGGCACCTTTGAAGGCTATGTGGGCTATTCGAACGGCCGGGCTGTGACCACCGCCGCAGCCGTCATCACTGGCGACGTCATCGGACTATATTCCGTGGCGACGCTGCCACAGCACCGGCGCTTGGGATTCGCTGAAGCAATCATGCGGGGAGTGATCGAGAATGCCCAGCGCTCGCGCACCGTGTCGCGCATGGTCCTGCAGGCGACTTCCTCCGGATTCTCGTTGTACGAGGCCATGGGCTATCGCACCGTAACCAGCTTCAACGTATTTATTGCCGATTGAAAGTGGCTAAAATTTCGGGGCGTAGTAGCCCTTGCGCGCCCGTACGATCAGCTCTTTGTGGCCCTTCACCCGAATCTCAACAGAGTGGTACAGGCCGTCCGCCCTAAAGGGCTCTGGACGATAAAAAATGTTGTACTGATGCCGCAGCTCGTTGGCAATGTTCTCGAAGTCCTGATTCAAATCGCTGGCTTTGAACGGGAAGAAAGACTGGCCGCCTGTTTCTTGGGAGAAATAGCGCAGCACTTTATCGCCATCGCTCTCGACCCGAGTGATGTTGGTGGAAATAGTGTAGACGTTAACGTCGGCCTTTTGCGCCATCTCCAGGGCTTGATCGCGAGTGTAGCGGCTCTGGTTGTCGTCGCCGTCGCTCAAAACCACCATGGCGCGGCGAAATTTGTAGAGCGGCTGATCTTCCATCAACTTGTCGCGGCAAGCGAAGAAGATGGCATCGTAAAGCGCCGTCCCACCGCCCGGACGGAGATTTTCCACAGCTCTTTCCAAATCTCCGACATTACCGGTCAGGTCGGCCACCAACTCCGCGGCCGTATCGAAACTCACGATCATAGCTTTGTCGTGTTCGGGCCGGATAGTGCCGTCGATGAACGCCGTCGCCGCCTCCTGCTGGAAATGAAAGCGGTCGCGAACGCTGTTGCTGGTGTCGATCAGGATGGCGAGGCGCAGCGGCAGGTCGGTTTCGGCCGCGAATTCAATAATGGTTTGCGGCTTTTTGCTTTCGAAAACCTCGAACTCGTCCTTGGTTAGATCGGTAACGAACCGGCCCTTTTTGTCCGAGACCGTGTAAAGCATGTTGACCCGCGAGACGTCCAGCGTGATGCGGGCACGATCGCCGACATCTGGCGGCGCTGCCTTCCCGGCATTGGTGGATTGGCCGGATAAGAAAATCGAGCAGGCGCACAGAGCGACAATCAGGTACAACTTCTTCATGAGCGGTGAAACCATTATAGGAGATGCAGACGCAGCGGACGCCAAGTGGGTCTGAACCTAGGTTGGCGTCACGCCGGGCAAGCTATCCTGACATCGGCAGCGAATTCGTCCCGCGGACTCCGGGGACCTCCGGCGAGGCTGCCGCCTGTACTACAGCCTGCGAGCTGGGCGAATCCTCCAGGAACTTTGCGAGCTTTCGCGCCAGCATTTTGAGATTCATTCCCGTGTTGATGGTCCCATGATCTCCCGAGACTTGTTCTACCCGCAGATCGGAAAGAATCTTTCCCCAACCCATGTCCGGGTCGTCGCAGAAAAAGTCGGGGCGCGATTCCGCCTTAAAAAGATACACCCTTCCCGGGTATGGTTTCGCACGAAAATTCTCGGCCGCAAGGAACTGACGCCCACGAATGTCGCTTGCAATCTTCGGCAGTCCGACTCCCATAGTTGTGGAAACCTTGTGCATGACACGGAAAGAACGCGATCGTAACCGGTCCGCTAGATGACCCAGGCCTCTCGCCCCGTGCGCGATCTGGTTTAAATGGTACCGGTAACGCCGGATGCGGTCCGTCCACGGCTCGAGCGCTTTCCAGCCAGCCAGGTAGGTTGAATCGATCAGCGCCACGATGGCTGGCGCAGCTCCGTTCTTGCGTAATTGGCGGGCCATTTCCACGGCTACCAGACCGCCGAAAGAATATCCCAGCAGGCAGTACGGCTGATGCTCGCCGCATTGCTTAAGCTGTTCGATGTAGCCGGCCGCCAATGTCTGCACAGTGGCAAGGCGATCCACTAGACTGAACGGCTGCAATCCGTACAGAGGCTGGTCTGGCCCAAGTTCCAAAGCTAACCGCCGAAACAAGATCACTTCACCGTTCAAAGCGCCAATGCAATAAATCGGAGGCTTTGTGCCGTTGGGTTGAATCGGGACAACGGGAGAAGCCGTGTGAACTCCGGAATCGCGAATCACACCCGCCATTGTGCGCACGGTAGGAGCATAGAACAGAGTCCCCAGCGGCAAATCGAGCTGGAAACAGAATTTAATCTCCGAGAAAAGCCGAAGAGCTAACAAAGAGTGGCCGCCCAGATCGAAATAGTTGTCGGTCACGCTGATGGGGTAGACTCCCAACACGTCCTGCCACAGGTTTGCCAGGCGCTCCTCGATTTCGTCATTCGGCGGCACGAACTCTCGTTGCTTGTCTGCCTGGATCTCGGCGGCCGGCAATGCCTTTCTGTCGAGTTTTCCGCTGGCGGTTTTGGGAATTGATTCCACGGCCAGGAAAGCCGCCGGGATCATATACTCCGGAAGGCGCTCTCGCAGAAATACCCGCAACGCCGGCAAGTCCAGCTCCGATTCGCTAGGAACTACGTAGGCCACCAATCGCTGGCCCCCATGGCCGTCTTCGCGCAACAGTACGGCGGCGGTCCGCACTTGATTGCTTTCGTGAAGTGCTGCTTCAATATCGCCGAGCTCAATACGAAAACCGCGCAGCTTCACCTGGTTATCGAGCCGCCCTAAGTATTCGATATTTCCATCCGCGAGGTAGCGCGCCCGGTCGCCGGTTTTGTAAAGACGTGCGGCGGAATCTTTATCAAAAGGATCCGGAATGAACCGCGCAGCCGTGAGTTCCGGCCGATTGAGATATCCGCTGGCCACCGCGATGCCTCCGATATGCAATTCGCCGGCGACACCAATGGGGACCGGCGCAAGGTGCTGGTCCAGGATGTAAGTTCTAACGTTGGAAATTGGACGGCCGATCGGAACGCTCGCGCACGGAGACTCGTTCCTGCAATCCCAAAAGGTAACGTCCACGGCAGCTTCCGTGGGTCCGTAAAGATTGTGCAACTCCGCGCTTAGACGCTGAAAGAACTTTTGCCGCAGGTCCGTGGGCAAAGCTTCGCCGCTCGAGAAAACGCGCTGCAGTGAGCCGCAGCGTTCCAGATTTCCGGCTTCCAGGAATTCACGCAGCATGGAAGGCACGAAATGAATGGTAGTGATCTGCTCGTCGCCGATAAGGTTGGCGATATAAGCCGGATCTTTGTGCCCGCCCGGCTCGGCAATAACCAGCGTAGCGCCGCAAGTAATGGGCCAGAAGAACTCCCAGACCGAAACGTCGAAGCTGTACGGAGTTTTCTGCAGAACATGATCGCTGGGTCCCAGCGGGTACTTATCCTGCATCCATAGAATGCGATTCGCAACGGCTTCGTGAGTATTTATCGCAGCTTTGGGGACTCCGCTCGACCCAGAGGTGTAAATGGCATAAATGGCGTCGTGCGGCTGTACCGCTATCTGGAGATTCGACTCTGGTTGACCTTCAATACCTTCATAGCCGGAATCGAGGTGTAGCACATGCCCGGCGTAGCCGGCTAAATTTTCGCTCAGCTTGCGCTGGGTGATCAAGCACACAGGGTGCGAATCATCGAGCATCGAGTTCAGCCGGGATAATGGAACCTCCGGATCGTAAGGAACGTAGGCGGCGCCGGATTTCAAAATGGCGAGCAGTGCCACCACCATTTCAAAGGACCGCTCCATGTAGACGCCTACCAGCGAGCCGCTTACCGCTCCGTTTTGACGAAGGTAGTGCGCTAGCTTATTCGAGCACGCATTCAGTTCGGCATACGTCAACTTCTGGCCGCGAAAAACCAGCGCTGTCTGATGCGGGCTCCGATCTGCCTGAGCCTCAAACAACTGGTGGATGTTAAGGCTGGAGAAGCTCTTGCTGGTATCGTTCCAATCCACCAGCAGTGTCTGTCGTTCTGTTTCCGTGAGCACGGAAGCTCGCGAAACGGCTTGATCCGGATTCAAAACCAGTTCCTGCAACAACACTTGAAAATTCGCCTGCAACCGCTGTATCGTGGCGCGGTCGAAAAGGTCGGTGCTATACACGAAACGTCCCGCCAGGCCTTCCGGATGCTCCGAAAATTCGACGAATAGGTCGAAGCTAGACCCGCCGGCGTGGACCTCCATGTCCGTCACGTCCCAGCCTTCCGGAAAATCGTTGAAGGGCGGCCGCATTGAGAATAGAACTTGGAACAGAGGATGACGGCTGGAGTCGCGCTTGGGCGCCAGCTCACGCACGATGGCGTCGAAAGGAATCTCACTGTGGGCTAGAGCGCCCAGCACGGTGCTCCTGACGCTCCCTAGGAATTCCCGAAATGTAAGATCGGCTCTGATGTGGCTGCGGAAAACGATCGCATTCAGAAAATATCCCATCAGGGGCTCGAACTCAGGCCGCGTGCGCGTATTTGTCGCACCGCCTACCACGATTTCGTCTTGTCCGGAATAGCGATAGAGCAAAACCTTGAACGCGGCCAGCAGCACCATGTAAGGCGTTACGCCTTCGCGTTTGCCCAGCTGCTTGACTGACTCGATCAACGGCGCGGGTATTGCACATCTCTCCATTGCGCCCCGCCAGGTAGGCTCGGCAAGACGCGGCCGGTCGGCCGGAAGGTCTAACGCCGGAAGATCCTCCGAAAGAGTCTCGCGCCAATATTTCAATTGGGCGGCGTAACTGCCATCGGAGAGCTGGCGTTGCTTCCACACAGCGTAATCGCCATACTGAACCGTGAGTTCAGGCAGTGGCGAGGGCTGGCCGGCCGAATACGCATCATATAAAGCGGCGAGTTCACAAATGAGCACGCGATATAAGGACACACCGTCAAACACCAGATGGTGCACCGTGAGATAGATCCTGTGGTAATTCTCGGCCCATCGAACCAGACTCACGCGAAATAGAGGCGCCACGTTCAGATCAAAAGGTCGGCGAATATCTTCAGTCGCGATACGAAGACCCTCAGCTTCGCGTGCCTCATCGGAAAGATGGCTGAGATCGATTAGCGGCAAAGACACCCGAACACTGCAATCGATCCGCTGAACAGCTTTACCATCGCTCATCGGGAATGCGGATCGCCAAATCTCATGCCGCCGCACAATCTCGTTAAAGCAGCGCTCGAGGACGATGGAATCCAGCGGCCCCCGTTTGTGAATCGTGACCGATTCGTTGTATATGGGAATATTGGCAGCCAGCTGATCGTGAAACCAAACCTGCTCCTGGTCGGGCGACAGCGGAGCCTGAGTATCAGGGGAGCGCGAAATCAAAGGCTGAGGCGCTCCGTTTGAAGCCTGCAATTCGCCGCGCCGAAGTTTCTCGAGCAGCTGCCGCCGGGCTTCGGAAATTACGTCGGGGCTCGTCATGCGTTACCCATAAACAACCCGGCGCGGGAAGCTGTGACTTCCTCGGCACTCGGATCGAACCGAACCGGCAGACCGCTGAGCCCCCGCAGGCCGAAATTCTCGCGCCAAACGAACTCATCGGCTGCCAGCTCTAAATTTTTCAAGCGGCGCAAAAGGGTGCCGAACGCGATCTGCCCTTCGATGCGCGCCAGCGGAGCCCCAAAGCAAAAGTGCGCCGCCCAACCGAACGCCAAAAGCCCCTAATCGCCACGCTTCACATCCAACAGGTCCGGATTTTGGAAACGCTCCGGATCGCGATTACCGGCCGCCAAAACCGCCACCACGGATTGGCCGCGGCGGATTAGTTTACCACCCAGCAGAAAGTCCTCGTGGGCTACACGCGCCGTGTGCTGGATGGGGCTTTCATAGCGCAGTAATTCTTCAACCGCCATTGGCACCAGGGCCGGATCGTCCAGAAGCATCCCCATCTGCTCGGGGTGTTGCAGCAAGGTGAGCAATCCGCTGCTGATCAGGTTGGTGGATGTTTCCTGTCCGCCGATCATCGTAAGGATGATATTGGCGATGATTTCCTCTTCGGTCAGCCGGCCGCCATCCACTTGGGCCTGCACCAGGGAATGCACCAGCCCTTCATGGGGATCAGTCTCCTGCTGGTGAATGGCCGCCCGGAAATAAGCAGTCATGTCGTGGACACTAGCGACTACGCGTGAAATACGCTCCGGCTGGTGTTGGAAATTTCCAAGAATTTCCGCGAAGTCGATGGACCATTGCTTCAACTTTTCGTGATCGCTCACCGGAACGCCCAGCAGTTCGGCGGTAACGATGGCCGGCATCGGCGCGGCAAAATCCTCCACGATATCGGCTATTCCCGTGCCGATAAAACGATCGATCAGGCCATCCGCTATATCTTGAATGTGTTCGCGCAGTACCGCGACGCGCGCGGGAGTGAACGCGCCGGCACACAGGTTTCTGAGGCGGGTGTGAGCGGGCGGATCCCGGAACAACATCTGCCGCGAAATCACTTCGATGATTGGCTTCAGCGCTCCGAGCCCCATTCCATCCAACTGCTCGGGCGTTAGTGTTCGGTCCGCTGAAAATCGGCCGAGGACGGTGACAATGTCGGCGTAACGGGTGATTGCCCAGGCATGCAGGTAAGGATCCCAATGCACCGGATCGGCTTCACGCAGCTCTCGATAAAACCGGTACGGCGACGCCATGACATCTGGCTCGGTGAGCTGACACAGGCTGATATCGGCACTCATGTGCCCTCAGCCGGCTAGGTAATGAGCGACCTCTTGATCACTCATCGAGTTCAGCTTTTCGATAAGCTGGCGATCTACCTCGGCGGCCAGGCGGGCCACCGTTTTAGCCTCGAACAGATGCCGCAGGCTGAGTTGAATGCCAAAGCGCTCGTGTACCCGGGTGGCAACCTGAGTTGCAAGCAGAGAGTGAAACCCGAGCAGGAAAAAATTGTCGTCGGCCCCGACCCGATCCATGCCCAGCACCGTGGCCAATATTTGCACCAACCGCTCCTCGGTCGGAGTACTTGGCGCCCGATAACCGGCGTCTTCGATGCGGTTGTCCGCCGAAGGATCGGGAAGAGCGCTGCGGTCCAGCTTGCCGTTTGAGTTGGAAGGTAGCGCGGCCATTTTTACGAAGGTCGACGGAACCATGTAATGCGGCAGACTCGCCGAAAGGAATTCGCGCAAACCCGAGGCCGACAGCACGGCGCCGTAACGCGGCACCACATAAGCCACTAAGCTCTTGGCGCTGCCCTGGCCTCGAGCCACCACCGCACTGCCGGCGACAGCGGAGTAACGGTTCAGCGCGCTAACAATCTCGTCCGGCTCCACGCGGTAACCGTGGATCTGCTCCTGACTGTCGATGCGCCCGCGGAAGGCGATTTGCCCGTCCGGAAGAAAACAACCCAAGTCGCCAGTTCGATACATGCGCGCACCCGGGATTGGATTCGATAAATCCGGCAAAAAGCGCTCCGACGTGTTCTCGGGACGGCTTCGATACCCCCGCGCGACGCTGGTTCCACCAATGTAGATTTCCCCGATCTGACCGGGAGCGACGGGACGGCCCTCCGCGTCGAGAATCCGGATTTGCGTGTGCGCGATCGGTTTTCCGATCGATGGCGGCAAAGCTTGCGGGGATTGTCCCGGTGCAGCGGCCGGAATCACACCCGAAGTCGCAACCACCGTGCACTCGGTCGGACCATAGTTGTTCACTACCGTGAAAGGCAGCCCTGGTGAGGGATGGCGATGCAGCGCTTCTCCGCCGGTCAGTAAATACCGTAATGCCGTTTCGGCCGGCCAGTTGCTGGCGAGCATGGGTTCGGCGAATATCGTTGGTACGAATGCCACGGTGATGCGTTCTTTCACCAGCCAATCCCGAAGAAGATCAGCCGATGTGCGAGTCTGCTCGTCTACCAAAACCACGCTGGCGCGGGCGGTTAAGTACGGCCAAATCTCCCACACAGCGGCGTCAAAGCCCACTCCGGCAATATGGCTCGCGCGATCGGCAGCCGTGATCCCAAAGGTCTTCCGATGCCAGAAGATGAGATTCAAAAGATTGCCGTGCGTCACTTCGACGCCTTTCGGCTGGCCGGTGGAACCCGAGGTGTAAATTATGTACGCAAGCTTCTCTCGCGTTACGGCCACAGGCTCGGCCAAACAGCTGCAGCGTTGAATCGCGGCGGCGTCTTGGTCGAGATCGATGACCCGCGTCCCGCTTGCAGCCACGAGCTTTGCGTAGGAGCCGCGCGAGATGACCAGACCCGCTTGTGCATCGTCCAGGATGGTGCGCAAACGCTCGGCCGGCCAACTAGGATCCAAGGGTAGATACGCGGAACCTGACAGAAGCACCGCCAGGGCCGCAACGATAAAATCGAACGAGCGTTCCAGGCACAGAGCGACCGGAACTTCGGGCCCTGCGCCCAGTGCGATCAGATAGCTGGCCAGACGCGTGGATTGAGCCGCCAGTTCGCTGAACGTCATCGATTCCCCGCCTGCCGAAAGCGCAATACTTTCCGGGCTTAAACGGGCTGCTTCCATTACTAGATTCGCCACACAGGCGCGCCTGCGTTCCACAGTCGGCGGCCGATAAAACAATCCGCCCGACGAAGTGTAATCGCTACCGGGAGTATTCGTCTGAATTGACGTAGCCATGTTTGTGAACCCAGTATGCTCTCGCGTTGAGCGTTGTTAAATGAGTCGTCAGTACCGTGACCAGGACGCCGAGGTTATAACTCCAGTACCTACAGGAACAACGCAAGCGTGCCCTACAGCCTGCGTGTTCTCCGCCAGGCTCGATCACGGGAGGGATGTGATCCTGAAGGCGACTATCGCGTCTTCTCATCACTTCAGCGAAGGCCAGTTCGACGACTATTCCTTCTCAGTTTCCCTCCTTAGAGAATTGTTGTTGTAGGCCCTAATTTTAGCATTCTTTCTAGTCACCTTAGAAGGATTTTTAAAGGTCAATGATGCAGTACTACTAGTAAGCTAAAGCAGGGCTATAAGTTGCGCGATCAGGGCCTTAGACTTCCCGAGGCTCACCATGAGCCCGATTTGCTGGCAAACCAACATTGGAAATAGGCATAAATGAAAGTGCCTTAATCGATAGGACTCGACAATGCGTCTGATCTTTTGGGGAACGAACTGTACTCTGGAGGCGAACTACAAACCAATCGCGAGAAAATAAGGGGCTAGGCTGGTGCCGGCAGAGTCAACGACGACTTGGCGAGAGCGCTTTGCAGCACACCGGTGGCTTCCGGTTCAGCGAGACCTCGCGAAATGGAAAGTTCGGTCACCAGCATGTGCCGGGCACGCTCGAGCATCTTTTTCTCGCGAAAGGAGAGCGGCTTTTCGGATTGAAGACTCAAGAGGGTCTTCAGAACTTCGGCGATCTCGAGCAAGCTGCCATGACGCATCTTGTCCGAGTTTTCCTTATACCGATCCTTCCAGTCAGCCTTGCGCTTGGCGTTGCCTTCGGCCAGAAAATCCAGAACCCGCGCGATTTCGCCGTTTCTGGTCACCTTGCGCAGGCCGATTTCCCCGACGTGCGAAAACGGTACCATCACCGTCATGCTGTTATAGGTCAGTCGAAGGAGGTAGAAGCGCTCGAATTGAGCTCCGAAGGAACGTGTGCTGATGTTCTCGACGGTTCCAATGCCGTGGTTTGGATAAACCACTTTCTCGCCTATTTGAAACAAGGTCATACAAGGACCACCTTTTTTTGCGCCCTGGCTGTCAGCTGTCCTACTGACAAAAACCGGAAAGAAGATGTTAAGGCTAATGGTGTAAGTTGTCAATAGACTTTACAAATGCCTGGTTCCTCAGGTGTTTTGGCCTATTACGGTCATACACTTTCCAGTAGTGGCAAATCCCGAAATCGAGAAAATCCCCCAACTCTCCGTTGGCGTGTTCTCGAGAAATCCTGTATTCTCATGAATGGTCCAAAGCGCCACCGGTGGCCTGTAAAGTGCTTTAGAATAGCGAAACAAGATGCTGTACGTGTGTTTACTCTAGGGAAATACCAGCGGAAACGGCCGGCTTGAGGGATCTTAAGACCCAATTCGTCAGTGCGCTGCTGTTCGTTCTCACGGTGGCGGCGGTGTGCTGTGCGCTCGTGAATTTTCGCCAGCAAGCCCTATATCATCTTCCAGATGATGGAGTTACATGGGTCGACCGGAACGGCGCCAACGGCGAAAATCTGGTTTTGGCGCTGCATGTAACACCAGGCAGCCCGGGGGCTAATGCCGGCATTCGAACCGGGGATGTGCTGTTGGAAATCGCTCACCATCCGATCGCAAAGACTGAAGATCGCCCCCAGGTCTTGCAAGCAGTCGGCATCTGGAACAAAACCGAATATGTCGTACGGCGCGACAATGTTCCGGTTCCGGCGCAAGTGATTGTCGGCGAAGGCGTGCTGGATCGGTCACTGTACTACCAGTATGCAGTCGGGGTCGCTTACCTTTTGATCGGTCTATTTGTCTACTATCGCCGGGTAGGCGCCCCCCGATCGATCCACTTTTACGTTCTGTGCCTGGCTTCGTTTGTTTTGTCTTGTTTCCACTACACCGGCAAACTGAACGCCTTCGATCAGGGGATCTACTGGGGCAACGTGGTGGCCGAGGTGCTAGCCCCGACTATCTTTCTGCACTTCTGCATGGTGTTCCCGGAGCGCCCGAAGTGGCTGGAGCGGCCAGGGCTCAGTTCGTTTTTTTACCTGCCGGGCGCGTTGTTGTTGGTACTGCATCTCCTAGTGGCGAAAGGCATTCTTCGCGTAACGGCTTCGCCCGTGGAAGTGAACTGGTTTCTAGACCGGATAGAGCTGTTGTTTTTGAGCGTGTTCTATCTGGCTGGAACCGCCGTCTTGGCGCTGAAGACCCCTCACGCCGAAGACCCTCTGGTGCGGCAGCAGTTGAAATATCTGCGCAACGGAGCGCTCCTGGGAGTGGGGCCATTCACGTTAATTTACGCGGTCCCATACCTGTTCGGCGCGCTTCCCGGCCATTACCAGAAGATGGCGGTCCTTTCGTTGATTTTAATGCCCCTGACGTGGGCCTACGCCATCCTGCGCTATCGGTTAATGGACGTCGACATCATTTTCCAGCAAGGCTACGTTTATACACTCGCGACCCTGGTAGTGCTGGGGATCTTTTACGGCCTGATTTTCTCTTTCACGAAGCCCGAGGACCTGAGCCCGGCGGCTATTGTCGGGTTGATTTTATTCGCCACCTTCATTTTTCAGCCCATTCGCGACTGGCTGCAAGAGCAATTAGACCGGTACTTCTTTTATAAGGACCGCTATGATTACCGGCGCACGCTGATCGAATTCGCGCGCGAGCTTGGCTCGGAGACCGATCTGGATGAAATGCTGCGCTCGGTCGCCGACCGGCTGCTGCATACGCTTTCAATCCAGCATGTGGCTTTTTTTCTATTAGAAGAATCATCACGAAATAACGACGGGTTCCGGCTGCACATGACCCTTGGCAACCGCAAGGAGCGTGGCCAGAAGCAAGCGCATGAAATCGATCTCAGTTTTCTGAGCCCGCAAGCGGGAAAGCCGTATCTGTTCTTTGAACGCACGCGGCATTTGTTGGACGCTGTCTCGCACGACTGGCCAATTTCGGTGAGAAGGACTATCGCGGATCTCGATCTGACTTATTATTTCCCCTGCACGGTCCGCGGGCGTACTATCGCCTATCTGGCTCTGAGCCGCACCGACAAGGGCGATTTTCTTTCGAGCGACGACGTGGAGCTGCTTACCACCTTGGCCGGCTACGTCAGCATCGCGGTTGAGAACACGCGGCTGTACCGTTCGCTGCAGCGCAAGATGGAAGAGTACGAGCGGCTGAAAGAGTTCAGCGAGAATATCGTCGAGTCCATAAACGTCGGAATTTTGGCCGTGGATCTAAACGATTGCGTCGAGAGCTGGAATACGCAGATCGAACGGCTCACCGGTACCCCGCGCGAAGCGGCTGTGGGCCGCCGGCTCTCGGAGCTCTTTCCAGCGGAGCTTTGCAAGGAGTTCGACGAGGTACGGGGCCAGACCGGGGTCCACAATATCTACAAATTTGTGCTGCGCGGGCCGGCGGGCCTGGTAAACGGTAATTCGAACGGGAAGGCCAAAAGTAATGGATCGGGAGCGCACACCCTCAACCTGGCGATCGCGCCGCTGGTGGCAAAGGACCTGCAGCAGATCGGCAGGTTGATCATTTTCGACGACGTCACCGATCGCGACGAACTGGAGCGCCAGTTGGTGCAGGCAGACAAACTGAGCTCCATCGGTCTGCTGGCCGCCGGAGTTGCACACGAAGTGAACACGCCGCTCGCGGTGATCTCCACTTATGCGCAAATGCTGGCCAAGCAGATTTCAGAGGACGAGCAAAAGTCGAAGCTGCTGGACAAGATCGCCAAGCAGACTTTCCGCGCCAGCGAAATCGTAAATTCGCTACTCAACTTTTCGCGCACCTCGACCACCGAATTCGTGGAGCTGGACGTCGCCAAGGTGATTCAAGAAACCTTGAACCTGCTGGATCATCAGTTGCGCAAGTCCGCGATCGAGGTGAAGCTGGACGCCGAACCAGGCCTGCCGCCGGTAAAAGGCAACGCCGGCAAGCTGCAGCAAGTGTTCTTGAATCTATTTTTGAACGCGCGCGATGCCATGGAAACTGGCGGTACGCTGGCCATCCATGTCTGGAGCGAGGAAGGTTTTGCGCGCATCGACGTGGCCGACAGCGGGCAAGGAATCCAACCCGAAAACCTGGCGCGCATCTACGATCCGTTCTTCACCACCAAGGCGGCTCGCAAAGGAACCGGACTCGGGCTTTCGGTGACCTACGGAATTCTGAAGGAGCACGGCGGTACTATCGAGGTAGAAAGCCGCTGGGGCGCCGGTTCGCGATTTCGCGTCGACCTTCCGTTAGCAAGAAAACCAGTACATGCCTGATCGCCTTCCGCCCGACGAGCCAGCCTCCCTCCCCAAAGGCCGCATCCTGGTAGTTGACGATGAAGCGGATATCCGCGAAAGCCTGGAGACGTTGCTGTGCCTGGAAGGCTACTCAGTTGAGCTGGCCCAAAACGGTACCGAAGGATTGCGGCGGGCCGAAGGGGCCAATTACGACATCGTCTTGCTGGATCTCATGATGCCCGATCGTTCCGGCATGGAAGTGCTGCGCGAGATTCGCGAGCGCGACACCGAGACTCCGGTGTTCATGATCACGGCTTATGGATCGGTAGAAGTGGCGGTCAACGCGTTGAAGAACGGCGCGAACGACTATTTCTCGAAGCCCTGGGATAACGAAAAGCTGCTGCTCGAGATCGACCGGATGATCGCGCACAGCCGCCTGGCGCGCGAAAACGCCCAACTCAAGCGAGCGCTCAAGCAGTATAGCTTTCCGAACATTATCGGCAAGAACGATCGAATGTTGCGCATCCTCGATCTGGTGACCCAGGTAGCCCCCAGCCGCGCCACCATTTTGATCACCGGCGAAACCGGAACCGGCAAGGAATTGATCGCCAAGGGCATTCATGCCAACTCGGCGCGCGCCGATCAGCCGTTCGTGCCCGTAAACAGCGGGTCGGTTCCGGCCGAACTTTTGGAATCCGCTCTATTCGGTCACGTAAAGGGCGCCTTCACCGGGGCCATCGCATCCCGCAAAGGCTACTTCGAAACGGCGAATAAAGGAACCATCTTTTTCGATGAAATCGGCACCATCAGCCAGGAAACGCAAGCCAAACTGCTGCGCGTGATTCAAGAGCGCGAATTCATGCCGGTGGGCTCCACCGACACCATTAAAGTGGATGTGCGCATCATCGCGGCGACTAACGCGGATCTGAAAAGGCTGGTGGATGAAGGCAAGTTTCGCGAGGATCTTTATTACCGGCTGAACGTGATCAATCTGGCGCTGCCCCCGCTTCGGGATCGCAAGGAAGATATTCCGCCGCTGGTGGACCACTTCTTCGCGAAGTTCGCGCGGGAAAACGACAAGTTTCTCGATGCCGACGGCAAGACCCTATTGCGTATGGACCCGGAAGCCATGCGGCTGCTGCTGGATTATAACTGGCCTGGCAATGTGCGCGAGCTTGAAAACGCGGTCGAGCGTGCCGTTGTGCTGGCCTCGCAGGCCAACGTGCTGATGGATGTTCTGCCGGATTCGATTCTGCAGGAAGGCGGCGTGAAGATCCGGCACGATGCCAGCGGAATGCTGCCGGCTGACGCTTCGCTGCCCGAAATCCTGGCCGATTTCGAGCGCCGCAAGATCATCGAGGCGCTGGAATCGGTGAGCTGGAGCCAGACCGATGCCGCCGAAAAACTGCACATTCCGCTCTCGACCTTGAATCAGAAGATCAAACGCTTGAGCATCGACGTAAAGCGCAAGGGCGGCAGCGCCGGCGCATAAGCGGTTCGCTTGACGAAATCGAACAGTTTGTAGCGAAATCGGACACCCGCCACAATGCGACAAGCCCGGAATCGTATCGGCACAAGCGTTTGGACTGGAATCGCGATTGCTTCCCAGCATCCGAGCTACGATTCTATTCATCATGCGTTTCATCCGAAATATCCCTCTACTCGCTCTTGTGGCCGCCGGCTGCTGGGGGCAAACGCCCGAGGTCGCAATTGAGACGCCCAAGCCTCCGCCCGTCGTGGGTCCGATCCTGCGGCCTTTTCATCTCGAGCGCAGAGTTGTTTCGCCAGCCACGCTCAGCAACACGCCGCGCCTGGAATCGCTGATCCGCGCGGGCAATTTGTATCTGTCGTCGCAGGACGTGATCGCGCTGGCGCTCGAGAACAACGTCGATATCGCCATCCAGCGCTACGGTCCCTATCTGGCGCGTGAAGTGGTTCGTCGCGCGCAGGGCGGCGGCTTCCTGCGCGACATCAGCCAGCCCATCAGCCCCGGACCGGTCAGTGTGAGCCTGGAGGGTGTTAGCGTGAACGCGGTCGGCCTGCAGGAGAATGGCTCGGGCGTTGGCTCCGGCGGCGGCATCGTGATTCAGACCGGAACCCAGCCTCCGAACATGGACCCCAGTCTGTTCGCTTACGTGAACTTTCAGCACGCCACCACGCCGGAGAGCAATATCTTACTCAGCTATACTCCGTCGCTGATCGCCGACACCCGGCAGTTCCAATTGCAATACTCGCAATCGTTCGTGAGCGGCACTTACGCGCAGCTTACCTATTACAGCATCCGAAGTGCCTATAACAGCCCCGCCTTCGACATCAACCCCTATACCAGCGGACTCTTGGACTTGTACGTCACGCAGAACCTGCTCCAGGGCTTCGGAGTCGCCGTGAACAATCGGAACATCCGGGTAGCCAAGAACAACTTGAAGGTCACCGATCTTCAGCTCAGGCGCCAGGTGATCACCACCGTTTCTGGCATCTTAAACCTCTACTGGGACTTGGTAAGTTTCAACGACGACCTGCGAATCAAAAAAGAAGCGCTGAACACCGCGCAGCAGCTCTATGAGGGCAATAAACACCAGGTGGAGATAGGAACATTGCCGGCCATCGAGGTAACACGCGCAGCAGCCGAGGTTTCCTCGGACAAGGAGAACCTGCTCATTGCACAGACCAATGTCGCGCAACAGGAAACCGTGCTCAAGAACGCCTTGAGCCGAAACGGCATCGTTAGTCAGGCCCTGGATGAAGTTCACATCCTCCCTCTAGATCACATCACGGTTCCCGAGAAAGAGGATCTGAAGCCAACTGCGGAGCTGGTGACCCTGGCCTTGAAGCAGCGCCCGGAAATCGCGCAAACCAAGATCAACATCGAGAGCAGCATCATTAACCTGGGCGGCGCTAAGAACTATCTATTGCCGACGCTGCAGGCATTCTTTGAATTGACCAACAACGGCCTCGCAGGTCCGGCAAATCCCGCGAGCATCCCCTACGGCTTGGTGCCGCCGGAAGCTTATGTCGGCGGATATGGCACCATGCTGAAGCAGGTCTTCAGCCGCGATTTTCCTAACTACTCGGCCGGATTTTCCCTGAACATCCCGTTTCGGAATCGCGTCGCCCAGGCCGATTACGTAGCCGATCAGCTCCAGTTGCGGCAAAGCCAGCTGCAGTATCAAAAGGAGGTCAGCCAGGTACGCGTCGACGTAAAGAACGCAGTCATCGAAGTGCAGCAGGCGCGCGCGCGATACGAAACCGCGGTGGATACGCGATCGCTCGCGCAGCAGACATTGGAAGCCGAGCAGAACCGCTTCCGATTTGGTGAATCCACCATCGCGACCGTGGTACAGGCTCAGCGCGATCTGGCAGCCGATCAAAGCGCCGA
>Ga0302326_10009883_pt1 | contig 20734 bp, 24 predicted proteins | sample Palsa_T0_3_FD_202264 | JGI IMG/M metagenome (GOLD analysis project Ga0302326, IMG submission 202264) | Peat permafrost microbial communities from Stordalen Mire near Abisko, Sweden - Palsa_T0_3 | ecosystem: Environmental > Terrestrial > Soil > Palsa > Peat permafrost | place: Sweden: Abisko...
ACGGCGTCGAGCCAACCTCGGTGCTGGTAGCGAGCGAGCGTCTGCCCGGTGTATGCCGCCCAACTTGGCTGCTCCCCGGTCATGTCGCCCGTGGGATCAACGGTCCAGATGACTTGCGCGATGGCGAGGACGAGCGACTTGTAGCGCGCCAAGTGAATGCGGAGCCCCTCGTCCGCGTCTCCCTTTCGGTCGATCGCATTTTGCTCGAGCTCGCTGATGCGCGCTCTGCTGATTGCAAGCGCCTCGACGAGACTCTCGTGCGGAAAGGCGCTCGTGTTTTGCATTTGCTTTGGTGATCGTAACCACGAGCGGGATGCTGATATGTGGCGGTTTGCCACACGTGGTCGGGTCCAAGTCAGCTCGTCGCTCAAGTAGGCGCTCGGCCAGTCGCGAGCTGTGGCGACAGGACCCGGAGCCCCTTGCCGGTAATCTCCAGCTCGCGGCTACCAAGATCGTGCGCGCTCGCCCGCGCCTTGACGACCAAGACACGGCGACTGCCCTCGTCGCCCAAATCCACACCTAAAGCGACGATGTTGTCGGACATGAACGAAAAGTGGCCGGCGACTTGCTTGGCTTCGGCGCGCGAATCGGCCAGCGGCGCGGTGTTCTCGAAGAGCAGCAGGCTCGTGACACCCTTGACGGTGAAATGCTGCACGAGGGCGTAAAGGTAGTCGTGCAGCCGCTGCGCGTCGCTGGCCGCGTTGATGAGGTCCCCCACGGAGTCGATCACGACACGTCGGATCCGCGTCTGCTGGATCTGCCGGAACATGCTGACGATGATCCGATCGACCTGGAGCTCGACCGGCGACGCGTACATCAAATGGAGCCCACGACGCTTGACGTCCTCGACGTCGGCGCCGAGGCCCCTCAAGGAGCGAGCGAGCTGCATCGGGTTCTCCTGGAAATTGGCGTAGAGGCACGGATCCCCTCGGCGTACACCCTCGAGGGCGAACTGTAGGCCGGCGGTCGTCTTGCCTGCTCCCGTGGGTCCGACCATCAACGTCGTGCTCCCGCGCCAGAGACCTCCCCCCAACATCGCATCGAGCCCCTCGATGCCCGTCGGAGTCCGCTCTTCGACGATGGTGTATTTCTCCGGGATCTCCGGGCTAACGAGGCGTGGGAAGATCTCGAGGCCACGCGGTCCGATACGGAAGGCATGCAGCCCTTCGAGGTACGCGCTGCCCCGTAGCTTGAGGACGCGCAGGAATCGTTCGTCGCGCGTGCTCAGCGGGTTGCGCATGAACTGGAGAATGCCATCGGCCACTGCGAATTCGGGGAGACGCTGAGCGTCCTCGTCGGTGTACTCGCCGACGAGAAAAACCGTGGTGCGGAAGGCGGTGAGCAGGCCAGTCAGCTCGTAGAGCACGCGGCGCAGCTCGAGCGGTGACGGAGAGAGATCGTGCAGCGCCTTGAAGGAATCGATGACGATGATCTTCGGCGCCGACGATTCGATCGCTTGGCCTACGCATGCGACCAACGCCCGGATGCCGCCCTCCACGAGCTGGGGTCCAATGTCCTGGTAGAACACGGACTTGCCGATTTTGTTCTCGTCGAAGAAGGCGAAGTGCTGGAGGTAGCCCACCATCTTGGCGAGCGGCTCGGACAGCGTCGTGAGGTAGAGGATGGGGCGGTCGTCGCTCGCGTTCTGGAAGACGAGCTGTTCCGCGAAGATGCTCTTGCCGGTCCCGGGTTGGCCCATCACGATGTTGATCGAGTTCCCCGGAAAGCCGCCGCCGAGGATCTCGTCGGCCTGCGCGTTTCCCGTGCTGACTCGCTCGTGGATGGTCATGGTGCCTGGTTCCGCCGACGCTCGGTCAACTTCAAGAGTGACGCGACGAAGAGCGCCTTCTCGAGCGGCTTGTCGAGGAAGGCGTCCGCCCCCGACTGCCGTGCACGCTCGTCTGCCGCGAGCACGCTGAGTACGAGGACGGGCACGTGCACGGTGGCCGGGTCCGCCTTGAGCAGCCGGCAAAGCGCGAGCCCGTCGAGCCGCGGGATCATGATCTCGGTGACGATCGCACACGGCGGTGACTTTCGCGCACGGTCGAGCGCGGCGTAGCCGTCGTCGAAGAACTCGACGACGTACGCGTTGCCGATGAAATGGAGCACCAGGCGGCGAACGTGCGGATCGCAGTCGACGACGAAGACCTTCTCCAACGCGCACGTTGGTTCAGGGAGTGCCCTGCTGCCGTCGCCCAACGTGTCCATGTCGAGCGAAAGGGAGGAGCCACACTCGCAGTTGCGCAGCTCGAAGACCGCATCGCGTCGCGCAAGACGCATCCGACCACACAGCGGTAGACCGAGCCACTGGCTGCGCGTGAGCTCCCGCCCACAGCTGCACTTCATCACGATGCCCTGAGGCAAGGCTTCGGGTTTTGCGTCCGCGGACGGCGCGAATCCGAGGACATGCACGATCGCGGACGGATCGAAGGGCTTGGTTAAGAAGGCGTCACACCCCACGGCGCGCGCCTCCTCGAACGTCGGCGCATCGCTTCTTCCCGTGACCACGATGACGACGCAATCTCTCGTGCGTGGGTCGGTCTTGAGGCGGCGGGTCGCTTCGATGCCGTTCATGCCGGGCATCGAGACATCCATTAGGATGACGTCAGGATGGAGTCGAACGGCCGCCTCGAGACCGTGCTCGCCGTCCCGCTCGCCAGCGACGCGGTAACCGAGGCGCTCGAGGCTCTCGGCGTACAAGAAGCGCGTCGCGTCGTCGTCTTCCACGACGAGGACAAGAGGACCATCGGTCGACCTGGGGTCAGCAGAAGGGGGCGTGAAAGGCATTCGGGCGCAGGCGGGCGTAGGAGCGGTTTCGCTGAGCGTGCACCTTTCGTTCCGGCCGCGGAGGACGGGTTTTGTGGCAATTGTGGACGGTCATTTGTCCGCGAAGCGCGATTTCGCCACAGGCGAGGCAATCTGCCACGCGAGAGTCGAAGCACCAGCATCCACGACACTAGGGAAGAGGGATCCGTTCGGAATCGTCGCCGGGCACTTTGGGAAAGCGTTCGTTCCGCCAGTCGTCTTTCGCGCGATCGATTCGCTCCAGCGAGCTCGAGACGAAGTTCCACAAGATGTGGCGCTCGCCGTCGAGCTTCGCGCCGCCGACGATCATGACGCGTGATGCGTCTCGCGCGTCGATCAGGACGTCGCCCGAGCGAAACACGATCATCGTTCCGGCTTCGAACGACTGCCCGGCGCACGCGACCGATCCTTCGACGACGTAGACGGCGCGTTGCTCGTGCTCGTCATCGAGGTGGAAGCGCGCACCTCGATCCAATCGCGCGTGGACATAGAGCGTCGGGGAGTGCACCGACACGGGTGAGCGCGCGCCAAACGCGGTGCCGGCGATCACGTCGCAGATCGATCCATCGCGCGTGACTCTCGGGATCGTGGACGCGTCGTGATGCTCGAACCGCGGCTCTGTCTCTTCTTGATCGAGCGGCAGCGCAACCCAGCTCTGAATCCCGTGAATGCGTGCGCCACGTGCGCGTGGCTCGTCAGCCGATCGCTCCGAGTGCACGACGCCTCGACCCGCAACCATCCAGTTGATGTCACCCGGTCGAATCGTTTGGTGAGAGCCGAGACTGTCACGATGAACGATTTCGCCCTCGAACAGGTAGGTCACTGTCGCGAGCCCGATGTGCGGATGCGGTCGCACATCCATGCCGACGCCGGGCGCGAGCGCGACGGGTCCCATGTGATCGAAGAACACGAACGGGCCGACGAGGCGACGCACCGTCGTTGGAAGTGTTCGCCGCACGGTGAACGTGCCGACGTCGCGTTCTCGCGCGTGAATGACGTGCTCGATCGGATCGGTCTCCGCTTTGACCGAGGCGCCGAGCGTCCATGACGGAGGATCGCTCGCGTGAAAAGACTCCGCGAGAGTCTCGTCAATTTGCGCCTCATCGATCGTTCGTTGCTTCGGGTCGGTCATGAGATCTTTACGATGTCTCGAGAAGCTCCACCTTGTCCGGATAGAAGGCGACGAAGTTGCGAATCGGCTCGCACACGGGCGTCGGCTCGAAGTAGGTCCACGCGGCGTTCGCGACGCGCTTGCCCCCCACGGTCGCGTCGAGGTGCTCCCACTTGCCCTTCCATGGGCAAGACGCGGCACCTTGGCCTTTCGTGAGCTCGGCCTTCACGTCTGCTCGCGGCACATAATACCGCGGTGGCAACGTGCCCTCGTGGACGACGTAGCCGCGCGCGGTATCGACGATGTCGACGCCGCCGAGGCGAACATGAACCCGCTTGGCTTGTTCCAATCGAACTTCGGTCATGGGGGCAGCCTACCTCACACCTTCGGAGCAGGCTCCTCCCCACGGAAGATTGCGGCGTGCCTCGTGGCGAACGCTGCGAACGTCGTCGCGGGGCGGCCGAGGAGGGCGGGGACGTCGCCCCACACCTCGGACTCCTTTCCCTTTCGGCGCTCGGCAAAGAGCTCCGCGAGCGCGTCGGCGGTGTAGGGCGGCACGCCGTTCGCGAGTTGGGCGCGCTTGGCGTCGTCGGGTGGGACGTCCACGTAGCGGAGGGGCTTGCCCGTCGCTGTCGACAGCTTCTCGGCGATCTCGGTCATCGTGTTCGCCTCCGGGCCAGTGAGTCGATACGTCTTGCCTTCGTGATGGGCTGTCGTGAGCGCGAGCGCCGCGACGTCGGCGATGTCGCCCACGTCGATCGACGCGATGCGGGCCTGCTCCATCGGGAGGAAGATCGCGCCCTTTCCGACGATGTTCGGCACTTGGCGGAAGTAGGCGTGCATGAACTCGCCCGCGCGCAGGTGCGTGAACGGTACGCCCGTCTTTTCGATGTGACGCTCGATCTCGCCGTGCATCCGCGCGAAGCGAAACGGGGAGTCGAGATCGGGCATGATCCCGGAGAGCTTCACGACGTGACGCACGCCAGCCGTCTTTGCAGCGTCGACGAAGGTCGTTTGGACCTCGACCATGTCGGCGGCGGACGACGAGATGACCATCACACGGTCCACGCCCGCGAGCGCGCCGCCGAGCGACTCTTTGCGCAGCATGTCACCCTCGACCACCTCGACGCCTGGCAAAGGCGACCATGCGCTGGCGTGGCGGACGAGCGCGCGCGAGGGGACGCCCATCGCCGACAGGCGCGCGAGCACCGCACGTCCGTTGAGGCCATTCGCGCCTGTGACGAGGATCATGACGCACCCTTCGCTTCCCGATAACCGTCGATGCCGGTCGCCACGCCGACGAGCGCCATCGCGACGAACGCCACGATCCAATGAGGGTAGAGGACCCCCGTGACGGCGGGAGCGATTCGAAGCTCCTCGTAGCGCAGCAGCCCACCGGCTCCCAGCGTCAGGAGCACGCCGAGGAGTGGGCGCTTCCCAACGTAGACGTAACCCAGCCCGATGGTGAGGAAGTTGAGGATGGCAGCGACCCAGGCGTTCTTTTTCACGATCACCTCCGAGTGTATAGACGGATCCCGTCGCCGAAACTCATCTGTCAAAAAAGCACCCAGGGACCATCAGCGCTCCAATTCGGCGAAGGACACGCCGTTGGCCGTGCTCCACGCAACGTGACCAGGCGACACAAGCAGGTGCGGCTGGCGGCCGACGTCGCTCGCGACGATCGTGATTTGCGCGATGTCGCCGCCTGCCAGCGACTCGATCTCCCATGCGCTGTTGGGTCGATCGGTCACGATGACATCCTTCTCCGCGACGACGACGTCGCCAACGCCCCCGCTCGACGAAAGCACCTTCGAGCGGGTGCCACCGGCGAGCGGTACGCGGTAGAGATCGTGCGGCGTCTGGTTGGGCGCGCCGCTCGTGAAGTAGAGCGCATCAGCGGTCGCCGCGAGCGCCCCGATTTCTTCTTGTGCGGGAAGTGTCACGAGCGTGGACGAATGGCCGCCGGTCTTCGGCACGCGAACGACGTGCAGCACGCCCGAGTCGGTGGGCTGGACGACGAAGACGTCCGTGTCGGTCACGACGAACGCCTCGCTCGTGCGAGACGACGGCCACGTCGCGAGTTGCACTGGCGTCACTTTGGGCGCGGTCACGTCGGCGCGCATCAACTTGCGTCCGCGCTTGCCGTCGCTTGCCGTGTACCAGATCGACTTGTCGTCCGCGCCGAGGCCGCCGATCGCTTGCACGCGCCTGACGATCACCGACGGCGTCGCGCTCGGGACGTCCATGCCGACGATGTCCGTGTCGCTTGCAGCGATCCAATACGCCGAATCCCCGACGACGACCATCGGCGAGTCCGCGCGCGGCGCGAGCGGACCCGGAGCCTCCGCGAGATCCGTAACGCGCCCGGCGCTCGTATAGGCCCGCAGCTGCTCGCCCTCAAAGGCGAGTGCCCGCCCGTCATCTGCAAGCGCGAAGCGGCGTGCCGGCGGAAGCTTTGCGGCGACGTCGGGCGACATGGCGCTGGTCACAGACACAGTGGGTAAGGCGAGTGGCTGCACGTACATCGGGCGTGCTGGCGTCGACATTCGGATCGCCAAAAAGAGGACGCGTATGCAAATCACGACCACCCCGACCGCGAGCCCCCAACGCGCGACGCTCGAAGGCGACCGTGGCGACCTGCCGACCGGCGGCGGCGAGACCGGCTCCTCATACGCGGGTGGCCCAAACGCGTTGCGCGCTCTGCACGCGCTACACTGCGACGCGAACGGATCGTTCAGCGCACCGCAGCGCGTGCATCGAAGCGGCTCAGTCACGATACGACGGTAGCGCGTGTGATACCCTGACACCATGTCGGCTCATGTCCCTCGTCGCATCTTCGCGCGGTCGTTCATCGTGACCGTGGCTGCGATGCCTGCAATCGCGTGTAACAACCAGGCCCAACCGCACGCGAACCCGCCGGGCCCGACTGACACCGTGACGGCGAACCCGCCTTCACCAGTCACGGGCAACCCGTCGACGACGGCGACGACGTCGGCTTCGGTCGCGCAAGCGCCCGTCGCCCCTACGGCGTCCGCCTTCGTGCACGGGGACTCCGTGTGGACCGTGACTCAGTCGAACGGCACGTGCACAGCGATGATGGAGGCGGCGTGCGACCACTGCAACCCTCCCCCCCCTTCGTCGTACGAGTGCCCGAAGAGCATCGCGGCCGCCTCGTACCCCATCGAGGTCACGCAGCGTGGCAACTCCCAGGTTTGCACGGCGGAGTATACGCAGTACTCGGGCGGAGGAAATTGCCCGGCGGGGATGCACTGCAATCCGCCTCCGCCGCACAAGGTCACCGTGAGCGTCCCCTGCCCAAAGTGACCGCTACCGGCGTCAGCGGCCGCCAGCGTCCTGCAAGCATTGTGGGGCGGCTGCTCCGCTGCAGATCCACGTAGGCGAACCGGTGGCGTGTGATTCGCAAGAACACGCTGAGGCGACGATGATGCCCCCGTCGCAATCGGTCACTGGCTGCGGGACATCGCAGTCGCTTTGCGCGGGAAGGTTGCACGGGGTGCCGTTGAGACCCGTGCCATCACCAGGGCACGCACTCTCTCCGTTCGTTTCAGACGGAGAGACCTCGCCGCCGCAGGCCAGGGCCACGAGAGGGATGATCAAAGCGGAGAAGATTGAAGAGAGACGGCTCACGCGGCGCTCCATAGCAACGGCCGGGCCACGCTAGTTTCCGAGGGATTACCAGGATGGGCTCGACGTACCTGTGCCGCGTCGTGCCGCCTACCACGTAGCCGTGGCATTCGATGTCGTGGGGGGCTACTGGAACACCTTGGCGCCGACGGAGCCGGGCGGAAAGAGCGGCCTTACCGCACCCGCCGCGATGTGTACCTCCGGCGCCATGACGTAGAAGCCATCGTCTTCGCCGAAGACGATGTCCAGAAAGAGCGCGCCTTTTTCCTCGATGACGCAGACGGGGCGCTTGTCATCGATCGTCACGTAGCTGAGGCTCTCGTTTTTCGGCCGGGTCGGGTCCTTCGAAATCGTCTGTCGCGTCAGCGCAACGAGAGCCGTGCGCCCCGCTTGCGGCAGCTCTTTGACGAGGTTCACGAGCCGCCCCGAGTCGAGGTCGACGACGCTGCACGCGGTGGACGAGAAGCCGTGGGTTCCGCCCATCCAGTACATGTAGGACTGCACGTCGAGCGCCACCCAGCCGGCCCGCTGCGCAGCGATGCTGTATGTCGTCTCGTCCCACGCGCTGACGATGGCGACCGTATCGGGCAGCTTCGTTGGTGGCGCCAGGGTCTTGCGGCTCCACACATTCAGAGACGATTCAGCCGCGGCCACCGGCAGCCCTGCAAACGATGGTGCGACCGCGGAGCTCGAATAGAACGCGGCTGTGAAGTACGACTCGACTGGCGTGATGGTCCCGCCGCCTCGCAGCGACACGCGAGGTGGATAATCCCAACCGGTCGTCGACGAGTCCAACGTGACGGGCCACGTCGACGTGCCGTCGGGCGACGCCCAGCGGGCGATGAGGTCGCCTGTGGACAAGAAGACGCCCGTCCAGTGTCCCGACACCGCGCCAGCCGCGTCCTTCTCGGTCACCTGGAACGTGCCCCACTTGCCGTCGAGGGTGCCGTCGACGGTGTGCTTTTCGCCCCGGATGTCATTCGTCGTGCCGCTCAGCTTGTTGTGATCGCGCGTCCACGTCGTTCGAACGTGCACGTTTCCAACAACGCCTCCCAGGTACCTCGCCGTGAACTTCGTGTCGTATGTGGAGTCGAACGGCGACTGCTGCTGGAGGTCGAGCGCCTTTGCTTCGCCCATGAAGTTGAAAGTCCCGGTGAGATGACCGACCGCATCGATCGACCCATCGAGCACGACCTTCCCGAACGCGGTTGCGTGGAAATCGCCATTCGGCTTGGTGTGCCCCGTGAGCTCGATGGGCTTGTTGAACCCACCCAGCCCAGCGTTGCGAACGAAAAATATGCGAACCAGGTCGCCGTTGCGTTCGATGCCGGCGATGGCATCCTCGCCCCGGTACGTACCGAACGGCCCCGGGCCGGCCTCGCGAACTACCCAGGCATCTACTCCCGCATCGGCCACGTCGTCGATCCAGGCGTCGGGTGCTTCGGCTTCGATCAGCGCCGTCGCATCGAGCGTGGGCGACGGGCTTGAGTCGTGCGTCGCCATCGGTGGTCGATTGTCCCTGCACGCGCAGACCGCGAGCGCAGCCAGCAGTAGGCGTGGAGCCCTCATCGGATCGAACAACGCTCGTTCCTCACATCCACTTCCACACCGCGAGCTTCCATCCTGACATACACTCGGCGTCCATGCGCCGACTTGTTGTTCTCGCCCTCGTAGCGTGCGGAAGCTCGGGCGGATCGCCTGACGCGGGCGCGGATGCCTCTCCCGATGTGGTGTCGGTCGACGCCCACGCAGACGTCTCGCAAGTCGACGCGGGCAGCGACGGCGCAGACGCGGCGGTCGGCGTTTGGCAACCTGGAACGGGCAACCTCCCGTGGCAGTGGGAGCTCGATCACACCATCGACACGACGAGCGCCGCCGACATGGGCACGGGCGACGATACGTATACGGGCGCGAGCGCGGCTGCTCCGGTCGTCTACGACATCGACGGCTTCGACAATGACGTGACCCAGGTCTCGTCGCTTCACGGCCTCGGCAAGAAGGTGATCTGCTACATCGAGGTCGGCGCTGCCGAGAGCTACCGGCCCGACTACGCACAATTCCCGACGGCGGCTCTCGGCAACACGGTGGATGGCTATCCCCAAGAGAAGTACCTCGACATCGGCAACGCCACCGTGCTCACCGTCATCGAGGCGCGCATCGAGATGTGCTCGCAGAAGGGCTTCGATGGCATCGAGCCCGACATCGACGACTCGTACACCGACGACACCGGCTTCACGATCACCGAATCGAGCAACGTCGCCTACCTCGTCACTCTCTCCACGTACGCCCACTCGCTCGGTCTCGCATGGGGTCTCAAGAACGGCGGCGACGGTGGCACGCCCACCCAGTTCGTCTCCGACATGCTCGCTCACGTCGACTTTGCAGTCGTCGAAGAGCCGTTCTTCCTCGGGACCATCGGCTACTTCCATCCCGCGCTCTACAATGCTGGAAAGGCGATGTTCGTCGCCGAATACACGAACGACACGTCATCGGCGTCGTCGTTCTGCCCGCAAGCCCTCACCGATCACACGAACGCCGCGCTCTTCGACGTGGCGCTGGACGGCAAGGTCCGAACGCCGTGCTACTGAGGTCAGTCATCGTAGAAGCGGTCGAGGCTCGCTGTCGGGTGCGTTGCGACGAACAGCGCAAAGATGACGGTGACTAGCATGAGCGCCGCGCGCTTCCGACCTTTGACCGAGCCGTCGAAGTGCATCCGTAGCTTGTGCTCCGTGCCTTCTCGCTCGACCACGACGACGCCGTCGTCCCTCACTGAGAACCACGCGCCGGCGACGGAGACCTTGTTGTTGCCCTGAAAGGCGCCGGCCGTGGTTTGATTGGGGCCGCGCAGCACGTTGCCATCGAGCGTGAGTAGCGTCTTCGATCCGTCCGGCGATTTGAGCTCCTGACCGTCGAACTTCATCGCGGTTTGGCCCGTGTCGGAGCTCGAGACGCTGCCGTCCGGCTCGACGACGAGCGTCCTCGTCCGGTCGACGCCGACGACGAGCCTGAGACCGGCGGCGTCGAGTGGCGCACCCGACACGTCGGGGGTGTTGGCCGCAAACCCTCCGCACGCAACGACGAACGCAAGGAGCAGCACCAACCAAGATTTCATCGCCCGAGCTTACAGTGATCTGAAGGACGCGTCGCACGACTCCATCGCAGCAAGAGTCGCTGAAAAATGCCACGTCGAAGGTCGTGCTATGGCATCGAGGTGATTGGGTTGGCTCCGTTCGGTGTGCTCGCGGCCTCGGCGACACTGATCGTGCTGGCAGCGGTCATCGCGCCCAGGCACAAGCTGCTTGCGCTTGCGCTCTCCGCGGCGACAGTGCTGGCGCTTCCGTGGCTCGCCGGCCCCATCCCACTCGTGCGCGGCGCTTTGGCTCTCGTCAGCTTCGTGGCCACGTTTCGCGTGATTGACCTCGTTCGGTCCCGCGAGCCCTGGAGCGCGTGGCGGCGCATCGTTCACGCGCTGAGCTTCATCGATTCGCGCCTGCTGCGGCGCGAGCCCCCTCGGATCGATCTCGGCGAGCTCGCCGTTGCGCTCGTGTGGGGCGGCCTCGCGACGCTCGCGCTCCACGCCGTGCGCGACCTCCCGCTTTGGCTCCGCTTGGGCGGAGGTCTTGTGTTCGCATATGCAGCCATCGATGCAGGCTACGTGATGGTGCGGGTGGGCTATCGCGCCGTGGGCTTCGTCACGCCGCCGCTTCACGTCTGGCCCGTCGCCTCGATGTCGGTCGCCGAGCTTTGGGGCAGACGTTGGGCTCGACCCGTGAGCCATTGGCTGCGTGAGACGTGCTTTCTTCCGCTCGCCCGGCGTCGCCATCCCGCGCTCGGCATCCTTCTGGGCTTTTTCGTGAGCGCGTTCGGCCACGCCTATCCAGTCCTCGTCGCGCTGGGTCCGGCGATGGCCGCGATGATGCTCGGTTACTTCGTGGTGCAGGGCCTCGTGGTCGTCGCCGAGGCCCGCCTCGGCATTGCACGATGGCCGCGCGCCCTGCGGCATGTCTGGACCATCGTGATCATGCTCGCCACGTCACCGCTCTTCGTCGTGCCTTGCCTGCGCGTTGTTCTGGCTGACTGAACGGTGCGGCATGCTCAACCGCCGCGGATTCGCTCCGCCGCGACACGACGGGCGGCATCGACATGTGTGCTCGCGAGGCGCTCGAGCAGCACCGTGCGCTCGACCATCTTCGCCGCGACCGCTGTACGTAGGAAGGAGATGTCCTTTTCGCGACCGGCGATGCACTTCGACACGACTAAGTCGTGAATCTCGAGGCAGAGCCCTTTGGCGCCCCGCGTGTTGGCATTCGAGATGGTGATGAGCCGAAGCTCCCACCCATCAGGCAGGATGGCAGTCCCGCGCTCCACGCCCTGCGCGTAGTAGCCATACGTGTCGTGGAAGGGTGATAGCTCTCCGATCGACCCGTCGATGAGCTCCCAACGTTCTGGATGCTTGCGCGGATACATGTTGGCCTCCGTCGACACGAGGAGGTCGGCTGGCGCATCGGGAAACTGGCCGAGCACGGACTGACTTCCGATCACGACGATCTCGTCGTCGTCGGCGATGTCGGCGGCAGCTCGAATCAAGTGCTCGAGCTCGTGGCGCTTCATGGGCGCAGGTTTCGTAGGATCTGCCATCGCTCGCGCGCGCCGAGCGCGCCAGCGAACGGGCTGACTTGCCGCAGATCATCCATCTGGTCGCTTCGCTCGACGAGCACGCGTGCGATGTCGGCTTCCGCGAGCGACAGAAGCTCGTCCCACGCGGTCGTATACCGCGGATGAACCTGGCCAGTCTTACGCCACGCGGCCACGCGTGCTCGCGCGCGCGAGAGGGTGATGCCGTCGGCGAGACGAGCGGCCACGGCGCCGTGAAGCGCGCGGCTGCGCTCAGCTGCGAGCAAGTAGGGTCCCGACATGGCTTGGAGCATACCATCGCGACTATGCTTTCACCTCCCAACCGGCAATCTAGAGAGCGGCGTCGAGGCGCGTGATGGTGTCGACTACCGCTTGACCTCGGTGTTCTCGGCGAACTCCGCGAACTCGCCGAGCGCTTCGCACTCTCGCTCGATCGCCTCCATGTTCTCGCCTGCGAGCCGCGCCTCGATGCGACGGAGCCGCATGTTCGTCGCGCGTAGGAGTGCGAGGATGCCCATGTGCTCCTTGTGTAGGCACTGGGCGGTGTCGTGTTTGAGCTCCCGTTCGCGTCGCGCTTCGCCGAACGCGGCGTCACACGCTTTTTCGAACAGCTCGATCTCGTGATCGATTGGCGTCTTCCTCATGCGTGAGAAGGTAGCAGCACCCGATACCTCAAGACGCGTGAGCGAGCACCTGCCAAGCGTACGTCAACGTCACGACCCACCCAGCGAGGTAGAGGAGAGGGCGGACGGGGGCACGCGCGAGGCCCGAGACGTAGCCGATGGCGTGCGCGACGCGAATCCAGAAGAATAGGATGGCGCACCAGATGGTGACGGGCGTCGACACACGTGTCATCGCGCCGACCAGCACGATGATCGCGAACGGTGGCAGCTGCTCGAGCAGGTTCAAGTGCGCACGGAGGGCTCGGTGTACCCACGGCTTCATTTCGCTCGGATCGGGCGGGCGCACGAAGAGCTCGCTCTTGCCCGGGAAGTCCGTGACGTTGACGCCGAAGATGTAGGGAATCCAAAGACTCCCAGCGAAGACCGCTGTGTAGAGGAGCCAGCGAAGCTCGGTGGTCATCACGATGGCGCTCACGTCTAACTGGTATAGCCGTTGCACCAGCACCCCACATGCGTCTCTTTCGAGCTCTCGCTTTGGTGACCGTGAGTTGCGGGGGTCTGGTCAGCTCCAGTGGACCGGATGCGAGCACGGACGCGGCGGCCGACTGCAGCATCAGCGCGAGTGCATTCGACACGACATGCACGACCAGCAGCGATTGCCAGCTCGCGTGGTTCGGCGACGTCTGCGACCCCGTCTGCGCGCAGTGCGTGCCGAACAGCGCCATCAACGTGTCGTCCATTCCAGCCTACGAGGCAGCGTTCGCCACTCTGTTACCCGATAGCGGCCCGGGTTGTTTCTGCCCGAGGGCGTTCGTCGTGCCGACGTGCAACCACGGCACGTGCGAGGCGACCGAGGCCGGCGACGACTGACTCCGGCGCCACGGTCGCGAGTGACGTGGCCCACGTTGGCATGAGCGAACCCATCACCGCAGGATCTCGACGAGCAAGACCCACGCGTTTTGGATGCCCGACGCAAACGACGCGAGCACACCCGCCACGATCCAATACGGCGCGCTGCTGCTCCCCGCGACGAGCAACGCGCCGGCAACGACAAATGGAAGGGTCGCGAGCTGGGTGCCGACGACGCGCCTCGCGAGCCACGGCCGCGACTCGACGTAGCGGTAGGACTTCCATTGTGTTCTCACCGTTGCTCCCCAGACGATGAGGCCCGTCACGCCGACCTCGCATCCGAACGCGACGTGGCCCTGATCCGGAACGAGGCCGAACGTCGCAACGGCGAGAGCCCCTACGAAGACGACGAGGGTCTCGCCCGCGCGATCGGGTAAGTGCGGGACCGCGAGGATTCGCGCGAGGTTGATCGACACGGCGACGAATAGAAGCCCGGTGAGCGCCGCGGCTGCACCGACCTCCGCCACGAAGAAATTCTCCCACGCACCCGTCGCCAGACCGTTCATGGCCTCAATGCTCGTCGATGAACGCCCGCACCGTCTCGAAATACGTCATGTGTGCCGGAGGCGGGAACTTTTGCAGTGTTCGGGGAGTCTCATTCACGGCCCATGTCCCCCTATCGCACCGCCGTCGCAGAAGTTGTCGGGGTCGCCGTGCCGAGACGCCATCGGCTGCGTACGCCGGTCATCATGAGCGTGGTGGTCGCGGCTCATGTGGGCCTGCTGGCGGTCGCTTTCGTGAGGCGTTCGCCGGAGCCGGCGAAGACGCCGGAGACGACCGAGATCGTGCAGGTGCTCGTGGGGCACGTCGACCTGTCGATGACGTCGCCCGAAGGTGTCGCTTGGGCCTGCACCAACAGACCGGAGCCCCGTGGATTCGAGGCGACCGGCATGTTCTCTGCTCGCGTGACGAAGCAAGCCCCACGACCGTAGGGCGCGCCGCTCACGCGGTGATCGGTCCAGGACGAGAACGGGAGCTCGGTGCGGAGCCGCCGCTCAAGAAGTCGATGACGGTCGACCCGCTTCGTGCCGTTCCGGATGTATGCCGTCCGCGACTACCTCACGCGCAAGGCGATCGTGTCGCAAGTGACCTGGGGCGCTCGGTCGGTCTATGAGGGGATGCGTACGCTTCAGGCCTCTGCCTTCGACGCATGGGCCGAAACCCTGATCGGTCGCGCTGCGCTCGCCGTCATTGACCCGAGCCTCGAAGGCGTGCTTCGCATGATCGAGCGGGCTTACGCGTCTCGCACGTTGAACACGCACGCTGACTTCAGAATCCTGCGCATCGGCAGAAACGAAATCGTCACCCGTTTCGACAACGAGTACCTTCCGATCGAGTACGCAATGGTCGGGGCGCTCGAAGCGGTCCTCGTGCTCTGCAAGACGAAGGGAGCCGTACACGCCGAGCTCGATTCGCCCTTTGCTGGAACGGTACGGATACGGTTGCCGCATTGAGGTCGCGCGAATGAAGTCGGTAGCGGCCGAGCTCGTTGACGTCTTGCGCGACTTTGGAGTGGATACGGTGTTCGGTGTGCCGGGCGGCGCGATCTCATCGATGTACGACGCGTTGCTCGACGCGCCCGACGTGCGCGTGGTCACGACCACCCACGAGACGAACGCCGGATTCATGGCCATCGGGTACGCGCTGGCGACGGGTCGTCCCGGTGTCGTGCTGACGACGGCGGGCCCCGGCATCACCAACGCGCTCACGGGTTTGGCGTCGGCGTTTTACGAAGGGGTCCCCGTCGTTCACATCGCGGGTGAGGTGCCCCGCACGGCGTTCGGGCGTGGGGCGCTGCAAGAGGGGTCGGCCTCGGGGTTCGACTCCGTGTCCATCGTTCGACACGTGACGAAGATGGCCACGATGCTCGCGCGCCCGGGATCAGCCGCTTCCGTGCTGCGCAAAGCGTTGCTGACGAGCTTCAGCGGCAAGCGGGGTCCGGTGTTCGTATCGCTGCCGGTCGACGTGGCGAGCACCAAGCTTGAGCCACAACCGATCCATGGCAACGTGCGCTCTTCGTTCGAGATCGATGGCCCGTCGGCGCGGCATGCGATGGATTTGCTCGAGTCGGCCACGAGGCCGCTACTCCTCGCGGGTGCCGGAACGCGTGACCAAACGAGTCGTCGCGCGCTCTTGAGACTTGCCGAGCACATCGGAGCGCCGGTGGCCGTCACGACAAAGGGCAAGGGAGTCTTCCCCGAGGACCATCCGCTGTACCTCGGTCTCATGGGTTTTGGCGGGCACTCCTCGGTGCTGGACTACTTGGAAGGCGGTGTGGACGTCCTGCTCGCGATTGGGAGTGGACTCAACGACTTCACCACCAACGCATGGACGCCCCTTTTGCGCGCGAAGAAAGCCTTCGTACAGATCGACATCGACTCGGCGCAGCTCGGACGCAACTACTCCATCGATCTGGGTCTCGTCGGCCCCGTCGACGCGGTGATTGGCCGCATGCTCGAATATCGCAGCGAAGACCGCGTGCCGCTCGCGACCGGTGTGACGGGTATCCGCATCGATCCAGTCGAGCCGTCACCCAAAGGGATGCTCACGACCGCCGAGATCGCCCTGACCATGAACGCGGTGTGCCCCTCCGATGCCGTGTTCACGGCCGACATGGGAGAGCACCTGGGCTTTGCGCTGCACTACCTGCGTGTGCGAGCTGAAGGCGATTTCCTAACGTGCCTCGGCTTCGGCTCGATGGGCTCGGGCATCGTCGCGGCGATCGGATCGCAGTTCGGCGCGCCTCATCGCCACACCTTTGCCATGTGCGGAGACGGCGGGTTTCTGATGTACGGCAACGAGCTCGTGACGGCGGTGAAGCACAACGTGAAGACGACGTTCGTCGTGATCAACGACAGTCGTCTGAACATGGTGCACCTCGGCATGATGGAACAATATGGCCGCTGCCCCGACTTCACGCATCCACGCGTCGACTTCGCCGCCATGGCCCACAGCATGGGCGCGGAGGGGATGAGCATCACGTCGCGCGCGGAGCTCGAGTCGGGCCTTCGCCAGGAGGTGAACGGGCCCCTCGTCCTCGATGTCGCCATCGACCCCGACGTGCGGATGCGCGCAAACCAGCGGGTCGCCGCCCTCCGCGAGTTCGCGCTGGAGCCGCGATGAGCGGCGTCGGCTTTCTTGGAATCGGGGTGGGCCTGCCCGAGACGGTTCGCACGAACGACTTCTGGGCAGACCGGCTCGCGTCGCAGCCGACCGACTTCCTCGCAATCCACGATCGCCCAGATGTCTCGCGTGAAGCCACTGCGGCGATGGCGAGGGCGGGCGCCGGTGATCCGTTCGGAGGCTCGAAGCTGCGTCGCGTCATCGCTGACGACGAGGACCCGTCCGATCTCGAAGCCCGCGCCGCGCTCGCGGCGATTGCCGACGCGGGTCTGTCACCTCGAGACATCGACCTCGTGCTCGTAGCGTCGTTGCCGTCTGACCGTCTCATCCCGTCGAACGGGCCTGCGGTGCAAGCGAAGTGCGGGCTGGTGAACGCGTCCGCGTGGAGCCTCGACGTGGGATGCGCGAGCTTGCCTCCACAACTACTCACGGCATCGGCGCTCGTTCGTACCGGTGCTGCGCGCTATGTCCTCGTCGTGCAGTCCCAACTCGGTAGTCGCACGGTGAACCCCATGTCACGCAATGCGCCGGGGTTCGGCGATGGTGCGGCTGCTGCCGTGGTCGGGCAGGTGGCGGACGGCTTCGGCCTGCTCGGCACGTACATGCGAACGGATGGCTCCTTTCGCGATGGGATCGTGCTCGCTCCTTCCCGCGGCGGAACGCCGGTGCGTGATTTCTGGCACACCTGCGACGGGCCCCCGCTCCTGGCGACCTTCGACCCGGAGATGGCCAAGCTCGCGGGCGTCAAAGGGCCCGAGCTCTGTCGCATGACGTGCATCGACGCACTGAGCGCGGCCGGATTGACGATCGACGACGTCGACGTGTTCGTGTGCAACCAGAGCATGGCCTGGTTCGCCGACGCGTGTCGACTCGCGCTCGCTCTTCCAGTGAGCAAGCTCGTCGAGACGTTCGAGGAGTTTGCGAACGTGGGTGCAGCAGCGGTGCTGCTCAACCTGAGCGTCGCGCGCTCGCGTGGTCGGCTGAAGAGCGGCGACCTCGTGCTCATGTATTCACCGGCAGCGGGCTTTACACGCTCGGCCGCGGTGGTGCGGTGGTCTCTGCGATGACCGTACAGGCCGTCGGCCAGAAGGGCCTCCAGCCACCCGTTGCGCACCTGCTCTACGCGCGCGCGGAGACCGCATCCCGCGTGGCGGCCACGCTGGCGGCCCATCACATCGAGCTGACTGCCGTTTCGAGTGAGCCGGAACCGATCGACGTCATGAACGATCACGTCGACATCCTGCTCATCGAGAACCTGTCCGAGGGCGAATCACTCTTCGCGCAAGTCCGTTCGTTCGCGTCGCAGTTGCCGAACGCCCTCGTCATCGTGATCGTGTCGTACAACCGCGAGATCGCGGAGAAGGCCCTCCGCGCTGCTGGCGCCGTCGACGTCGTCGACACGGGCGCCGACATGGAGCGGCAGCTCGAGCGGAGCATCGCCGTTGCGTTGCGTCTTTGCGCCCTGAAGGAGCAGCAACGCACGCTCAGTGCAGCCTTGGCACACCGTGAGCGGCTCAACTCTCTCGGCGTGCTCGCGGCAAGCGTCGGGCACGAGATCAACAATCCGTGCGCCGTCGTCATGGTCAACGCGGCGTCGATGCGCGCGGATCTCGAGGTCCTGCTCTCGCGGCCACGCTCTCAAATGGTCGAAGCGCTGCAGGAGCGCGCGAGCGACTGGGAGGAGGCGCTCGGCGACATGCTCGCCGCTTGCCGGCGCATCACGTCGATCGTGTCGACGCTCGGTGTCTTCTCGCGCGAAGCACCATTGAACGGCCCCGAGCCCGTGCAGATCAACGAAGCGGTCACCGCGGTGCTCCGCTTCATCGGGAAAGAGGTGCGGCATCAAGCGGAGATCGAGCTCGAGCTCGCGCCCGACTTGCCGCCGGTGATCGCAGGCCAACACTTCATCATGCAAGTCCTCACGAACCTCATCATGAACGCGCTCCAAGCGCTGGCGCTCAGCCCCGCGGGGGCTCGGCATTTGCGCGTGCGCACGAGCGCTGACCAATCGTGCGTGCTGCTCGAGGTGGCCGACAACGGCCCAGGCATTCCACCCGACATCATGGGCCACGTATTCGATCCGTTCTTCACGACCAAGCTAGGCGTCGGAACGGGCTTGGGTTTGTCGATTACGCGCGAGCTCGTGCTTCGGGCCGGCGGGGACATCTTCGTCGAGAGCGAGGTGGGGAAGGGGACGTCCTTTCGCGTGATCCTCCCCGCGCACAGAGTGACGGAAGCGCCCGCTCGTCCGCGTTCGGTCCCGCCACAAGCCGACTGGCTGCGCGTGATGATCGTCGACGACGATGAAATGATGCTGCGTTCCATTGCGCGTTCGTTTCGCGATCGATTCGAGTGCATCCCCGTGCGTAGCGTGGAGGCTGCGCGAAAGAGCCTGTTGCGTGATGACCGCATCGACGTGCTCGTAGCCGACGTCGTAATGCCGGGGCAGACTGGACTCGATCTCTACGAAGAGCTCCTGCGCGATCGGCCTCACCTTGCCGCGCGGACCATCTTCTTCTCCGGAGGGGTAGGTTCCCAGGCGCTGCGGGCGGCGCTAGAGAAGACGGGGCGCCCGATCTTGCGCAAGCCGCTCGACTTCGAACGGTTCCTCGAAACGCTCCGCCACGTGGCGACGCAAGTCAGCCCGTGATGAGCTCGACCTCGCGCGCTGCTGACCGCGTCAAGGCACAACGAGGCGCGAGCGCATCAACATCGCGACGATCGATATGACGACGATGAGCACGACGACCGGAGGCCAAAACACCATCGTGGCGGCGGCGTCGAGCGACACGACGTGACGGTAATAGAAGCGACCGAGAGCGACCGCCGCGGGGAGGTCCGTCACGACGATGGGCACGTCCGTCTGCGCGAGCTCCTTCACCGCGGCGACGTGAGCTGTGTAGTCGGCGTCGAAGCTGCCCGCGGTCGCTCGCGAGCGGAGCACGTCGCTGCTCCGCGTGGCCGGCCGGTGGTCCCAGGTGATGATGCACTTGCCGCTCTCGAAATACGTGACGAGGAAGTAGCGCGTGGCGCGCCCAGGCTCGTGCGCCGAGAGGTGCGCTTGAGTCGTGCGCGCGTCGTCGACGAAGATCTGCTTGCGGTACGATCTCGGGAGAACGCCTTCAGCCGCACACCCGAGCTGCTTGAAGCCGAGGGCCTCCGCGGCTCCAACGTCCTTGGTGTCCGCCTTCGAGGTCCCGACCTCGCGATACGAGATGTAGAACGCGCATGCGCGCCGCAGCGGATGCACCGGCATTGCATCGAGTCGTTCGAGCGCAGCCCGAGTCGGCGAAGCGGCCGCATCCCGAAAAGGGGTCACGACGCGATTGTAACGCCGACGGACCCGGCTACCGCTCAAAGCGGCTCCGCCAGGATGATGAATGACTCCAGTGAGTTACACGTTCGTACGAAGGATACGCTCGCTCCTAGGAAGGATTGGAACGCCGACACGACCAATCCGACGGAGGAGACGACCAATCCGACGGAGGAGACGACCGCTGACACGAAGGAGACGACCAATCCGATGAAGGACGAGTCAGCGTTCCAATCCTTCCTACAATCGTTCGTGTCCTTCGTATCGGATCATCCCAGACTGGTACCCCTTGCCGTAGGCGTTGCTCGTGCTCGTCCGTCCCCGAGAACTCGCCATCGAACACGAGCGACCACGAGCCCGTGGGTCCGTTCGGAACGAGCGTCGCCGTCGATGAGGGGGCCAGCGTCGTGGCCGCTCGCGTCCGGGCCGGTGTCTTGCGTCGCGGTGCAAGCCAAGTCCGCGTCCGCGCGGTAGGGTCGTGTGCGGACGCGAAATTGTAGGTGCCTGAAAAGACTGCGGATCGAGTCTGTAAACTCTCCCATGCACTGTGGAAGTGAGCCCCGACCTTGT
>Ga0302326_10009884_pt1 | contig 20732 bp, 19 predicted proteins | sample Palsa_T0_3_FD_202264 | JGI IMG/M metagenome (GOLD analysis project Ga0302326, IMG submission 202264) | Peat permafrost microbial communities from Stordalen Mire near Abisko, Sweden - Palsa_T0_3 | ecosystem: Environmental > Terrestrial > Soil > Palsa > Peat permafrost | place: Sweden: Abisko...
GATCGCGGGCGCGTTCCGCCGCCTGCAACGGCAAGAGAGTCAGCAACAGAAATACGGCCGGGCAACATGTTTTCATGCAAGAAAGTATAGCCGCAATTGGATAAACTTCTTAAGTGGATGCAAATTTTGAACTTGCCGCCGACGCGCTGGTTAATGGTGACCTGGCCACTCTCACTCAGTTGATCCGCCAATCCCCCGAAATCGTCCGCACCCGTTCGGGCCGCCCGCATCACGCGACTCTTCTTCACTACATAGCCGCCAACGGAGTGGAGGATGAGCGCCAAAAATCGCCCCAGAACGCAGTCGAGATGGCCCGGTTGCTTCTCACAGCCGGTGCCGAACCGGATGCCCTGGCCACAATGTACGGCGGCGAGCAAACCACGATGAACATGCTCGTTTCGAGCGCTCCCCCGGCGCAGGCGGGCGTGCAAGAGGCGTTAGTGGAAACGCTGCTCGATTTCGGCGCCGCAATTGAGGGGAAGGGAAGCGGCGCTTCGCCGCTCATTGCCGCGCTGGCTCATGGCCACCGCAGCGCTGCCGAAACGCTGGCGCGACGCGGAGCCGATACCGATAACCTGGCCGCTGCCGCCGGCTTGGGACGCTTATCCGCCGTCACTCACTTGCTCCCTATTTCCACCTCCGAAGGTCGCCACCGCGCCCTCGCACTTGCCGCCCAGCACGGCCACCTGGAAATTGTCCGTCTCCTACTCGATGCCGGCGAAGATCCGAACCGTTATAACCCGCCGGGCTTTCACGGCCACTCCACGCCTTTGCATCAGGCCGTCATTTACGGTCATCACGATGTTGTGCGGTTGCTTCTCGAACGTCACGCTCGTCTCGATATCCAAGACACCGTGTATCACGGCACGCCTCTCGGTTGGGCAAAACATGCCGGCCACACCGCCATCGAAGAGTATCTGGTACTCTGCGAACATTCATAATGCTTGCGACTCTCCTTATTTTCCTGTCTCCATTCGGCATGCCCGACTCACCCAGCGCAACACTCTCAAACGGCCAGGTTGACGTGAAGGTTTACTTGCCCGACGTAAAGCGCGGCTTCTATCGGGGCACACGTTTTGATTGGTCCGGCGTCATTCACAGCCTGCAGTTCAAAGGGCATGATTACTACGGCCCCTGGTTTACCAAGACCGATCCCGCCATCCACGATTTCGTTTACCAAGGTGATGACATCATTGCTGGTCCATGCAGCGCCATCTCCGGTCCTGTGGACGAGTTCGGCCCTCTCGGCTGGGACAACGCGCTACCGGGCAATACTTTCGTCAAGATCGGCGTTGGTGCGCTCCGCAAACCCTCCAACGCCGCGACCTACGATAACTACCATCTGTACGAGATCGAAGATACCGGCAAATGGGAGTTCAAAAGAAAGCCCGATTCCATTGAATTTAAGCAGACTCTCAAAGACCCGTTCTCCGGCTATAGTTACGTCTACACAAAGACAGTGCAGCTGACCAGCGGTAAACCCGAGATGGTACTCATACACACCCTTAAGAACACCGGCACTCGCGCCATTCACACTACCGTCTACAACCACAATTTCCTCGTTCTCGATCGGCAGCCGCCCGGCCCGGGTGTCACCATCTCCGTGCCCTTTCAGATTCATTCTCTGGAGCCTCCCGACAAAGCTTGGGCGGAAATTCAAGGCAACAAAATCATCTATTTGAAGACTCTCAAAGATCAGGGCAAAGTCGCCCTGCCAATCCAGGGCTTTAGCGATAGTGTCGAGGATCATCAAATCCGCATCGAAAATCGCGCGGTCGGCGCCGGTATGAGCCTTCAGGCGGATCGGCCTCTTTTCAGCGAGTCTCTGTGGTCCATTCGCAGCGTGCTTGCGATGGAGCCTTTTATCGCCATTTCAGTTGAGCCCGGGCAGGAGTTCAGTTGGAAGACGACCTACCAATACTTCACCCTTCCCTAGATGGAGACGTACCAGCCCAGCCGAACCGCCTTTCGAGTTGCGCTGCGGCGCGCTGTTCACCAGATGATCGATCACCCAACCGTTCTTGACGACCCTCTCGCGATCAAGATCCTTGGCCCGCGCGGCCCTGCCGAATTGGATGCTGAAATCGCTAAAAGCACCAGCTCGTTTTCACGCTCGTTGCGCGCGTTCGTCGCCGTTCGCAGCCGCTATGCCGAAGATGAGTTGGCAAAGGCGGTCGCGCGCGGCGTCAAACAATATGTTGTGCTCGGTGCCGGCCTTGACACGTTCTCGTACAGAAATATCTTCGCTGACGCCGGCCTGCGAGTTTTTGAAGTCGATCACCCGGCCACCCAGGCATGGAAGCGGCACCTGCTCGAAGAGGCGAACATTCAGGTACCCAGCGAATCTACTTTCGTGGCAGTAGACTTTGAACGCCAGCAACTTCCCGACGCTCTTGAATCCGCCGGATTTCACCCGGACGAAAGCGCCTTCTTTTCATGGCTCGGCGTGACCCCTTATCTCACGGAGTCTGCGTTCAAAAACACCTTGGCGTTCATCGTTGCCATCCAGCCGCAAACGGGCGTTGTGTTCGATTACGCCGTCGCCCGTTCTTCGCTTAATTTCCTTGAGCGTATGGCGCTCGATGCTCTCTCGACCCGTGTCGCAGCGGCCGGCGAGCCCTTCCAGTTATTTTTCGAACCGAATAAGTTAAGCGAACTACTGAGCCAATTCGGTTTTCGACGCATCGAAGACTTAGACTCGGAACAAATCAACACTCGCTATTTTGCGCAACGCGCCGACGGCTTGCGCGTGAAGGGCGGTTTGGGCCGGTTGGTGAGCGCTCACACTTGAGCGGCCGCAATTTGCTAGAACTTTTCTCATCTCTCGCCACTTAGTTAAGTAACCCATGCGCCTGCTCATAACCATCACGTTTTCTTGTCTCGTTGCCTTTTGTCAGACGGCCCCCCGCCTGATCCACGGAGTCGCAATCGATGCCGCCACGCAAAAGCCCATTCCGGACGCCTGGGTCAACGCGGGCGCGGAAATCGTCAAAACAGATATAAAAGGCGAGTTTCAATTGAATACTGCGGCGACGTCCATTGACCTGCGCGCCCGCGGCTACAACCGCGTAACCGTTCCTGCCGAGGGCGAGATGCATGTTCCCTTGTCGTCCCTGCGAATTCGCGGCTTATATATGTCCTTCTGGGCCGTTTCGTCGCAAACTATGCGAGCGGGGATTTTCGAAACCGCTGCCAAGGCGCACTTAAACGCTGTCGTCATCGACGTAAAAGGCGACCTGGGCCGGGTTGCATTTCGAACCACCATCCCATTGGTGGTCAAAGCCGGAGCCAATAAGATCATTACCATCCCCGACGCGCCCGGCCTCATCGCTGGCGTGCATAAGCGAGGGCTCTACGCCATAGCCCGCATCGTCACATTTAAAGACAATCCGCTCGCCTCGGCGCAACCCGATTTTGCTGTCAAAATGGCCGACGGCAGTCTTTTTGCAGATAACGAACACCTGCACTGGACCGATCCGTTCAACCAAACCGTCTGGGATTACAACATTCAAATCGCCGTCACAGCCGCCAAGGCCGGTTTTGACGAAGTCGAGTTTGATTACGTTCGCTTCCCCGATCATCCTGGTCTGCAATTCGCAAAAGAGAGCAATCAAGCAAACCGCCGCGAAGCCATTTCCGGCTTCCTCGCCGCGGCGCAGAAAGCCCTCAATCCGTACAACGTTTTTCTCTCGGCCGATATTTTCGGCTATGTCGCTTGGAACCCCACCGATACCGGCATTGGGCAAGACCTTAACGATGTTGACAAGGTTGTGGATTACATCTCGCTCATGCTCTATCCTTCCGGTTTCCGCTACGGGATTCCAGGGCTGCGCAATCCGTTGGACGATCCTTACCGCATTGTTCACGCTTCGCTCGAAAAGGCCAAGCAGCGCACTGCTTTGTCCGGCATCGTTTTTCGGCCCTGGTTGCAGGCATTCGCCGACTATGCGTTCGATCACCGGCAATTTGGCAAGCCGCAACTACGCCAGCAGATCAAAGCCGCCGAAGACGCCGGCACGGATGGATGGCTGCTTTGGAACCCGCGCAACACCTATCCCACGCAAACGCTCACCGAGCTCGCTAGCGAGTTGTGGTGGAAGGAACCAGCCCAGGACGCTCCACGTTAGCCAGCTTCTTTACGTCGGGTAAAAACCAAGTCAGCAAGCCGATGGCCGGCAAATACGCGCACAGCCGGTAGACATATTCAATACCCGTGTGGTCGGCCAACCATCCCAGCGCCGCCGCTCCCACGCCGCCCAGGCCGAACGCCAAGCCGAAGAAAATTCCCGACACCATGCCGACACGTCCGGGCACCAAATCCTGCGCGTAAACCACAATCGCCGAAAAAGCCGACGCCAGAATCAATCCGATGGGCACCGTCATCACAGTTGTCCAAAAGAGATTTAAGTGAGGCAGCAGTAAGGTAAACGGCAGCACGCCCAGAATCGAAAACCAAATCACCAGGCGGCGCCCGAAACGGTCGCCAATGGGTCCGCCGATAATCGTTCCCACTGCGGCAGAAAGCAGAAACAGAAATAAATGCCGCTGCGAACTAGCCACCGAAACGTTGAACTTCTTGATCAGATAAAAGGTGTAGTAATTCGAAAGACTCGCCAAATAAAAGAACTTTGAAAACATCAGGCCTACCAGCACCGACATAGAAATCCAAACCGTCTTCCGGCTGATGCTTTCCGAGCGCTTCAGTTCGTGGAGGCGCGACGTGTCCTTGCGCGCGATGTGGCTTTTGTACCAGTGGCCAATGCGCAGCATGATCACGATTCCCAACACGGCCGCCGGCGCGAACCATGCTACGCTCCCTTGCCCATAGGGCGTAACCACCAGCGCCGCCAGCAGCGGCCCCAATGATGAACCGCCGTTGCCGCCGACTTGAAACAAGGATTGCGCCAATCCATGCTGGCCGCCGGATGCCACGCGCGCAATCCGTGACGATTCGGGATGAAAGATCGAGGAACCCACACCCACCAGCGCGCCGCCGATCAAAAGCATTTCGAAACTCGCCGCGCGCGAGAGCACGATCATGCCGGAAAGTGTAAAGCCCATGCCCACCGGCAACGAATAAGGCTGCGGATGTTTATCCGTATAGATGCCGACCAACGGCTGCAACAGCGACGCCGTCACCTGATACGTCAAACTGATCAAGCCGAACTGCGCCAAATTCAAATGCAAAGATTTCTGCAGGTTGGGATAAATCGCCACAATCAGCGATTGCACCATGTCATTTAACAAATGACAGAAGCTAATCGCCGCGAGTACGACGAAGAACGTTTTCTGTTGTGTAGGAACTGCAACCCGCATCTCACTTTAAGGTAACTTGCTACAAATGGATTCATGAACTGGACAGCGATCGGGGCGATATTTCTGGCATTGGCCGTAGCAATGGGCGCGTTCGGCGCACACGCTTTGAAAGGCCGGCTTGACGCATATTCGCTCTCCGTTTATGAAAAAGCTGTGTTTTATCACTTCATCCACGCGCTCGGCATTCTTCTCATTTCGCTGCTCGCTCGCGCAGGTGTCGTGAGTGCGTCCGGCGGAACGCGCGTGGCTTGGCTGTTAGCCATCGGTATTTTGCTTTTCTCCGGCAGCCTCTATGCGCTTGCCATATCAGGCACGCGCATTTTGGGCGCTATCACGCCGTTTGGAGGAGTTGCTTTCATCGCCGGTTGGCTTTTGCTCGCGTATGAATCGCTGCGGAAGCCGCGTTAGCATCCCTGTGGCATAACCACAGAGAAATATGCTACACTTCTGTGGTGTTCGCACAGGAGATCTTTTGGCCGATTCGAAGTTAGACCTTTTACAAGGAACGCTCGATGTAATGGTGCTGCAAACTCTCGCCGTCCTCGGGCCCCAGCATGGTTATGGCATTGCTCGACGAATCGAACAAGTCAGCGGGGAAGAAGTCTTATTGAACCAAGGCACCATCTATGCCTCGCTCGTTCGTCTTCAACAGCGCGGTTGGATTGCCGCTGAGTGGGGCTCTTCCGATAACAATCGAAAAGCGAAATTCTATTCCATTACCCGTTCCGGAACCAAGCAGCTGGCCAACGATCTCGCCTATTGGCAGCGTCTTTCGAAAGTGATGTCGCGCGTATTAGGAATTGAGAAGGTGGTTGGTCATGGTGCGTGAATTTTTAGAGCGGTTAGCCGCGTTCTTCAGAAAATCGGGCCGCGAAAGCGATTTAGACGCTGAAATGAAGGCGCACCTGGCCTTCGCGATCGACGAGAATATTGCGGCCGGCATGTCTCCCGCCGAAGCACGCCGCCGCGCCCTGATTCGTTTCGGCGGTGTCGAAGCCGCCAAAGAACTGCATCGCGAAACGCGCTCGTTTGTTTTTCTCGAGCATCTGACGCAAGACTTGCGTTACGCGCTGCGCATGATGCGGCGCGATCCGGGCTTCAGCCTCTTTGCGATCTTGATCATCGCGCTCGGAATCGGTGCCAGCACCACAGTCTTCAGCGTTTTGCGAACAGTGCTGATTCGTCCGCTGCCTTTTCGCGATCCGGCAAACCTGGTGTGGCTGGCGAATTCAAAACCGGAGGAAGGACTATCGGCGCAAACACTGCAGGTGCTTCCTTTTCTGGCTCTTAAAGAGCGCAACCACTCTTTCTCCGACATGGCCGCTTACTTTGCCTTCTACGGAGTAGGCGATAGCCAGCTTACCGTGAACGGCGAATCGGAACGGTTGAACGCGTTACCCGTCTCGCAAAATTTCTTTCCACTGTTGGGCATCCAGGCAAAGCTTGGCCGCAACTTCTCCGCCGATGAATGCAAATGGAACGGCACAAAGGCGGTGCTGTTAAGCCATGGTTTGTGGGAACGGCGCTTCGCCTCCGACCCGGGCATTTTGGGCCGCGCCGTCACCCTTAATAATGAGCCGGTGACCATTGTGGGCGTGCTGCCGAAAAGCTTCGACTTTGGATCGGTCTTCGCGCCCGGAACTCACATGGACCTTTATTTACCCTTCCCGCTCACACCGGAGACCGACCGCTGGGGCAATACGATTGCCGTCGTCGCAAGGCTGAAACCGGGAGTGACGTTAGCCGGCGCGCAAGCTGAAGCCAGTGTGTTGGGTAGCCATATCTCAGCGGAAAACCCAAACAAAAACTCGGTGCAGCCGCTGTTGAGCTTGCTCACCGATCATGTCAGCGGCAAACTGCGCCCGGCGCTCCTGGTTTTGGGATTCGCAGTGGGCGCGGTCATGCTGATTGTTTGCGCAAATCTTTCGAACCTCCTTTTAGCGCGCAGCACAGCGCGACAAAAGGAACTCGCCATTCGCAGCGCTTTAGGCGCCGGCCGCGGCCGATTGGTGGAACAGATTCTTACCGAGAGCTTGCTGCTTTCGTTATGGGGTGCAACGCTCGGTGTTGGATTTGCAATCTTAGGAACAAATCTGCTTTCGAGGTTGACTTCATTCAATATCCCGTTGCTGAGCGAAGTGCGGGTCGATCCTTTGGCGTTACTTTTCACCTTGCTGCTGGCTTTGTTCACAGGCGCGCTCTTTGGCGTGCTGCCGGCGTTGCAAGTGCCGAAGGTAAAAGTCAGCGACGCTATGAAGGAACAGTCGCGCAGTTCAACCGGTTCAAAGCGCCACTCCTGGGTTCGCGGAGCGCTGGTGGTGTCTGAGATCGCCTTCGCCGCCGTGCTGATCGTGGGCACAGGGCTGTTGCTGCATAGCTTTCTGCGCGTGCTGGATGTCGATCTGGGTTTCCAGCCGGTGCGCTCGGCGGCTATGCGGATCGATCCGAGCGTCTACATGGCCACCCAGGAAAAGGCGAACAGCTACTTGAATGAGGCGCTGCGCAACGTGCGTGAGATTCCAGGAGTGGAAGCGGCCGGCATCATCGATTCGTTGCCGCTCGGCAGCAATCGGACGTGGGGCGCGGCGGCCAAGGGAGTGGTTTACACACGCGAGAACTATCCCGAAGCCTTCGTGCATATCGTGTCGGATGGGTACTTGAAAGCGCTGGGTATTTCGTTGAAAGAGGGTCGCGATTTCGATGAACGGGACACACCAGCCGGAAACAAGGTCATCCTCATCAATGAGACGCTGGCGCGCAATCTGTGGCCCGGGCAAGATCCGATTGGCCGTTTGATGGTCGGCGATAAAGAAGATATACACGTGGTGGGAGTCGTGCGCGATGTGCATCATTTGGGTATCGAACAACCGAGCGGCGCGGAGATGTACCTCGCAATGCGCCAAACGAGAGACTACGGGTCGATGCAATTAGTGGTGCGCTCGCGCTTGAGTCTGCCGGAATTGAACAGCGCTGTGCGGGCGGCACTCTTGCAAGTCGATTCCCGCTTGCCGCGCGAACAATTTCGCCCGCTGCAGCAAATCGTGGACCAAGCCGCGTCGCCACGGCGTTTCATTGTTCTGCTGCTTTCCGGCTTCGCAGGTTTTGCGCTATTGTTAGCCTCGCTGGGTATCTATGCGGTGATTTCGTATTCAGTGGGTCAGCGGACTCAGGAAATCGGCATACGCATGGCTCTCGGCGCTACGCCGGGAGTTTTGCAAAGGAGCATTCTGATGCAGACGCTCGGACTGGCAGGTATCGGGTTGCTGCTCGGAACTTTGGCTTCGGCATTGTTGACGCAGGGGTTGAAAAGCTTACTGTTCGGCGTTCCGCCGCGCGATCCGGTTACGTTTGTGGGCATGCTTGTGGTGCTGGCGGCCGTGGCCGGACTGGCGGGATTTTTACCGGCGCAACGCGCGGCGCGCATCAATCCGACGGTGGCGTTGCGGGCCGATTGAGGGCTACTGGCCAGCCTGCGTCTGGGTTGGTTCATTCTTGCCGAGATATTGGCGCCACCACAGCAACTCCTCCCGATCGCTGTGGACCACATCCCAAGGACTCCAGCCGCCGTGATATTCGCCTGGATACCTCACGAACTTCGCGGGCACACGGCGCTTCTTGAGTGCCGTATACATCTCCTCGCCTTGCGCAATCGGCACCCGCTCGTCCGCCTCACCATGCACGAATAGCGTCGGTGTTTGGATCTTATCCGCGAAGAGCACCGGCGAATGCGCCAACATCACCGCCCGCGCGTTCTCCTCCCAGGGAGTTCCCAGAAACTCCGTTTCCTTGGTCCGCGGAATATCGCCTGTTCCGTAGTTACTGATCCAATCGGACGGCCCCGCGCCCACCACCGCTGCCGCAAAGCGCGTGGTGTGTCCAATGATCCAGTTCGTCAGAAACCCGCCGTACGAATATCCCGTCACGCCCAACCGTCGCGGGTCCACGCGGTAATGCTTCAGTACATAGTCGACGCCCGCCATCACATCCTCATAGTCGCGTTCGCCCCAACCGCCCCAGGTGCCCCAGCGGAACTTCTCACCGTAGCCGGTTGATCCGCGCGGATTCGTATACAGCACAATGTAGCCTGCTGCCGCCAATAACTGCTCCTTAAATGCGAACGCACTTGTGTACGCCGCATGCGGTCCGCCATGAATCGTCAGCACCATAGGGTAATTGTGCTGGCCCTGTTCGTAGCCCGGCGGGAGCACCACCCAGCCATCGATCGACGTTCCGTCCTTGCTGTCGTAGTGGACTCGCTCCACCTTGCCCAACTGCCAGGTCGCCAGAAGCGCATCGCTCGCGCTGCTGACTTTTCGCTCACCCAGGGCGAACCCGCCTGCCGCAGGCAGCGATGCGGTATACACTTCCACCGGCGTATCAGTCGTGGAGCTGGTGTATGCCATGCGGTGGCCCACGATGCTCACTTGCGGAATGACACGATCACCCTGCGTCACCTGTTCAATTTTTGAGTCCCCAACATTCACGCGGAACAACTGCTCGGTACCCTTCACTTCGCCCTCAAAGTAAATGCATTTCCCGTCGGCGCTCCAATGCTGCGCACTGGGCACGTTGTCCCAATCGGCCGTCAGGTTCCGCGGTTCTTCCCCGGCGTTTAGGCCCCGAGTGGGCACCAGAACCAAATTGATGGGGCTGCCGTGCTTCCGTTTCGACGCAATGACCCGCGCCAAGCCTTCTTCCCGCAGCACGGCGATGAATTGTCCATCAGGCGACCATGCCGGTGCCTGATGATGCCACCCGTCATCCTGGGTGAGCATTTGCGTCTGCCCTTGGAGCGTCACGATCCAGAGATCCGCGCGTTCATAGGCGTATTCATCGCGCAGATGCAGGTCTGCGGTGAACGCCAGAGCCTGGCTGTCGGGGCGCCACGCCGGAGTCAATACGTCCACACCCACATGCGTGATCTGGCGCGGCTCCCCGCCGTTCGCCTGCACCACGAAGAGTTCCAGCGACGGCGTGGCGTTCGGGTTCCTTGGATCGGCCAGATATCCGCGCCCGTCGAAGCGGAAATTCATCCAGTCGTACATGCGCCCCTTAAAGCGCTCGTCAGTCAACTTGTCGAACTCCGACACCTGCCTTCTTTCGGCTTTGCTGGGTGTTACTTTCTTCGTGTAAGCGATCCACTTTCCGTCGGCGCTGAAGACTGGCGCCCCCCCGACACCTTTAATCTGATAAGGCTTCGAGTCCCCACCATCCATCCGCACAAACCACGGCGCGCCTCCAGCTACGTCATAGGCGAGCAACTTCCCATCCGGACTCCACCGCGGACTTGTGGCGTTCGCCGCTGAATCGCTTACCCTGAACGCCCGCGCCGCAGTCGACACCCAAACCTCGTTCTGCCTTTTGTTCTCGGCTTCAACGATCCGAGTCTTCACGTAAGCGACCTTGTGCCCGTCCGGCGACATCGCCGGCGCCGACACCCATTCCAATTTGTAATAGTCTTTTAACTCAACGGGACGTGTTTGAGCAAGAGCGATTTCGGTAACAGCGATCAAGAGAACGAGCTTATGCATCCGGATCTCGATTCAGAAGGTGGTTTCCGGCAATTGTACCAGCGCAGGGAGGCAATCTTCAAAATCTCAAGTTATGTATAATGAGAGGGTTGTATTCCAGCTAGTGGCTGTCCGTGTGCCAGCGTTCTGTTTCAGCACTTTGGGCCACGCTTTCCTTGAAGCTTCCCTGGAAGAGTAGACCAACAAAAGGTATTTGGGCAAAGTTATGTATGCAGTGATTGAGACAGGCGGCAAGCAGTATCGCGTGATGCCTGGACAAACCATCGAAGTGGATACCATCGCCGGCGATGTCGGCGCGGCGGTCGAATTTGATCGTATTCTGGCCCTTTCTAACGAGGCGAATGAATTGGTGCTCGGCGACGCGTTGAAATCCGCACGCGTGCGCGGCAAGATTGCGGCGCATGGCCGTGGCGATAAAGTGATTGTCTTCAAGTTCAAACGCAAGAAGCAGTACAAGAAAACCATCGGCCACCGGCAGAATTACACGCGTGTCGCGGTAGAGGAGATTTTGGCGTAATGGCACATAAAAAAGGCTTAGGCAGTTCCAAGAACGGGCGCGATTCCAACTCGCAGCGGCTCGGTATCAAGGTTTTTTCGGGCGAGTTCGTCACCGGCGGCTCCATCATTGTGCGCCAGCGGGGCACACGCTACAAACCCGGCAAGAACGTCGGCTTAGGCAAAGACGACACGCTCTTCGCCACTGTTCCGGGCACGGTGGAGTTCCGCGATCGTGGACGCATGGGCAAGTTCGTCAATATCGTCGCGGCCCAAAATTGATCCCACATTCCGGGGCCGCTCCCTGGAGTCCCTTTGTTCATTGACGAAGTCATCATTACCGTGAAAGCCGGCGACGGCGGCAACGGCTGTCTTGCGTTCCGGCGCGAGAAGTTTGTGCCGCGCGGCGGACCGAGCGGGGGGGACGGCGGGCATGGCGGCAATGTGGTCCTCAAAGCCAGCACACATCACAACACGCTGCTGCATTTTCGCTTCAATCCCGAGCACACGGCCGAACGCGGTAAACACGGCGAAGGAAGCAACCGAACCGGCAAAGACGGTCCCGATGTCGAAGTTCCTGTTCCGGTGGGTACGGTCGTGTATGACGCCGAAACTGGCGAGCAGCTCTTCGATTTCGCTTCCCCAAACGACCGCTGGATTGCGGCGAAGGGTGGCCGCGGCGGTAGAGGAAATGCGCGCTTCGCGACTTCAACTCATCAAGCTCCGACAGAGCACGAAGAAGGCAAGCCAGGCGAGCTTTTCAAGTTGAAACTCGAATTGAAGCTGCTGGCCGATGTGGGTCTGGTGGGATTTCCAAACGCCGGCAAATCGACTCTGATCTCCCGTCTCTCCGCCGCCCGGCCCAAAATTGCCGACTACCCGTTTACCACGCTGGAACCGAACCTCGGCGTGGTGCAAGCGGGCGATCATACATTCGTCATGGCGGACATTCCCGGCTTGATTGAAGGCGCGCACGAAGGTCACGGCTTAGGCATTCAGTTTCTACGCCATGTGGAACGGACGAAATTGCTGGTGCATTTGGTGGACGTGTCCGAATTTAGCGGTCGCGATCCGGCGCACGATTTTGACGTGATTCTAGCTGAATTGCACGAATTCAGCGACACGCTGCTCACGAAACCGATGATTGTTTTGGCGAGCAAGATTGACGCGTGCCAAGAACCGGCGCGCATAGAAGCCGTCCGTGCCAAGGCCCGCGAACATGGATCGCCGTTTTTCGGCATTTCCAGCGTAACCGGGGCGGGGATTGAAGAACTGCGTTTCGCCATGAGCGCGGTGCTGTTCAATCAAGAGAAAGACGCTACAATCTCAGTCGGAAGCTAGACTCTGCCGGCGCAGGGCCCGGTCTTCAAAACCGGAGTGCGGCACCTTGTGTCACGGGTGGGTTCGACTCCCATTAGCTTCCGCCAACAGTTTAGCGTCTGAAAATTGTTGTGTCTGGATGATAGTTTCGCCAGTCGAACCAGTAGTCTTTCAGCGCGTAGACCGCAGTCAAACACGAACCGGCTCTTTTGCCCTTGACGGCGCAGCCGGAGAAATTCCATTCACTGCCAGTTTCAGAATCGATGAATCGATCGGCGGTCTGGTAGTATTCTGGCGCCAGCGTTTGCCCAGGCAGGCGGGCTTGAAAAACTCGTATCGATTTACCATCGGGGCCGAGCACTAGCAAAATCGGTTCCGTTCCTAAACGATCTTCAATCAGTTTGGCGGAAACGATTCGCGCCAATGGGTAAGCGCGGCTCGCGCCGAAAGCTGACACTCCGAAAACGATGTCGCGAGATTTTAAGCCGGAATTGGGGAAATCGAGCACGGTGCGCGCTTTTCCGATATGCACCTCCCAATCCTTTGTTTCATAATCGCTCTGGTCTTTCGGTAGCGGCTTGAGCACGGTCCCGTCCGGCGACTCGCTCCGCCAAAGAGCGAAACTGAGTTCGTCGCTCGGCACCGGCTCCAACTGAGAACCGGCGAGCGGACCCGAAATCGCCCGGCCGCTAATCTGCTGCCAAAAAGTGCCTGTCTGATCGTCACGCATCAAGAAGTTTTGATTATTGATGCCGGCCAGATGGAACGTGAACACTAGTCCCTTGGCTGTCCGCTTCCACACCAGACCGGTGTGACAGAGCGTTCAATAGGTGGAGACAATTGGTTCGAAGGCAACCGTATCGTTCACCACATGGTGGTACGCCATCTCGCGGATCGGATAGGCGCGCGATGTGCCATTGATGCGCACGGCTATGACCATATCGTCTTTATCGATGTGCGAGTCTTTGGCGGCTTGGAACTGCGGAGAGCCCAGGTGGTGGAACATCAGTTCATAAATATTCAGCCGAGCCAGATATGCGCCGCCTATCGCCAGAATCAGTGCGCCGGCCATTGCCGTCCGCGATACCCATCCGCGAAGCCGCTGCCAGCTCGAAGCCACGATGATTAACGCGAGAACCGCGCACGAAACGGAGAGCCAAGGGCCAATTTGCTTGACGAATAGAGCCACGCTCAATTCGGTTGCACCTTGATGACGGAACGGTCTTATGACATACATGGGTATGGCAAAAGATGCCAGTGAGAGCAATGCGCACAAAAAGGCGACGAACCGCGTAACCATATCAGAGGATGCTAACAGGTGCGGGTGCCGTTTGTCCTCAATCGAAAGTTGGAGGATAAAGAGATGAATTCCTGTACGCATCTTGATCACATACACGACGTCAAACCACGCACACCGGAAGGTTGCGAGGAATGCCTGAAAAGCGGGGACCTTTGGGTTCATCTCCGCCTATGCCTGGAATGCGGCCATGTTGGCTGCTGCGATTCGTCGAAGAATAAGCACGCGACGAAGCATTTCCATCACACCAAGCACCCGATCATGAAGTCGTTCCAGCGTGGTGAGAATTGGGGCTGGTGTTATGTCGATCAAATTGAGCTGGATTTTGATTGATAATCAGGGCCGGCAGATTGCCATTGCCCTATTTCTTCTGTACGCGTTTTTATTGACCAGCCGAATCCTCGACGTCTCAGGCAATAGCTACAAGATACCGGTGGTTCTGCTCGCTGTGGTGGGAGTCTCGCTTTTGGCTACGCGCCGGGTTTTTGCTTTTTGGAAAACACCTGCCGGTAAAGTCCTGCCTGTCTTCGCAGCGTGGGTGCTCGCGACTTGGCTGCTTCCTCCGCACCCGGGAAAAGAAAGGCTGATGCAGAAAATTTTCGAGGGCGCTGTGCTTTTCGCAGCTTCGGGCTTGCTGACGAGGGCGGCCGATTTCGAAAAGATGTTCCGGACCCTTGCTGGTGCCGGTTTGGTTGCGGCCGGACTAGGAATCGTGTGGGGCAGACAAAGCTATGGGCGGCTGGCGCTACGTTCGGGTCCCGATGCCGATCCGAACTATTACGCCATGTCTCTGCTGGCGATGATGCCGATGATCTGGACCGTAGTTGCGCACAAGCCGCTTCGCGTCCGGCTGCTGGGTTTATTGGCCATGGCGTTGCCGCTGGTGATGATTATACGAACCGGTTCGCGGGCGAGCTTTGTGGCGTTCGGTGCCATGCTCGTGGTTCTGTTTTTTCTATCCTCTCTAACGAGCCGGATTGTGATTGCCGGTCTGGGCGCGGTTGCTTTTGTGATTCTGGTTGCCTTTGTGCCGAATACTTTGCGGGGCCGTTTGGACAGCGGCGCCAGCAAGGACTCGGCCAGCGCACGAGGAACGCTGCTGGAAACCGGTATCGCTCTAACGTTGGACAATCCGATCTTCGGTGTTGGCCCCGGCAACTTTGCCGAGACCGTAGTGGAGGAAGGCAGATCCCAAGGCATAGAGTGGGCGCCGCTAGGACCGCACAATGCCTATACGCAGATCTCTTCGGAAACAGGCATTCCTGGAATCCTGCTGTTTCTCTTGCTGCTTGGGTTCTCGTTTCGGAATGTCGTCTCGGTCTTGCGGCAAAGCGCGTCGAAGGGCGCGACGCCCGATCCTGAAATTTACCAACTCGCACGGGGACTGCTGCTTTCGCTGACGGGCACTTGCGCGTTCATTTTCTTTCTCGGGGAAGCTTACAACTCAGTCATCTATTTCTGGTTGGGCTTGGCATCGGGCTTGAGGCTGTTGCTGGCGGAGCCTGAAGCGGAAGAAGAGTAAAGCAACGGCGTTAGCTTGTCCGCCACGATCTGCGAAAAGGCCGCAGAGCCTTTATCGGTGAAATGTACGAAGTCGCCAAAATACGCGGGGCCACTCGGCATGGCTTGCGCCGCATCGATCAGGAGTATGCCTTGTTGTTGTGCCACTTGGCGCATGACGCCGTTCATGGATGCTTCCATCTTGAGGAATGCGTCTTCGCGCAGCATGGGATAGAAGCGCTGCCAGGAGACGAGCATGAATCTTTCACTCGGAGCAACGTGGTCTTTGAAGCGATTGGCATGGGTGATCAGAACGGGCTCGGCACCCGATTGGCGGATGAGTTGAATCGCTTTCTCGAGATCGCTACAAAACGCCTGCTGATATTCCAAGGGCATGTTGTCCCATTGGGGCGTGGTTCCTTGCGCAGTGTTGATATCGCGCTGCCGCAGCCAGGTTTGCAACCACATGGGCATGGCGGTTTTGAGGGAGTTTTCTATGCGGCCTTGCATGCGCCAGCGAAACTTGGGCTGAACGGGAGCGGGTCCAGAGAAGGGCGCGGACGGGGATAGATAGTGCGCCAAGGACGGATACAGAAGCACGATCTTCGGTTTGATCGTCTGCAAGCGAGCGGGCAGGCGAAGCAGCGAAGTGGGAAACGTCTCGCCCGAGAATCCGCTGTTGACGAGTTGGTAATGGCTTCCGGCGGGCGCGTGTTGGTTGAGCACACGCTCCAATTCGCGCGGCCACTCATGGCCTTCGCTTTCATACTGGCCGAAGGTCTCGGATGAACCTACGCAGAGAATGCGGGTGGCGGATGGATCTAACTCCGGGCCGCGAAATCCGAGGCTGTTTAAGTGCCATTTGAGATAGCGGCCATGGGGTCGGCCATGCTGGCCCATTTGGTCGAAGGCTTCGAGCAAAGAATGATCGTACAGGCCGAAGGGCGATGCGCCGTAGGAAATCCAATCGTCTAAACGGGCGCAGCACTCCAGCGTCACAACGGCGATGACGCAGCAGAGCGCGGCGCGGAAGACTTTCTTTAACATGCCCGTTAGAACTGAAAATAGATGAACGATTGCGGCGCGCCGCCGCGGAACAGCACGAAGTACGACATTGCGGCGTACACGGCGACGCGGGCTTCGGCGGGAATCCAACGGAAGGAGAGGAACTCAAGCTTGCCGGAGGCAAACTGAATCAACTGCACGACGGCCAGAGGGGAGCTAAAGAGCGCGATCTGGCGGGCGAGGCTCCAATCCACTCGCCAAGGTCCGAAGAAGGATGCTGTCATGGAAGCGATCTGCGCGAAGGAGGCGGCGCGGAAGAGCAGCCATCCGTAGCAGGTGAAATGGAAGAACACGACGACAACGAAAGCGAACGATAATGCTTGGCCGATGCGGCCGGGCCAGGCGAACACTTTGTCGAGGAACGGCTTTAGGTAACGATGGACGATGAGTAAAGCGCCGTGATAGAAACCCCACAGAATGAAGTTCCAAGCCGCGCCATGCCAGAAGCCGCCGATGACCATGGTGAACAGCAAGTTGCGGTTGGTTTTGGCTTCGCCGCCGCGGTTACCGCCAAGAGAGATATAGAGATAATCGCGCAGCCAGGTGGACAGACTGATGTGCCAGCGGCGCCAGAAATCGGCAGGGTTCGCGGCGAAATAAGGCAGATTGAAATTCAGCATGAACTCAAAGCCCATTAAGCGAGCGACGCCGCGCGCGATATCGGTATAGCCGGAGAAATCGCAGTAGATTTGGACGGCAAACGCATACACGCCCATGAGCGTATGCCAGCCATCGGGAGGGCGATGGGGGTCGAAGAGTTGACTGACGATGGTTGAGAGATTGTCGGCGATGAAGACCTTTTTGAAGAAGCCCCAGAAGATCAGATGGAGGCCGTTGACTATCTTCTCCCACGTTACGGAGCGAGGGTAGGTCACTTGCGGCAGAAGGCTGTTAGCGCGCTGGATGGGTCCTGCGACTAAGTGGGGAAAGTAAAGGACACAGAGGAGGAAATCAAAGAAGCTATCGGTAGCGTGGATCTCGCCGCGGTACACGTCGATGGTGTAGCTGAGGGCTTGGAAGGTGTAGAACGAGATCCCGATGGGCAGGATGACACGGAGGGTCCAAACAGAGACATCGAGACCGAAGATTTGCAACAGGTGATGCAGATTATCGGCGAAGAAGTTGAAGTACTTGAAGAAGCCGAGGAGTGCGAGGTTGGTGACGACGCTGAGAGTGAGCCACTTCTTGCGGTCCTCTTTCGGTTCGCCGGCGAGGATTTGCTGTTCCATGCGTTTGGCGCAGTAGTAATCAATGCTGGTGGAGGTGAGTAAGGGAAAGAGGAAACGCCAATCCCAACTGCCGTAGAAGACGCAACTGGCTATGAGGAGAAAGCGGTTCTGGGCCTTGTGCGGGAGCAGGTAATAGATGGCCAGCACCACCGGAAGGAAGATGAGGAATTCAAGGGAGTTGAACAGCATGGGCCGGGTTGACTGCTCCGTTGAAAAACATGGCTACCGAGCGGAGGAGAAGAAAGACCAAACTAGGCCGCTGACGCTTCCGGCTCCGAGTCGGCACCCTGTCAATTTTTCATTATCGTTGGTGGGCCGGAGGTCCATGGGCACTCCCTTGAAAAACCGCTTGGAATTGGCCCTGTAGTGTACCGCTCCTTCACAGTCGCGGCTCGGTTGGAGGCGGGACGAAATTGAAGGTTTTTCGTCACCATGGGTTGGCCGCAGGCCCATGGGCGCTCCTTGGCAGTCGCGGCTCGGTTTGGGCGTCGGCGCGAATTGGAGGTTTTTCATGATGGGTGGGTGGAAAGCCTCTGGGCGCTGGCCGGGAGGTCTTGCCATTCGCCGCGTCCCGAGAGGAAGATCTCGCCCCAATACTGGAGATTGAGGAGGCGCCAGATACGATCGGTGGCATCGATCTTGTGGCTGCGGTGTTGGTCGATGAGAGTCTTCACGCGACTCATGTCGAGATAGGAGGAGATGAAGCCTGCCGGCTCGAGTAACTTGGCATAAAGGGGATTGGCGCGAGGATCAAGCAGCCAATTTTTCAGCGGCGTGGGGAAGCCCATTTTCTTGCGGGTGAGGGTAGCTTGTGGGAGCAGATCTTCGACAGCCTTGCGCAGAATGTACTTGCCTTTGCCATCGTGGATTTTCAGATGGGCGGGCACTTGGGCGGCAAACTCGACGAGCGGGTGATCGAGGAAGGGCACGCGGCTTTCGATGGAACAAGCCATGCTCATTTGATCCTGCTTCATGAGCAGTTCGACAAGGTAGGTCTTTTGATCGGCGTAGAGCAAACGCGTCAAAGGATCGACACTGTCGCGTTTGTGGCGGTAGCTCATGTATTCGGCATAGGCGCTGCCGGCGTTGTTGGGGTGCTTGGCCAAGCGCTTTTGTTCATCCGCTGAGAACGCCGAATAGAAGTTATCGAGAAAGAGGGATTCGATGGAAAGCTCGCGCCCCAGGAAGGTGTGCTGCGCTTTGCGGCGGAGATCGGCGGGCAGCAGACTGGAGCTTGCTATGAGATTGCGAATGGGTTTACGTATGAACTCGGGAACCTTGCCATACGTCGCCGCGTAGCGTTCGTTCATGGCGTAATACTGATAACGCCCATAGCCGGCGAACAATTCATCGGCGCCTTCACCAGTAAGGACGACTTTGACTTCTTGCGAGGCGAGCCTGGAAACGAAATACAGCGAGACGCTCGAGGGCCAAACAATGGGTTCGTCTTCGTGCCAGATGAGGGAGGGGAGTTTGTTGAAAAACTCTTCCATGCCGATGGTGACTTCGTGATGATCGGTATCGATTTCGGCGGCGAGTTCGCGGGCGTAGCCGAGCTCGCTATATTCTGCCTCGGCGTAGCCGACGGAAAATGTTTTGATCTTCTGGCCGGAAACCATGCGCTTCATGAGGGCGGCGATGGTCGAGGAATCGATGCCGCCGCTGAGGAACATGCCGAGCGGGACATCGCTCATGAGCCGCATGTGGACGGTTTCTTCGACGCGCTGGCGGCATTCGGCAATCCAGGATTGATCGTCACGGACGGGAGCGTTCGCAGTTGGCGCGGGCACATCCCAATATTCGTTGTGTGACAGGACCAGTTGGTGGGTGGGCGACAACTCGACCTTCAGGGTGTGGCCGGGCATGAGTTTGCGAATGCCACGGAACATGGTTTGTTCGCCGCTGAGATAACCGAAGGCGAGATATTCGGCCAAGCCATCCTGGTCGAATTGGGCGCGCACGATGGGGTGAACGAGAAGCGCCTTGATTTCGCTGCCGAATACGAATGTGACGCCGTCGGTCCAGTAGTAAAACGGCTTGATGCCTAAGCGATCACGAGCGCAGAAGAGAGTGCGGGCCTGCTTATCCCAGATGGCGAACGCGAACATGCCGCGGAAACGAGTGACGCACTCTGCGCCGTATTGCTCGTAGGCGTGAACGATGGTTTCGGTGTCGCAGCGGGTGCGATAAATGTGGCCGGCAGCTTCGAGAGCGGGCCGCAAATCGGTGTGGTTGAAGATTTCGCCGTTGTAGATAATCTGCAAGCGGCCATCTTCGTTGGGCATGGGCTGGTGGCCGTGGGCGAGATCGATGATGCTCAAGCGGCGAAAGCCGAGGGCGACGAATTCGTCACAAAAGACGCCGCTATCGTCGGGACCGCGGTGAGCGATGCGATCCGTCATGGAGCGAATGAGATCGCGATTGACGACTCGATCCGCTGAAAAGAAGCCTGCGATGCCGCACATTTTGAAGGGTTCATTTAATACTTTAGCGTGCCGGGTGGGTTTTCGGAAGGGTTGGAGCGGGGGAGCGGGTAGGAAGATTCTGGGTGACGACTGGCGGAAGGGAATGGGGTTTTGCAACGGGAAAAAAGGGGCGGTTTGGAGGGTTTGCATCCCGCGTATAAATAATAGTGCCGAGCCGCGGGAAAGTGAGGCTTTTTCCGGGGTTTGGGAGTGGGGTTTTTCCCGCGTGGATTGGGAGGGTGAGGGAATGGGCGGACGGAGGGTAACGGCGGGGGTTTCGAGGGTGCGAAATTTGGTCATAAGAATGGCTTTCCGACCACGAGTATGGGATGGGGGCGTTCGCGGGGTTTAGAAATTTTGCGGTAAGTTGATGATTCTAAATAGGGAAGAAATATTTTGAAGTTTTGTTGTTGTCACTGCTAAAGGTTTGCTCAGTCAGGCGGCGACTAAGGGGGGGACTCCCCACCATTTGTCAACTCTGAAATTGCGGTCAATCAATTTCGGGGGCTTTGCC
>Ga0302326_10009885_pt1 | contig 20732 bp, 15 predicted proteins | sample Palsa_T0_3_FD_202264 | JGI IMG/M metagenome (GOLD analysis project Ga0302326, IMG submission 202264) | Peat permafrost microbial communities from Stordalen Mire near Abisko, Sweden - Palsa_T0_3 | ecosystem: Environmental > Terrestrial > Soil > Palsa > Peat permafrost | place: Sweden: Abisko...
TGGCTACCTCTGACCACGTGGCCTCCACCACCGACGGCAAACACATCATCGGCGCCAGCGCGAATCCAGCAACACTCACCGATCTCTCGATCACCGTACCGATCGACGCCTGCCCCACGGATGCGAATAGCCAAACCACGGGCATCGTCTTCAACCCTCCCCCGGTTGTCAATCAGACTTCGCTGGCCGCATATGGCATCACCAACGTCAACCAGGTGATCGCTGCCACCAACTCGCTCGAGGCTTTCGTTACTTATGGCAGCGATGCCACGGCGCCGCCCGCAGGGGGTGCGCTGTTGCCGGTGTATAAACCGTCTGCGACCGCAGGCACGCTGGGAACGCTGGGAAGCGTCAAACTCGCCGGCAATGCCCTGGCTCCGGTGGCCGGCATCTTCTCCCCGGATAACACTATCTTCTTCGCCGGCACCTCGGGCGATGACCTACTGCACCTGATCGACACCACCACCCTGCTCGACACACAGCAGATCAATCCCAAACTGACCGATATCAACGGCAAGCCCCTACCGCCCATCTTCCTGGCGGTCAAACCCCGCCCAACGACGTAGCGCGTGATTGCTCGGGGTTTGAAGAGGGCAGGGTAACTAGGCGGCGGAAAATGTCTGCGTTGGGTGGTCCTGAGGGATGGAATTGGACGCCCGCCACCACCAGGGTTAAAGAGGGTGTGTGAGAACCCATTTTCAGGCGGCAAAGGAGCGCAGGGGCTAAAGCCCAGTTCTCTTTCAGTCCGTTACGGCCCGACTAAAGTCGTGCCCTGATACAAAGCCTCAGAGCAGCCACGTCAGGTCTGGAGTTTCTCCGACTGAGAGAGGAAAGACAGATCCAAATCCGCGGAAATACGCGAGTTTTCCGGGAGTCACTCCAACACGGCAAATATCTTCCACCCGGTCAACCCGGCCTAGACAACAGCGGTTCTTCCGCAACCTGAAAAGCTTGGACTAGACAACTTCCGGAGTGACTGGTTTTGAGGGGATCAGTCCCCGGCGAGGGGAATGGCTGAGGTTCCGCTGTTGCAGGCGCGCTCCCAGCCGAGAACCTCTGAAATCTGGTCGGCGAGCGTCAAGGGATCAAAGGGTTTGGAAAGGATCGCAGCCGCACCCAATTCATCCAGCTTGCGCCGATCCTGCCCTTGCACTTTTGCGGTCAGCAGAAGCACAGGAATGTGAGCGGTGTTTCCATTTTGCTTCAGGATCTGGTAGGTGGTCGGGCCATCAATGTCAGGCATCATGACATCCAGCAGGATCGCATCCGGCTGTTCCAGCGAAGCGCGCCGTATGCCTTGCGCTCCGGAAGGAGCCAAGATGACCTGCCAACCGGCAATGGTCTCCAGGCTGAGCGCGGTCACCTCGCGAATGTCGGCTTCATCATCGATGATCAATATGCGAGGAATCATTCCGCTGTCTCTGCTCTCGGTGTTGTTATCACTCTAGGTTCGGTGGTGCTGCGCGTACATAACACTTGCTGTGCATTACCTTGATAACAGGCTATTTAAAGGATTTTGCCGAGGCTTGCAAAGGGTTGCTCCGCGGGCGGCGGCAAGCCGGCGACAGAGCTGTTTCGGGCACGGACGAAAAGACCAATCATTGCTTTGCCTACACCTTCCCACGATCGAGAGGAGATCAGGTATGCTAGCCACTGTCCGGCGAACGCCGGTCGAGACGAGAGGAAGAGAATGACCAGATTGCTCAGAATGTGCATAGGTGGGGTGACGCTGCCGGCTTTGCTGGCGCTTTCTGCTTCGGCGGCGAGGAACAAAGGTATCGAAGTGGACTTCAAGACCAGTCAGGGTCAGGATGCGGGCACAGCAACGCTCACGCCAGCAGGCAATGGGGTGAAGGTGAAGCTGAACCTGACGAATCTCCCGGAAGGCGAGCATGCGCTCCACGTCCACCTGAACGCGAAATGCGATGGGCCGGATTTCAAGACCGCCGGCGGCCATTTCAATCCCTACGGCAAAGAGCATGGAACCAAGAATCCCAAGGGCGCGCATGCCGGCGACATGCCCATCAATCTGCAGGTGATGGCAGACGGCACGGACCACGTCTCCTTCGTGACCGACAGCATTTCTCTGAAGAAAGATGCGAAAAACTCTGTCTTCGCCAACGGGGGCACGGCCTTCGTGATTCACGAGAAGGCGGACGACATGACGACCGACCCCACTGGCAACGCAGGGGACAGAATCGCGTGCGGGGTGATCACCGCACCCTAGTTACGGCTTCGCGCACGCCACGACGGGCTTAATCAGGAGCTCGCATTGATATCAGCTATGGTGACAGTTACGGGTCACGCGCCGGCCCATGCCGGTCTGGGTCTTAACGGGCGGGGAAAATTAACGACGCGAGTGGCGAGCGACCGGGGGCAAGGCCGAGACGAGGTATTTGGCAATGCCCGCAGCGGGCAGGGTGGGAGCCAGAAGTGGTCCCTGCACAAAATCGCAGCTCAGGGTGCGCAGGCACTCCATCTGATCGGGGCGCTCCACTCCTTCGCCCACAACCTTCAAGCCAAGACCGTGAGCCAGGGCGACGATGGCCTGCACGATGGTATAAGTCCCGTTGGGTTCCGAGATGCGCTCGACAAAGGAGCAGTCGATCTTGAGCGTGCTGACGGGGAGCTGATGAAGATGGCTCAGGCAGGAGTAGCTGGTGCCAAAGTCGGCCACGGAAAAGTGAACGCCCAACGCGGCCAGACTGCGCATCTGGCTCGCGACCTCAGGGCGGTTGCGCATGACCGTGCTCTCGCTGACGATCAGTTCGAGCAGGCGCGGGTCGAGGCCGCATCGGGTCACGGTGCTGAGCACCCGGGCGGAAAAATCGGAGTGCAGAAACTGCAGCGGAGAGACACAAAAAGATATGCGCAGCGGAGTGAGATTCTTTCTTTGCCACTCCATGCTTTGGCGGCAAACCTCGTCCAGGACCCACTCGCCTAAGGGAACAATGAGGCCCCGCTCCTCCGCAATGGGCAGGAAGCGATCGGCTGCGATGGTTCCAAGCTGCGGATGGTTCAGCCGCAAGAACGCCTCCAGACCGCAGAGATTGCCTACCATGGAGTACTGGGGCTGGTAGGAGAGCTCCAGTCCCTCTGCTTTGAGCGCACCGCGCATGAACCGTTCCAGCTCGCTGACTTCGCCGGCGGAGGAACTGATTTGCGAGGAGACGAGAAGATATTGACCCCCGCCTGCCTGCTTGGCGCTGTACATGGCAGCATCGGCGGAGCGCCGGAGCTGCACGGAGTCGGTCCCATCATCGGGATAGATCGCAATGCCAATCGACGCCGAGATGTCAAAAGAATAGCCATCCACCGCGATCGGCTGGTTGATGCTTTCCAGCACGCTGCGCGCGACCATCAGAGCGCTGCTCTTGTTGGCCAACTCGCCCAGGATGATCACAAATTCGTCCCCGCCGGTGCGAGCAAAGGTGTCAACAGCGCGCAGGCGGGCGGAGACCCGCGTCACTACTTGTTGCAGGCATAAGTCGCCGGCGGCATGCCCAAAGGAGTCGTTGATCTGCTTGAAGCCATCCAGGTCCACACAAAGGATCGCGGCTTGTTGCCCATAGCGGGCGGCCTGCGCCAGACTCTGCTGGATTCGATCCTCCAGCAGAAGCCGATTGGGCAGCCCGGTGAGTGTGTCGTGGTTTGCCTGGTGGACCAGTTGCTCATGCAGTTGCTGGCGATCGGTGACATCCTGAATCAGGACAAAACTGCACCTCCGCCCCATATAGTTGATGCGATGGGACGCCATATCCACCTGGATGTAGGAGCCGTCTTTACGGCGATGGCGCCAAGGACCGGCGAGCTGCGTGGGATTGGTTCCGGAATTCTCCTTAAGAGCGGCCACGTCTTCGGTAGGCCGCAGATCGCGCACCGTCATGCTCTGAAATTCCTCGCGGGTATAGCCGTAGTGGTTCACGGCGGCGTCGTTGACCTCGAGGATGCGCAGGGTTTCCGATTCCTGCACCCACATGGGATGCGGGTGGGCGGCGAAGAGCAGACGATAGTGCTCCATAGCGCGCGCCGCAGCCAGGAACTCGTCTTCCAGCAAGGTCAGGATCATGCCGAAAGCCACGAAGTATTTGGGCACATTCCACAGTTCCGGGGGAATCTGCGCTGCCGGGATCAAATAGTTACAGAGCATCCCAACGGGAAAGACAGAAGCCCACGCCACCAAGCCCAGAATGGAGGTCAATACGCCGGTCGAGGTACGCCGGAAGTCGAACCAGTAGAGCGCGGCAAAGGTAAGGAAAATCTCAGAAAGAAGGGCCAGGATGCCTTGATCCGGAGCATGACGCGCGAGCCCGGCGGCGGTCCAGAGGCCGCCCAGCGAAAAGGCCAAGCTAATGACCGCCCAAACCCGGCTACGGCGACGGCACAGCTTCCACGCCATGACGATGCCACCGACTGTGGTCACCATGGCAGCGGCATACAGCGGCCACGCCTGCACGCCACCGAAGACTACGTAATTGATATAGAAAAGTGCGGGAAGACCGACACCAAGCGCGACCAGCGCACTACCCGCGGAAGTCTCAGCCACGACGGGAGCGGAGAAAAGGAAGCACACGCCGGAAAGAAACAGCGCGCTAACGCTCAGGCTGTCAACGAACTCCTGTCCCCGGCCGGCCACAGCCGGAATGAGCAGGGCGGCGAAATGCAGCAGGACCAGGATCCATCCGGCAACCCAGCAGCGCAAGCGCGCGGTCGCACGTTTGCGGTAGATCGAGGCAAACAGCACCACGAGCAGGCCCAGGATGAGGATGTCGAGCACTTCGTTTTTCATAAGACGCGGCAGAGAGAGCAAAGAAATACAGTGGGAGCGGCAAACAGTCAGCTTTTCCCTGGCATTAAGTATCGCCTAACCTGGAAAACACTCAAGGTCACCGAAGTGTGACCGGATTGGGGAGGACCGTTCCTCCCCACGTCCGTTGGCACCGGGCTGGGGCGCGCCTTCGCTTGACAGCGCTTTATGTCGGATTTTGTAAAGACAGGTCCCAGCTACGGTAAGACCGGCGCAGCCCAGACGGCTTCGGTGATCGATAAACAGCACGGGCCGCAGGCTACGAAAAGGTCGGCTGGAAGGACGGGAACGTGCCCCTCAGCAATCTAAGCACGCCTGTTTTCAGGTACTTACCCACGAAGCATCCGGAGTAAAAAGCAGAGTTTACCGCAGCGAAGAACCTACTTTGCATGAAAAGTGAGTTGTTTTGCAGACCATCTTATCCGTCCGCGGGAGGAAGATAGTACGCCCCGAGGGACAGGCCGCCGGGGGAGTGAACTCTACTACGAGGCCGTTTTCAGTTCCTGTTCGGCGCGCAGCCAGTCCTGCTCGGGGGAACCCTCCGGCCAGCCGCGCTCAGCCCAATACTTCTCAGCCAGGCGAGCGATCTCCTCTCGCGAGGGCGCCGGTGGTGACGCCTGCTTCTTGGCTGCCGGTTTCCGCCGCTTCGCAGTCCCGTTTGCCGTTTCACCGCTTTTGCTAGTCATCCGCATCTCCTTAATCGATCCACATTCGATGGTCTATCCATCCAGGGACATCTCTATGATACGGAGGAGAGAGATTAGTTGTCAGCCGTTCCGCTAGTAACTTTTGGGCTACCTTGAAATGAAATGCGATCTCAGCGCAATATAAGCGCAGCTCCGGATAGTGGCAGGTGGGAGGAAGTCAAGATAAATCAAGGCTTTACGCCCCTGAGGCGGGGCTATCGAAACGCTCCTGACGTCGGGATATGGCGTTGGATAGAGTGATGGGCGGCTCGGATTGCAAGAGCTGGATATTCCACTCCTTCATCGCCGGCTTGGCCTGCTGTAGTTCTGCGAGGTCTGCCCTCCAGTTTCGGAGATGCACCTTGTTGTCCAGCATGCGGATCCAGAAGGCGCGGTATTCGGCCAAGTTAAGCCGCTCGACGTTGGCGAAGAGATCCTCATCACCGAGTAGCCACTGCCATAAAAACCGGTCCTGGGAAGTTGGCTGGCGAGCCGCAAGCGCCTCATCGGCGAGTTCCTCGTCGGTGGGGAACGCGTTCAAGGCATAGCCAAAATCAGAGAAATCGCTTTTCTCGCCGGTCTGTTCCGCGATCCGTTTGAGGGTGCGCACCAGGTTGCGGCGCGCCGGCCCACGATAGGCCCGCTCGTCGATCAATCCCTTATAAAGAGCGACTGACCGGCGTAGCCCGCGGACAAAGAGATCGCTGCGCGAGCTGTTGTCGGCGGCCTCCTCGGCGTGGTAATAGCGGCTGCAAAGCAAGGCTTCGACAAAAGTCGCATGCCGCCATTCCGGGTCCACAGAGTTGGCGTGGGCGATATCGGCAAAAGCCTGTTTGGATAAAGACTCGATCTGGGCCCGCTCCGCTTTCCGCAGCCAGGACGGCTCCTTGTCTTGAGCCTCCATTACCTGGTAGGCGGCCAGCGCGCGGTAGGAGTAACCCTGTGCGATACGGCGTCGCTCTACCGCCTCCGGGAAGTGCGACAACTGGAGGAAAAACTGGTCCAGTCGCGAGAACGCTGTCCATGGATCGGAGCGGCTTAAGTGAGCGACCGCCGATAGCAAAAGCCCGTTCAGGTAAACCGCTGCATCCGTCTCCGTGGGCAGATGGCGAAAGGCAAGACGGCCTTGACCGACGTAGGCCAGATGGTCGATGTCATCGATAATCGCCAACGCTCGCGGGGCAAAGGCGGTGCCGTCTTCCTGAAAACCCAAGGGCTGCTCGCCCACCTCCTGCAGCATTCCGGGTAAAGCGCTCCTGGCTTCACCCTGGGCATCCCGTAGGACTTCCAGCTGGGCCGCGACAGCTTCGACTCCGGCGACGGCTTGAGACTGATCGTTATCCCAGGCCCGCGCCTGAAGGTAGACCTGAATCACAATCAGGGCGGCAATCACTACAAAGACAGCCAGAAACAGGGCCGATGCTATGCGGGTTCGGTGCTGCGCCGCAACCGCCTCCCGCATAAACTCCTGAGACTGACGCAATTGGTCGTGCACCGTAGCCAGCTCCGCCTGGAGCTCGTCGATAACGATATCGGAGTGCGAAGGGACGGCGGACGACTGCGCAGGAGACACGGGACTGGGCGCTGCCAGGGTCGCAATTGGCAGCTGTGGACGCCGGTAAGCTGGAGGGGCGGAAACGGGTGCGGAGAGAGCAGGATCGGTGGTAGAACCGCCAACCGTCTGTGCCTGGGCAGGAACGCCAATCAGGACATAAAGACAGGCGAGAAAGCCAGCCCCAAGCAGGCCCAGGGCCAGCACCGTCATCCAGCCGTTCGTATGCCTGCGTCGCGGCCGGCTTACGGGATCGCTATCCATTCTGCCTCCGGCAGTACCAGTGAAAACCTTCTCAGAGTTTGTGGAGGGCAGCGACTTGTTCTCTGCTGGCTGTTGCCTCGAAGAACAGCAGGGCAGAGCCGCAATGGCGCCATCGACGCAACTCGGACAATGCCTTTAAGTATCTGCAACTTCAAGCGGCATAGCAATCCCACTTCCGCGACAGCGGGAAAAGTGCAGCCGGGACTTCGCTTGGTTTCACCCCTGCGGATTTTCTTTCACCACCGTGATGGGCTGGGAAAGGTTGAAAGTGACGACGGTTTCGGCAGGCACGGAGATGTCTTTGTTGCCGGTAAAGGCAGCGCCCGCAGTGCCGGCGCCAGCTCCCAGCAGACCGCCGATCAACGCGCCCTTGCCGCCGCCGGCGAGACCGCCGAGGAGCGCGCCTCCGCCAGCGCCACCACCAACGAATCCGGCGGTACGCTTGCCCTTGCCTTTGGCCGAGGCTTCATAAGACGTAGTCGTGACCGTGTAGCTGCCCACTCGGGTAATGGCTATGCCCAAGTCCCCAGAGCCCTTGAACCGCCCCTGTCCTTTGGAGGCGACCACTGTACCGGTGACCGGGGCACCTGCGCGGATGACCTTAACTCCGTGGACCACCACCGACTGCGCCAATGTCCCGGTAAAGGTATCGCCCACATTGCTGTTCTTAGCACTGACCGTCTGCCCCATGCGAACCACCAGGGGAGTGCCAGTGGGCACAACATATTTCTCAGGAGGCGGCGGGGGAGGGGGAACTGCAGGAGCCGGAGGCGGGGCCGCGCTTTCGGCTGGGGCCGGGGCCGGGGTTGCGGCTGGGGCAGGAGCGGGGGTTGCGGCCGAAGCAGGCGGTGGCGCAGCCTGAGCGGTGGTCGCGGGTTCCGCAGCTGGGGCAGCGGGCGCCGGCGCCTTATTGCATCCACCGAGGAGCAGCAATCCGGTCAATCCGATCGACAGCATGCCTGCAAGAGAGCAGGCTTTTTGCCTTTGCGCGGGGCCGCCGGAGGAGTGTCCTGGGCTCAAGAACGCGTGCTTTTTCATGATTCTCTCCCTGAATAAAATTTTCTGCACTGCCATGCTAGAGCATTCCTACTTCTACCCGGTTGTCGAGGATAGCGTAGGCCGGTTTTTGTTCAAGGAATGCCGCTACAGATGGTCACGTTATCAAATGGAAGCAAACATGCTGTAGCCTTGGCCGTTCCAGGTTCTCCTGCATCCATGGGGGAACCAAAGTTGCTGCGGAAGTGATTCAGCCCCGCTTCTGCGATCGGTTTGTCGAAGGACCCTGAGTCGCTCTCGCTCGATCATGAGACCGATTCATCCAACCGTTCATGGACCGAGGAAAGCCCCGCAATCCTGGCTTGTGGAACCCCATGGGTTTTGGGATGCGCGGAGCGTCGAGAACGACTCAAGCTTACACCAACCACGATCGTTCTTTGCGCCGCGACCGCCCACCCGGTGTTGGTGGAATGGGAAAACCTGCCGCGACCGGGTGAGGGGTTGGGGTGGTCATTGCTGTCATGACCTGCGGGGGAGGGTTGTCGGATAGCAGGATATTTCCGGCCGGAGGGTTGCTCAGGCTTGGGCCTGTTCGAGACGACGGCGCAGGCTGCCGGCGAGCTCGGCCACCAGCTCTAATTTGCCGGCGATTTTCGCGGGCAGTTCGGGTTCGGCGAGCGCGAGCTGCGACTGCAGCAAGAGCCCAGTCAGGGTCGATTTCAACTCGTTCTCCAGCAGCAGTGCGGCCGCGCGCTGAGCCAGAACCTGCTGTTGCTCCCGCCGCCCGATGGCCGCTTGTACCTCGCGCGCCAGCCTCGCCCCGCCGGAGAAAGCAAAGTTGATCTGCACCGGCACGGCCATGCCGAAGCTCTGCCAGAGCAGCTCGACAGTCGCTGGATTGGCCTCCGCTAGGCAGTCGTCCACCACGACGACTGAGTAGTCGCGGTGGCGCAGCGCGATCAACCCGGCGCGATGGGTGGAGACAACGTTCACAGAACATCCAAGAGTACTGCTCAGAGACTCGGCGACGCGGGGCGCGTCGGCCATGGGGCTGATGATAAGGACACTATGCTGCACAGCTGATTGCACAACTACCTCCTTAGGGTCGCAGGGGTTGCAGGGTTTGCATCGGAATAACGCGGCCACCAGTTGGGGCGGCCGAGGGGTGGCTCAGTGCGCGTGGTCTCCTGCGTCGTTTCCCGCAGCGGGAGCGACGCCGATGCCGTACTCCTTCAGCTTGCGGTAGAGCGTAGTCTTGCCGATGCCCAGCAGGCGCGCGGCCAGGAGCTTGTCGCCATTCAGCTTGCGCAGGGTTTCGAGGATGGCCTCCTTCTCTAACTGGGCCAGTGGCAGGACCGGCCCCTGCACAGCAGGGGAGGCACTGGGGAGAGCCTCCGCCACCACCAGCGCACGGCGATTTTGCAGATGAAAGTTCTGCAACTGCGTTGGCAGATCGCCCAGGTGCAGCACAGGACCGGAGGAAAGGGTGCAGGCACGATCGATGGAATGCTCCAGCTCGCGCACATTCCCCGGCCATTGGTATTCGATCAGAGTGCGCAGAGCATCGTCGCTGAGCGTGTGCGCGGTACCGGTTTCGCGTGCCATCCGCTCCAGAAAATGCGCGGCCAGCAAGGGAATGTCCTGCTTGCGCTCGCGCAGCGGAGGGATACGCAAGTTGACCACACTCAGCCGGTAGTAAAGATCCTTACGGAAGCGTCCCTGCTCCACCATAGCCGGGAGATCGCGGTTGGTGGCCGCCAGGATACGAACATTGATGTGGATGCGATGGGTGGCGCCCACCGGGCGGACCTCTTTTTCCTGCAGGGCGCGCAGCAACTTGGCTTGCAAATCGAGCGGAAGCTCGCCAATCTCATCGAGAAAGACAGTGCCGCCCTGGGCCGAAGCCAGCAGGCCCTCCTTGGCGCGATTGGCGCCGGTGAATGCACCCTTCACGTAACCGAAGAGCTCACTCTCCATGAGTGTAGGCACCAGGGAACCGCAATCAACGGGAACGAAGGGCCGGTCAGCGTGGGGTCCGTTGCTATGAATGGAACGTGCGACCAGTTCCTTGCCCACGCCGCTTTCGCCCAGGATCAGCACCGGGTGCGAGCTTTGCGCCACCTTGGCCAGGATGCGGTAGAGTTTGTCCATCTCCGGGCTGCGGCCGATCAGGTTGCCCAGGCCCTGCGGCGAGCGGAGGGATTCGCGCAGTTGGCGGCTGGCGCCTTCTACCGTGCGCTGTTCCATGGCCCGTTCCAGTGCCCGCTCCAGCACCGCAGCCAGTTCATCCATGGCGAAAGGCTTGGTCAGATAATCACCCGCCCCGGTGCGCATGGCCTCAACTGCAGCAGGCACAGTAGCGTATGCCGTCATCACCACCACAACCAGGCTGGGATTGAGCGCCTTGATCTCGTGGAGCAGCCCCAAGCCTTCGCCCAAGGGGGCACGTAGATCGAGCAGTAGAATGTCTACACCCTGATCGCGCAACACGGTACGCGCCGCGGCAATGGTGGAGACGGTCTGCGGCACAAAGCCCAGGTCAGTCGCTATTTCGCAACACGCCGAACGGATAGCCGCGTCCTCGTCCACCACGAGAAGATGAAGCTTGCCGATGCGCTCCGCGGGACGCGACATAGTTGCCACAGAAGCTGTCACTGGTATTGTTATCGCCATTGTACGCAGATTCCTTCCTGGCCGGATAAAAGAACTTCCCTGCCTGCTGTATCGACAATTGCGACAGCAACTTTCGTCACCTCGCGGGGAAAAGCTGCGGTAAACGAGTTGTCCGCGCAGCGAGTGGTCTCATACGCATGCGCGTCAGACATTTGGTTCGCCGAGGGAAGCTGTCGCACCGTCGGCTCGAAAGTGGAATTCATGCGCAAGACCTCCTGCTTCAAGATCGCTGCCTCAAGCCGGCAAGTAGAAGTCCTTGCCAATCTTCCTGACCGGATGCAGTTGTTTGACACGCGTAGTAGTGCATGTCGCATGCCAATTGCGGGGTTTTTGTTGGAGAGGTGAATAAGTCCCTCGATTGCCGTCAGTTAACGGTGGGACGGCGGAATAAACCAGGCCGCTTCCCGGTCTTCTTTCAGTTCTCAATTGGAACCACGAACACCCTCGGGGTAGCAGTAACTCGTACACAATCTATGTCTTAGGCGTTTGATTCCATTTCGGGATGCGTGCCAAAACGGGAATGCTCGCTTGGATCTCCGCGGAGGACTTAGTTGAGGAAACAGGGAGGCCGGGACAGCCGACCGAGAGAGAGGATGGCGCGTTGCGGGAAATCCTGTCGGCTGCCGCAGCGAACACTCTCTTACAATCAAGTCATGAATGCACTGGAAAAATCAGCGGCGACTTTCTTTCGCCCCCATGAGCGCGCCCCGGGCGCGATGCGTCCTGTACGCCTCACGCCGCACTATACGTCGATGGCCGAGGGTTCGCTGCTGATCGAGGTGGGTCACACCCGGGTGTTGTGTAATGCCACCATTGAAACCGGCGTGCCCGGCTGGTTGAAGAACAGCGGCCGGGGGTGGGTCACCGCAGAATATGGCATGCTTCCCCGAGCCACGCTCACGCGCACGCCGCGCGAATCAGAGCGCGGCAAGGTAGGCGGCCGCACCCATGAAATCCAGCGGCTCATCGGGCGTTCTCTGCGCTCGGTGGTCGATATGCATGCCCTGGGCGAACGCACCGTGATCCTCGATTGCGACGTGCTACAGGCGGATGGAGGTACGCGCACCGCCGCCATTACCGGCGCCTGCGTGGCCATGGCCATTGCCTTCCGGCGGCTGGTGCAGGCGGGAACGCTGAAGAAGCTGCCCCTCATCCAGCTGGTAGCCGCTACCAGCGTGGGGATCGTCGAGGGAGTGACCCTGCTCGACCTGGCGTATGAAGAGGATTCGCAGGCCGAAGTCGATATGAACGTGGTCATGACCGAAGGCGGCGGATTAGTCGAAGTGCAGGCGACCGCAGAGCGCAACGCATTCCCACGAGAAAAATTACTGGAGATGATGGATCATGCGCAGCGCGGGATCATCGAACTGGTGGAGGCGCAGCGGGCGGCGCTGGCGCAGCAGTAATGGGTTACGGCATTTTCACTTCCGGTGTTTAGCAAGCAACCGGGGCGGCTTTTATGGGGAATGCATTAGAATGAGCGGCGGGAACAACGGGCAAAAATTGAGAGGGAATGAGCAATGACAACCACGAAGCTGACAGCTGGAAAATTGGCGGGACTCAAGGCAGTCTCGGATGCACGCGGGGTAATCGCCGCTGCCGCTATGGATCAGCGCGGATCGCTGAAGAAGTCGCTGGCCAAAGAGAAGGGCGTTTCCGACTTGCCGGACTCGGCCCTGGTCGAGTTCAAGGAATTGGTCACCGACGTTCTCACCAAGTACGCATCGGCCATCCTGCTCGATCCTGAGTTTGGCTTGCCGGCGTCTAAACTGCGCCACGGCAAAGGTCTGCTGCTGGCCTATGAAAAGACCGGCTACGATGCAGATCAGCCGGGGCGGCTGCCTGATCTGCTCGACCACTGGTCAGTGCGCAGGCTGAAAGAGGCGGGTGCGGATTGCGTCAAGGTGCTGCTCTACTACACCCCGTTCGAGAAGAGCGATATCAACGACCAAAAACATGCCTTCATTGAGCGCATCGGCGACGAATGCCGGGCGCACGACATTGCCTTCTTCCTGGAGTTTGTCGGCTATGACGTGCATGGCAAAAGCGAGAAGTCGTTGGAGTACGCCTTGAAAAAGCCGGAGATCGTATCCGGTTCCATGTCGGAATTCGGCAAAGCAAAATATCTGATTGATGTGTTGAAGGTAGAGGTTCCGGTGCAAATGGAGTTCGTGCAGGGCACCAGGGCCTTCAAGGGTGAAGCCGCCTACACCCGTAGCGAAGCATTGCAGCACTTCAAAGACGCGGCGACCACCACCCACAAGCCTTTCATCTACCTCTCCGCCGGCGTGAGCAACGCTGTCTTCACGGAGACTCTGGAGTTGGCCGCGGAGAGCGGCACTACGTTTAATGGTGTCCTCTGCGGCCGGGCAACGTGGAAGGACGGCATCGCGATCTACGCCAAGGGCGGCGCCAAGGCGTTTGCCGATTGGCTCAACGACCAGGGCGTGAAGAATATTCAGAACGTCAATAAGAGCCTGGAAGCGGCGCACTCCTGGTTTCCCAAGGTCGGAGTCACCGCTGCGGACGTGTTAGCACTGGCGTAAGGAGTCCCAGCCCTTTCGGGCTGGGCTCCCACGGCACGCCGAGGCAGGCAGGTTTGGCGGCCGGCCCTCCGGGCCTCGGGAGCGGGTAGATTCTCTTCTGCGGTTCTCTCACCGCGGGGGCTAATGAAGCTTTGGCATTGCCAGCGCTGAAGCGCATGATCAGAGTGGAGACTCTTTCACGGAGCGCTCAAGCGCTCCGTCCCCCGCATGAATGCGGGGGCTCCCACCACGGGAAGGGCCCGGGTCTCGAGTACGAGATCTGGGTTCTTTTTTTCTATTCCCACTCGATCGTCCCCGGCGGCTTGGATGTAATGTCGTAAACCACGCGGTTGATGCCGCGGATCTCGTTGACAATACGGCTGGAGATTTTTTTCAGTAGATCGTAGGGCAGCGGCACCCAGTCGGCGGTCATGCCGTCCTCTGAATGCACGGCGCGGATGGCGCAAGTGTAGGCATAGGTGCGTTGGTCACCCATGACGCCAACGCTTTTCACCGGCAACAGCACGGCGAAGGATTGCCAGATCTGCTGGTAGAGCCCGGCGGCTTTGATCTCGCTGACTACGATATCGTCCGCCTCCTGCAGCAACGTCACCCGCTCGGGTGTCACCTCGCCCAGGATACGCACAGCGAGCCCGGGGCCGGGAAAGGGCTGGCGCTCGAGGATCTCGCTGGGCATTTGCAGGTCGCGGCCGATGCGGCGGACTTCATCCTTAAACAAATCGCGCAACGGTTCAATCAGCTTCAGCTTCATGCCGGCGGGCAGGCCGCCGACGTTGTGATGGCTCTTGATGGTCTGGGACGGGCCTTTGACGGAAGAGGATTCGATCACGTCGGGATAGAGCGTGCCCTGCACCAGCCAGGCGACTGCACTGCCCTGCTGCCCTTCTAGAATGCGCTTGGCCTCATCGTCGAAGACGGCGATGAATTCACTGCCGATGATTTTGCGTTTCTGCTCCGGGTCAGTGACCCCAGCCAGCCGGGACAGAAATCGATTGCTCGCATCCACGGCCACCAGCTGCAGACCCAGCTTGTCGCGCATGTTGCGCTGTACCTGCTGAAATTCGTTCTTGCGCAGCACGCCGTTGTTGACGAAGACGCAGGTGAGCCGGTGGCCGATGGCACGTTCTACCAACACCGCGGCGACCGAGGAATCCACGCCTCCGGAGAGAGCGCAGATGGCGTGGCCTTCTCCCACTTGCTCGCGAATGGCGGAGACGGTCGACTGGATGAATTGGGCAGGGGTCCAGTTGGGCTCGGCATGGCAGATACGGAAGAGGAAGTTGCGCAGCAACTCGGTTCCCCTGGGTGTGTGCCTGACCTCGGGGTGAAACTGCACCGCCCAGATGTTGCGCGCGGGATCAGCGATGCCGGCCACGGCATTGGCGGTGCGCGCGGTGAGGGAAAAGCCGGGGGGCAACTCCAGGGCCTCATCGCCATGCGACATCCAGACATCGAGCGACGGGGGCAAGCCGGCAAACAAGGGGTTCTCCGCTTGCTGGCCGGGTAGGTTCGAGGCTTCGATCGACGCTTCGATTGAGACTTGGGCGGGGCCGTACTCGCGCTTATCCGCGGGGCGCACCTTGCCGCCTAAATGATGGGTTAGGAACTGCAAGCCATAACAGATACCGAGGATGGGCAGTCCCAGGGTGAGCATCTCCGGGTCGGCGGGCGGCGCATCGGCGTCGTAGACCGAGCAGGGACCTCCAGAGAGAATGAGCCCGATAGGATGATGCGATCTGATTTCGGCAACGGAAGCACTGCAGGGAAGAACTACCGAGAAGACATTCTGCTCTCGTATGCGGCGGGCTATGAGTTGAGTGTATTGGCTGCCAAAATCAAGGATGACAATCGAGGAGGTATCCACGTTCTAGTTTTTCAGGCTTTCTGGATGTAAGCAAGAGTCGGTATCCGCGGAATCCCGCTCAGTAAACAGATCTCGCCGCTGGACTGTCCGGGTGATACAGGCGCCAGAACTGGACGAACGCGGCTAACCGCGCCACCTGGAAAAAATCGCTGGCCAGCAGATAGAGCAAGGTGACCACCACCCACCAGGCGTAGAGCGCCGTGCCCGTCATGTCTGCCTGGAAGGGCAGCGGGATGGCGGAGAACACCATCGCCAGCACAATCAGGGCCAGCCGGACGATGCCCAGCACCAGGTTCACTTCGACCAGCTTTGCGGTGAGGGGGCCCTGACGAAGACTGTGTGTCAGGCTATCGAGGACGCCCGTACCTTGCAACATCGCGAGCAAAGGAGCAATGGAGAAAATCCAGCTCATGAGCGCCCAGAGAACAAAGATGGCGAGCGTGAGACAGATGACCCATGCACTCCAGGCCACCAGGTTAGGAGCGGCGCTACTCAGAGTCGCATCCGCGGCCCAGGTTATAGCGCGGTACCATCCCACGGACACAGCAACCAGGGCCGCGATACGCAGTAGTTGCAGGAGAATAAGAGTGAAGGGAGCGGGGCGCAGCGCCGGGTCAAGCCGCTGCAGCACTGCGCTGCGTCCCAGCCCGGATGCAACCGCCCAGGCCACGGCTAACAAAGGCCCCAACCATAGTGCGGCACGCAGCAGCGGTGGCGTGAGGGCCGCAGCTGTCACGGTCAGCTGCTGTCCAGCTGCTAGAGGGTCGCTGAGGGAAAGGTTGGAGAAGCTTTCCTGGTTAAGCGAAACACTGGCTGCGATGTGGGCGCCCTGGCGATAAAGGATCGCTGCCGCGGGAATGCCGAAGCCCCAACGCCAGAGCAGTTCCCAAACCAGCAGGGTGGGACGCTTCCAGCAGAAGGCGCAGAGGTACACCAAAGATTGGGTTCCGCGCACGGTCAGCCTACTTGACGACAATGTTGATCAGCTTGCCCGGCACCACCACAACCTTGACCACCTGCTTACCGGCGATGGCAGCCTGCACTTTGGCCTCCGCCAGCGCGGCCTGCTGCATGTCCTCGCTTCCAGCGTCCGGCAACAGCTTGACTACGGCGCGCAATTTGCCATTGACCTGCACTGGGACTTCCAGCTCCTCTTCCCGGGCCAAATCGGGGTCGAAGGCCGGCCATGGCTGACGAAGCAGTGAACCGGTCCCGCCGGTTTCACTCCAAAGCTCGGCCGCGAGATAGGGAGCAAAGGGCGCCAGCAACAAGACGAGCGCGGGCAAGAGAGTGCTCATCAACTCCGCCGAGGCCTGGGCCGGCATCTCTGCCAGGCCGGGCTCGGCGGCGGTGATTTCGTTGACCAGTTCCATGACCGCCGCGATGCAGGTATTGAAGTGCCAGCGTCCGGCGAAATCCTGGCTGATCTTGCGTATGGTCTGGTGCAGCTTACGCAAAAGCGCCTGGGCCAAAGCTGAGGCGGGCGCAACCGGAGGGTGGTTCTGGCGGCCGCGCACCGCGTCGCGGTAGCGCATGCCCAGGCGGTAGACCCGACCCAGGAAGCGGCTGATGCCAGCCACGCCATCCTCCTGCCATTCCAGGTCGCGATCCGGCGGCGCAGCGAAAAGCGCATACATGCGGGTGGCGTCGGCGCCGTAGCGGGCGATCATCTCGTCCGGCGAGACCACGTTGCCCTTGGACTTGGACATCTTGGCGCCATTGCGGATGACCATTCCCTGGGTGAAGAGGCGAGTGGCAGGCTCGTCATTGCCAACCAGCCCCATATCGCGCATCACCTTGGTCCAGAAGCGGGAATAGATCAGGTGCAGGATGGCGTGTTCCACCCCGCCAATGTACTGGTCGATGGGAAACCAATAGTCGATCTTCCGGCGGCTGAAGGGAGCGGCCGCGTTGTGCGCGTCAGGATAACGATAGAAGTACCAGGACGAGTCGACAAAGGTGTCCATGGTGTCGGTCTCACGCCGGGCCGGGCCGCCGCATTTGGGACAGGTGGCATTGACGAAGCTGGGAACCCGACTCAGGGGAGAACCATCCTGCTGCGTGATCTCGATCTGGTCGGGAAGCAGCACGGGAAGTTGGTCATCGGGCACCGGCACGATGCCATCTTTCGGGCAATAGAGCACGGGTATCGGCGCCCCCCAGTAGCGCTGGCGGCTGACACCCCAGTCCTTAAGCCGGAACGTTACGGTGGACTGGCCAAAGCCGTGTTCCTGCGCGAACGCCACCATCTTAAGCTGCGCCTCCTGGCAACCCAGCCCGTTGTAGTCGCCGGAGTTCATCAGCAGGCTGTCTTCTTCCACGTACGGCAAAACCGGCTCGTCGGGCCGGCCGGCGGCGGGTGGCTCACCCGTCCGGCGCGGCAGCACGACGATGCGCACCTCGAGGCCATACCTGCGGGCAAACTCGAAATCGCGGTCGTCATGCGCGGGCACAGACATGACGGCGCCGGCGCCGTACTCGAACAGGATGTAGTTGGCCACCCAGATAGGCAACCGCTCGCCGTTGAAGGGGTTGATGGCATAGCGGCCAGTGAAGCTGCCGTGCTTATCAATGGCTGCAGGATCTCCGGCCGCGCGCGCCTTCTTCTGCTCTTCCACCAGGGTGGCTACTTCGGCAGCCAGCCGTTCGTCGGCCTGGGCGAATTCCTGGACTAATGGATGTTGCGGCGCAAGCTGCAAGCTGGTGGCCCCGAAGATGGTGTCCAGACGGGTGGTATACACCGGAATCCGGGTAGCGTTCTGGTCGATGGCCGCTCCGGCTACAAAATCCTCCGCAGCCGCAAGGGTTGCTTTGCCGTTGCGGTTTTCCCGCTCGGCGGGAGCTGGATCAAGAACAAATCCGATGGTCGCACCCTCGCTGCGCCCGATCCAGTTGCGCTGCATGGTGCGCACCTTCTCCGGCCAGCCGGGCAGGTGGTCCAACCCGTCGAGCAACTCCTGAGCATAGTTCGTGGTGCGGAGAAACCATTGCTCCAGATCGCGTTGTTCGACGATCGTATCTTCGTGGCGCCAGCAACAACCGTCGATCACCTGCTCGTTGGCCAGGACGGTGGCGCACAACGGGCACCAGTTCACCTTGCTCTGCTTGCGAAAAGCCAGCCCTTTCTCCAACATGCGCAAGAAGAACCACTGGGTCCAACGGTAGTAGTCGGGTAGGCAGGTGGTTATTTCGGTCTGCCAGTCGTAGCTCAACCCGATCCGCCGCATCTGACGGCGCATATGGGCAATGTTGTTGAGCGTCCACTCGCGGGGCGGGGTGTTGTTTTTGAGCGCCGCATTTTCGGCGGGGAGTCCAAAGGCATCCCACCCCATGGGATGGAGCACGTTATAACCCTGCATCCACATGTATCGAGCCAGGGCATCGCCGATGGCATAGTTGCGCACGTGGCCCATGTGCAGCTGGCCGGAGGGATAGGGCAGCATCTCCAGCACGTAGTACTTGGGCCGGCCGCTGCCCTCGGGCTCGGCGCGATACAGGTCCGGTTGCTCATCCCAGAGCTGCTGCCAGCGCACTTCGATCTCCGCGGGGTCGTAACGAACCTCGTGCACAGCCGCAGCCGGAGGGGAGATCGCGACCGTCTCAGAGCGGGCGCCGGGGTTGTCTTTTGTGTCGGTCGGAGGCATCTTCATTCACGATTGTAACTGGCCGTGGAAGTGGATCGCGCGATGAGCGAACGCAGTACGCCAACGTTACGCAGGTCGTCGTCTGGTTGGTCAACCGGCGTTTCCGCAATGAACGCGGCGTGAGCAAAGCGGGGATCGTTGAGCAGGCGGCGGAAGGGTGCGATGCCGATGGTGCCTTCGCCAATATGTTCATGGCGGTCGAGATGCGAACCACGTGGAGTTTTGGCGTCGTTCATATGCCATACCTTCACCGTCCCGAGACCCAGCAGTTGTTCAATCTGGCGCACCGTCGCCTCATAGCCCCTGGGGCTGACAATATCGTAGCCGGCCACGTGGGTGTGGCAGGTGTCGAGGCAAGCCGCGACCGGAACGACGGCCCCCAGGCGGGCGATGAGCTCGGCCACCTGCTGGAGAGAAGCGCCCAGGGAGAACTCGGCGCCGGCGGTGTTCTCGATCAGCAGAGTGAAGGGCGTCTGGACCCATGGCAGTCCGTCGAGTGCGCGGGCCACGGACTCGACCGCCAGGCGCAAACCCTCCTCCCGGCTCAGACCATTCCAGGAACCCGGGTGCAGCACCAGGTATTCCGCCTTCAGGGCCAGCGCGCGCTCGATCTCTCCGCGCAAGGCCTTGATCGAGTTGGCCCGCACCGGCTCGGATTGGCTGCAGAGGTTGATCAGGTAGCTGGCGTGGATCACCAGTGGCGAGCAGTTGTAGAGCAAGCGCAGCTCCGTCATGCGCTCACCGTCCGCGGCGGCGATGACGCTGCCCCGCCACATGCGCGGGCTGGAAGAGAAGATCTGAAAGGTGTTGGCGCCGATGACGTGGGCCCGCTCCGGCGCCCGGCAGACCCCGCCGGCGGTGGGCAGGTGAATGCCCACCCGTCGTTCCGCTCCGGCTGGTGGCCTCAGCATCCCGAGGCCGCGCGATATTTGATCACCGCCAAATGGAGTTGAGCGCGTACCTTGAACCCCAGTTTTTCGTACAAACGAACGGCAGTCAGGTTTCCCGTTCTCACGTGCAGAAACGGTGTCTCTCCTCGCCTCATGATGCGCGAAATCAAGGCGGAGAGGAGCGCGTTTCCATATCCTCGTCCCTGGTATTGCGGATGCGTGCACACGGCGCTGATTTCAGTGAACCCGGTGAGGTGAAGCCGCTCTCCTGCCATGGCCACCAGAGAGCCGGAATCGTGAATCCCGAGATAGGCGCCGAGTTCTATCGTTCTGAGGAGAAAGGGACCTGGCTCTGTCAGCTTGGTTAAGGCCAACATCTCAGGGACGTCAGCCTTGGTCAGTGTACGGAAGATCAGCTTGTCGTCTGCATAGGCTGGCGCTTCACAAATCATCTGGTACATCTCTCCCCTCTGTACCATCTCCCAATCACGCGGCAGGACTGGCTCAGCGTCGAGGGCCAGAGCGGTGACCGCCCCCGGAAGTATTTCCTCCAGCGCGTCGTAAGCTGCTGCTGATTGATCGATCAAGCCTCCAAACGGGGCCACATCGCTGGGGAAGCGCTTGGCGATGCCGTTACCCTGGGCCAATGCTTGCTGCGCCGTGGACAGCGCATGCCAAATGGGATTGTCGAGCAAGCGAGTATCTAACAACGATGGGCCTGAAGGCTTCATTAACAGGTAGATGAGGAAGCACCTCTCACGATTCTTCTCCGCTTGCCTAGATAGTTTCCGTGACAACGGAAGCATGGAG
>Ga0302326_10009887_pt1 | contig 20726 bp, 25 predicted proteins | sample Palsa_T0_3_FD_202264 | JGI IMG/M metagenome (GOLD analysis project Ga0302326, IMG submission 202264) | Peat permafrost microbial communities from Stordalen Mire near Abisko, Sweden - Palsa_T0_3 | ecosystem: Environmental > Terrestrial > Soil > Palsa > Peat permafrost | place: Sweden: Abisko...
AGCCTTGAAGAAGCGCGCCTCAGCGCACGGCGAGCACGTCGACGCCGACGGACTGAATCGTGAAGTGGCCGCCGCCCTGGCCGCCGTCTGCCCCGCAGTCGTCGGCGACCTGCGCCGTGAGCGTATGGCTCGTCAGGGCAGGCGGTTCGAGCAGCGACAGGGTGGAGCTGCTGTCCGCGGGGAAGCTGAATTCTCCGTGGCGGCTCCAGCTGATCGGAATGGTCTCGCTCGTCGCAGCAGGGGCGCTCGCGACCGAGGTGTCTGCCACCGGGGTGCCGTCGAGCAGGATCTGAACATCCGCCCCCGCGCCGGCGGAGCTCGCGTGGCAGGCGGCTTCGGGTGCCGTCGTCAGAACCAGCTGACCGACGAGCTGATCCAGTTCGTCGGGACCCTGGGTCCAGCTGGCGCCGGTGAGCGGATCGCCGGTCCACGACGGCAGCGATGTCGCCGTCGAGGCGGTCGCCACGGCGCCGGCGCTGCGAATCCGTGCGACCACGCTCGTCCCCGATGCCCCCGTTGGACCCGTTGCGCCCGTGGCACCGCCCGCCGCGCCGAGCGGTGCGACGGCAGCGTTCGCGACGATGACCGTGCCCGAGGCTCCCGACGGTCCGGCCGGACCGGTGGGGCCGATGGGACCGGTCGGGCCGGTCGCACCGGCGGGACCAGTCGCTCCGGTGACTCCCTGGGGTCCTGTAGCTCCGGTCGCTCCGATCGCTCCGGTTTCGCCGGTCGGTCCCGTCGCGCCCGCGACCCCCTGGGGTCCGGTCGCGCCGCCGCCGGGTGCTTCGCCCGGGGGGCCGGGCGGCCCCACCGCTCCGGCCACTCCCTGGGCTCCTTCCTTACCGGCGGCTCCGGCCTGCCCGGTCGCTCCGGTGGGCCCGGTCGCTCCGCTGAAGCGCAGCTTCACTTCGTTTTTCTTGCATTTCGTTCCGGCGGTGACGATATGAACCGCGCCGCCTATCTGCTTGGCGCAGGCGAAGATGTTCTCCGCCTGCGCCTCAGGAGCCACGGCGAAGGAGGAGAGCAGCAGCGCTCCGACCGTGGCAATGCCGGCAATCGCGCGACGGCGGGTCGGAGTGGGCATAGCTCGAATACCTTTCCAGTCTTGGGAGAGCGCCGCAGCGCGGACGCCGCGGGAGCGTTCGCTGCTGACTGCGCTCCATTGAGTGTCCTCACTCCTGCGGGTGTGAGGAATGCGCCACGTGTCCCATCTTGCGTTCAGTGAGCTGAACGCCTTTCGCCGCGATCCTCGCCGCATGGAGGCTGTCCCGGCAAGATACCGTGGATTCTCGGGGGCCGCGCCGGTTCAGCCGGTGAGACAGGTGTCCTCATCGGAGTACGCCGGTGAGCAGGCGCACACGATGCGCAGTGGCCCGGCGCCGATGCTGAAGACCTTGTGTCGCTTTCCGGGCGGGATGAGCGCGCAATCGCCCTCGCCGATGATCCGCTCCTCCCCGTCGATCAGGAGCCGGCCCCGGCCTGCAGTGACGAGATACAGCTCCTCGCTGGTGCGGTGATAGTGCTCGGTGGTGGCGCCTCCGGCCGGAATCGTCGCCTCGGCGAGGCTCTGGTTCTGAGCCGGGAGCGACACGCGCCCCGCCCACTCCCGGATCTCCGAGCCGTCGAGCGTGACGAAGGCCTCCATCTGTGGATAGGACCGGACATGCATCGCTGCGTATCTATGCTCCGTTGCGGTGGTCTCACCCAAGACTAACTCGAAGCCGGGGCCGTGACCGCCGTCGACGCCCCTCCACGCGATGCGGCCAGGGTCGCCGCCGGCGATCTCGGCGTCCCGGAGGAGTTGAGCCGCCGCAGGCTGCGCTCGCGTCTGCTGTTCGCCGTGGGGCTCGTGCTGGCGGTGGTCGCAATCGTGACTCTTCTTCCCGGCCTGGGGGGGCTGCGCTCGCGGCTGTCGCATGCCCAACCGGGATGGCTCCTGCTCGGAGCCGGCCTGAAGGTGCTGTCGGGTCTCGGATATGTCGCCGTCTTCCGCATGGTCTTCTGCAGGCGCATGACCTGGCGCGTCAGCTATCAGATCGGCATGTCCGAGCTCGGCGCAAACGCGCTCTTCCCGACGGGCGGGGCAGGCGGTCTGGCGCTCGGGGCGTGGGCGCTCAAACGAGGCGGGATGGGAGGCGATGAAATCGCGCGGCGCTCGGCTGCGTTCTTCCTGCTCACAAGCGTGCCCAACGTCGTCGGCGTGATCGTCGTCGGGATCGGTCTCGCCGCCGGGGTGTTCGCGGGAGAGACGAACCCCGCGCTGACGGTCCTGCCCGCGGCGATAGCCGCCGCCGCGGTGATCGGAGCGCTGCTCGCGGGACGCACGTCGGCGAGGCTTCACGGGCGCCTCGACCGCAGCCAGGACGGCGACCCCTCACGGCTCGCAACGGGCACGCTGAAGACCCTGGTCGCCGTGGCAGACGGCGTCAATGAGGCCGTCGCCCTGCTGCGGGAGGCGGATGCATGGCTGATCTGCGGGCTGATCGCCTACCTCGTCTTCGATGTGATGATCCTATGGGCCGCCTTTCGCGCCTTCGGCGCCGCTCCGGCTCTGGCGATCGTGTGGATCGGTTACCTGATCGGGGAGCTGGGCGGCCTGATTCCCGTCCCCGGCGGGATCGGTGGCGTGGACGCCGGCCTGGTTGGAACGCTCGTCCTGTACAACGTGCCGATCACCGTCGCGACCTCGGCCGTGCTCGCGTATCGGGCGATCGCCCTGTGGGTCCCCGCGGTACTGGGCGCCGGTGCGTTCGCCGTCCTGCGCCGCACGCTTCGCGACGAGTCTTCGAAGATCGCGATCTGCGCTCCCCAGACGGAGATGGAGGTGATCGGGCTCGGCCGCGTCGTGATCGACCCGAATCACAGCCGGCTCGGCCCCATTCACGGTCAGCACTAGGCTGCGAGAGGTGCTGTCCGCCGATGTGCGCAGGGACCTCGAGCGACTGGCGGCGATCGTGCGCGGCTCCGCAACGGAGGGCGAGGCCGAAGCGGCCCGGCTCCTCTCAGAGATGCTCACACAGCGCGGCCTTGATCCGATCTTCGAGCAGGAGACGGTGGTGGGCGGCTACTGGCAGTCCACCGGCCTGGCGGCGGCGACGTCCGTGCTCGCCGGGGTGCTGGGCGGGCGATCGCGGCGCGCCGGTGCGCTGCTTGCGGCCGGCGCGGCGGCATTGATGGCCGATGATGTCGACAACGGCGTGCATCTGCTCCGGCGCGCGCTGCCGCGCCGAACCACGACCAACTTGCTGGCCTGGGCGGGCGATCCGAACGCGCCGGAGACCGTCGTCATCGTGGCCCATCACGACGCGGCACACACCGGCCTTCTGTTCCACCCTGGCCTCGTGGCGCTGGTCAACCGCGTCGCCCCGGGCTGGTATGCCAAGCAGACGACCTCCACGCACACGGGCTGTCTGCTCGTCCTTGGGCCCGCGCTGGTGGCGCTGTCCAGTGCGCTTGGGCTGCGCCGGCTGCGCCGCTTCGGCACCTGCTGGAGCGCCGCGACGGCAGCGGTGCTGGCCGACGTGGCCCGCTCGCCCGTGGTGGCGGGCGCCAACGACAATCTCAGCGCCGTCGCGGTGCTGCTGGCGATGGCCGAGGAGTTCGTGAAGCATCCGGCCACGGGCGTGCGCCTGCTGTTGCTGTCGACCGGCAGCGAGGAGTCGTTCATGGAGGGAATGCGCGGGTTCGTGCGCCGCCATCGCTCCGAGCTCGACCCCGCAAGCACCCGCTTTCTCGCGCTCGAGTGCGTCGGGTCGCCTCACCTCATCCTGATCGAGGGCGAGGGGATGCTGCGCATGCGCGACTACGACAGCTCCCTGCGCGATGAGCTGCAGGCCGCCGCGGACGAGGTCGAGGTCGACCTGTGGCGCGGACTGCGCCTCGGCGCCGGCGGGACCGACGCGCTGCCGGCCCTGCGCAGCGGCTATCGCTCAGCCTGCATCGCGGCGTGCACCGACCTGAAGGTGCCGGCCAACTACCACTGGAAGACCGACGTGCCCGAGAACCTGTGCTGGGGAACGATCGAACGGGCGGCCCTCGTGGCCACACGGCTCGTCCGGCGCGTGGGTGAGGCGCAGGCGGGCTGAGGGCGCGCGCGGACGGCGGCGGGCTATCGCTGCGCCGAGCCGATCCGATCCGTCCGGGAGCGGCGCGGTGTCGAGGTAGACGACCGCGTCGAGCCGCTCGGATCGCCGGTCAGGACGAGCGGGCTCGGAGGCCGGCCCTGCATCGACGTTAGCCGCTCGCAGCCGCGGCGCCGGGGCGCCGCGGCGCTTCGCCCTGCGCCAGCCACTCGATGATCGCCGCGCGCGCAAACCGCCACTCGCCGGCGATACGCCGGCCGGGCAGCGCACCGTGCGCCGCGGGCGTCTCGAGAGCCTGCGCCGGCAGCCGCAGCAGGTCCGCGAGCTCCTCGAGGGTGTAGCAGCTGCTATCGATAAATAGCCAAGACATCGCCGCAACCGCGAAAGCTCGCCGCGAGCCTGTGCTCGGCGCATGGCGTGTACGGTTGAAACCGTGAGCTCCCGGTCGCGCATCCTCGCATTCGGGTCCGCCGCGGCACTGGTCATCGCAGGCGCTGCCTGCGCGGTCTTCGTCGCAGGAATCCTCGGCGAAGTGCTCACCATCGTCCTGGTCTCGGCAGGCCTGGCCGGAGCGCTGCTGCTGCTGTTCCTCGAAGTGGGGCTCGGCGAAGAACGAGACCTGGCGCGCGAGGAGGAGCGACGGCGCGAGGTCGAGGGGCGGGCTCTGCATCGGCGACGCGGCCCGCGCCGGCGCCAGCTCCGCCGCCGTCCCCGCTGAACGGATGCAGCTGTCGGGTGGCTACGGCCCGCCGGACGCGACCGCCCCGAGCTCCCGGAGCGTGGAAAGCCGGCGCCCTAGCGCCGCGCCGGCTGCGCGATGGCCACCGTTCGCGCCGGCGCCTGCACGAAGCCCCAGGTCTACCCTCGCGGGGGCGCCAGCGCCAGCCCGAACGGATAGATCCTATATGTAGTACGGTTGAGTTGGACAAAGCCCGTCCACAACCGCAGGAGGCAGCCATGTATGACGGATATGTTCGCGTCTCGAGCACGGACAAGCGGGAGGGCAAATCATTCCAATCTCCCATCGAGCAGCGCGAGCGCATCGAGGGCTGGGCTACGGCCCACGGCACGAAGATCGACAAGTGGCACGAGGACTACAACGTCAGCGGCGGCACGCTCGATCGGCCCGGACTCGATGCCGTGATGACGCGCATCCGTGCTGGGAGAACGCAGGGCGTGGTCGTGGCGAAACTCAGCCGCCTCAGCCGCGCAGGCGTCGCCGATGCCCTGAGGCTCTGCGAGGAGGTCTACGAGGCCGGCGGCGAGGTGGTCGCCATCGACGTTGGAATCGACCCCACCACGCCTACCGGGAAGTTCACGCGCACGCTCATGCTCGCGCTCAACGAGATGGAGCTCGACCGGACCAAGGAAGGTTTCCTAGCGTCCCGCGAGCGGGCTGTGGAGCGCGGCGCATTCGTCGGGCCCACCCCGCTCGGGTTCGATCGAGCCGAAATCAACGCACGCACCGGCAAACCCTGCGGGGCACTGGTCCACAACGCCGATGCGCCCCTCGTCCGAGAAGCCTTCGTGATCAGCGGGCGCGACGGCCTCGACTCTGCGGTGGTGTTCCTGAAGAAGACATGGCCGCACCGGCACTGGACCGTCAGGGCCGCACGCAAGCTGTTCGCCAGCCGCGTGTACCGAGGCGACGTCATCTCCGGCCAGTTCGTCAACGTGGGCGCACACGAGCCCATCGTTGACGAGGCCACCTGGGACGCCGCCCAGCACCCCAGCACGGGCGGGCCGCGGCGCTCGGTGAAAGGCACCTTCCCGTTGTCCGGCATCGCCCGCTGCGAGGCTTGTGGAGGCCCGATCGTCGGGCACTGGTCCGGCCACAAGGGCAAGACGAAGAAGCGGGCATACCGCTGCACCGCCCCCGGCTGTACCGAACGGCCCCACGCCCTGGCTGATCCTCTGGAGAAGCTGGCGCTCGATGAGATACGCGAAGCGACCGAGCGCGACCCCGTGAAGACTCCGCCGATGAGCTGGTACCACAACGAGATCAGTCGGGCGAGGGTCGCCCTTGAGCGCTACCTCGCCGACGACGAGACGCGCACGATCGTCGGCGACGACATCTACTACGCGGAGCTGAGGGAGCGCCAGTCCGTCTACCAGCAGGCGCAGGCCAACGCTGACGAGGCTCGCGAGGCAAGCCGCGACCTGCCCGACCTGGCCGACCCCACGCCCGCCGAGCTGCGCACCATCTTCGAGCGCTCCATCACCGCCATGACCGTTCGGCGCACGCGGATCGCAAGCGGGGGGCAATCGGAAGTGCTCCCGGCCGGGACCTCATCACTCAACATCCGGCAGGGCCTACGCGAGTCGCTCGCGGACCGCGTCGACATTCTCATATAGCCCCTCTGTGCGGAAGTCGATCATTTCGATCGCCTGTACCGAGCTGACGAATTCCGCGCTGCCTCAGTCACGGACCGTTCCTCTAGGCTGACTCTCGTGCTGCTCGACAAGCCAAACCGAAACGCCCTCTTTGCCATCATCACGACGGAGGGTTTCGACCCTCGCGACTTCGACCTGGAGCACAACGAGACGCAGTTCATTCTCAAACACCGGTCGTGGGGCGATCTGTTCATGATCAGCGAGTCACCGGGAGGGCTGAGAGTGGCCTACACCGTCGGAGATGCGAAGCCCTCCTCTGCCGGCCTGGGCCGGCCGGAGACGGCGCCGCCCGTGCTGGGTCGCTGGCTGCAGGACATCAAGGTCAACAACGAGACGCCCGACCTTTGGGAGGAGCTTGGCAAGGAACTGCAGATGTCTGACCTAATGGAGGGCCAGGAGAACACACTCTTCAGCGAAGACGAGCTGGAGCGGGTTACCCAGGTTGTAGCCACCGTGATGACAGAGGCGAGGGAGTCGTACGGGCTCCCCGAGGACCAGCTGCGCCTTCTGGAAGCCAAGCTCGACTACCTCGTTGAGGCCGCTCCCCACAGCCGGCGGATCGACTGGCTCAACACTGCGGTCGGCGCGGTGGCCGGCGCTGCGGCCGGCGGGATACTTACGCCCGACGTCGTGCACAAGGTGCTGACTGCCCTCAACGCCGGGCTTGGGCCACTGTTCGGACACCCTGCGCCCCTGCTCCCGCCGTAGCGGCGACAGTCGAATACGTCCGACACGCCGCGGCTGGCAGCCCATCGCCGGAGCGAGTCGCGGTCGAGTTCGTCGGCGGCTAACCCGCTGCGAAGCCGAAGCCGGGACCAAACATCGCGAGCAGCGTCTCGATCGCGGCGGCGATGCCGTTCATGCCCGCAGCCGCAGCCCTGAGGCGGCATGCCAGCTTGCGAAGGAACTCCCAAAATGCGTCCATCCCAGCATGGTAGCCCGGTCGGGCGCGATGCTCGCTAACGGAAGAAACCGGCCTACTGGCTAGGTACCACGACCGGCATCTCAATGGGTCTGAGAAGAGCCTGTACGGCCTCTCAGACGATGCCAGCTTGGCCGTAGGCGCGCGTCTGGCGCGCCACCAAAGCGAGGGCGCGGCCGCGGCGGTCATTCCCGTCAGCTTCACAAGTCAGCGCTGCTCGATCCGGTAGACCAATGGCGTGAGCCCCCATAGCTTTCGGGCGGTCCGGCGCTGGGCGAGTTCGGGCGACGCCGCCCCCATGATGGGGATCGCGCTCGCCGTGCTACTGGCGAACGGGCTCTACCTCACCGGGATCTTCGACGCGAACCCACTGCAGCACAGCTGGCTCTACAGCTCGCTTCAGCCGGGCCCCGTAGCCGGTGAAAGCCTGATCGATCCGACCATCGGCTACGTGGTGCAGCCGCTCGGCCACCTCGCAGCGACCGACTGGCTGCACCTTCGCGTCCCGTGGTGGAACCCCTATGAGGGTCTTGGGATGCCCCTCGCTGGCGAGATGCAGTCGGCGGCCATGTTCCCACCCACCCTGCTCCTCGAGTTGTCGAACGGACGCCTCTTCGAGCGGGTCCTGTTCGAGCTCGTCGGTGGCACGGGCACGTACCTTGTGCTGCGCCGGATCGGGCTCGGGCGGGCGGCGAGCTGTGGAGCCGGCGTGGCGTTTGCCCTCAACGGCACGTTCGCTTGGCTCGGCGACGCATCGATCACTCCGGTGGCACTGTTGCCTGTGCTGCTGCTGGGGATCGAGCACGCATACTCGGCGACGATCGAGCGGCGGGCCGGAGGCTGGTCACTCGTGGCGATGGCGCTTGCCCTGTCGATCGCCGCCGGGTTCCCGGAGACCGCCTATTGCGACGGATTGCTTGCGTTGCTGTGGGGCATTTGGCGCCTGCATGCCGTCGGCCAAAGCCGACTGCTGCCGATGATGCGCAAGCTGCTCACCGGCATCGCCGTCGGGTGCCTGCTCGCCGCGCCGGTGCTGGTGGCGTTCCTCACCTTCCTGCCGCAGGCCGACGTGGCCGGGCACCTCGGACACGAGGTCGGCCACGTACCGTTCCGCAGCCTGCCCCAGCTGACGCTGCCCTACGTCTACGGACCGATCTTCGCCTTCGACGACCCAGCTGGAGTTCTCACGACCATCTGGTCGAACGTCGGCGGCTACCTGTCGATGTCGATCGCACTGTTCGGCCTCCTCGGGCTGGTCGTGCCGGCGCCGTGGCGACCCGACCAGCGCAGGCTGCTGCGACTACTACTCGGAGCTTGGATCGCCCTGGCGCTGTGCCGGGTATACGGCATCCCCGGCCTCGGGGCGATCCTCGGGATATTTCCCGGTATGTCCTCGGTGCAGTTCTGGCGGTTCAGCTCGGCCTCCATCTCGTTCGCCGCGGTCACCCTCGCTGCGTGCGGAATTGACCGGAGCCGCTTGTCCGCCCTTTCGCATCGCCTCTCGATCGCGCTCGCGTTGGCGATCGGCGCACTACTCGCCCTCGACCTCTTCATTGCTGACGGGCCGGCACACAATCTCATCGCCGCGCAGCACAGATATCTCGTCGGCTCCCTCGTGGTCGGCGCCGCCGTGGCGGTCGCAGGCATTCTCGTGCTGCGCCAACCGCGCGCGCTGACTCGAGTGCGGCTCGCATCCCTGTTGATAGCCATCGAGGCGTTCGGTCTCTTCGTCGTACCTGAGTTCTCCGCCGCGCGCTCGGTGCGACTCGACGAGACCCCCGTCTCCTACCTGCGCGCGCACCTCGGCCTCTCGCGGTTCTTCACCCTGGGACCGCTTCAGCCCAACTACGGCTCGTACTTCGGCCTGGCGTCGCTCAATCTCATTGACACCCCGATTGCGGCCAGCTTCGAGAGATATGTGCACCTCCGCCTGGACCCCACCGCCGAGCCGCGCTTCTTCATGGGCCGCGGAGGCGCAGGTCGCTCCGAGGAGGAACTGGTTGCCCACCTCTCGTGGTACCAAAGGGCGGCGGTAGCTTACGTCCTCACCAAGCCGGGGGTCGACCTGACGCAGCTCAGCGGCGCGTTTAGTCGCGTCTTCGAAAGTCCGACCGCGTGGATCTATCACCTCTCGGGCACGCAGCCGTACTTTTCCACGAACACGCCGTGCCAGGTGAGCCCTCGCGGGCGGGCGCGCGTGACCGTCTCCTGCACCCGACCCTCGGAGCTTGTTAGACACGAACTGCTCCTGACGGGCTGGCATGCCACGATCGATGGGCGCCGCGTCCCCATCGCCCGGCGCGGGCCCTTTCAGGCGGTGAACGTGCCCACCGGCACGCACGTCATCGCGTTCGGCTTCGAGCCGCCCGGTGCGACGTGGTCGGTCTTGGCGTTCGCGGCAGGGCTCGCAATGCTGCTCCTGTCACCATGCCGCAGACGGTGGAGCCGGCAGCGAGATAGACGCCGCTCAGGTGCGACAGACGACGCGCCCGACCCGGTCGTCTGAGCACCTGGTCTCGTGGGGTCAACCGCGAGCTCGCCCGGCGGAGCGAGGAAACCTTTTAGCGTCACGCCGGGCGGCCCGCTAGACCGAGATGCCTAGCTCGGCCCCTCGCACGGATGGAGTCCACCAGGGATCACCGTCCTGGCCGGGAGCGCAGCCCGGCTGCAAGCTCGTGGGCGCACGCGAGCGGTGGTCATCTCCCAGAGCCACCGCCCGCTGCCGCCTCCGGCGCGTTTGATAGGTCGCGCCGCGCCCCTGGCACCTACGACTGGGCAGGAGCAAGTTGGTCGTCCTTCTCTGGCCGCAGCATCTCGGACCACCCCGCGCGGCTGTCCTCCCATGATCGCCGTGCTGCCTGCGACAGGCCACCCGTGGGGGCGATCGCACCGGCCGGCAGCGCCTGCGTGGGGACGTAGGTCCGCTGGTCGGCCGTGTTGACCGGTGGCAGCAGCGCGTCCCGGACGTACTGCGTCAGGTCGGCCGCTCGGCGCGGCTCGCCGTTCGGCTTGGTGTCCCCGGTGAACACGCTGTGCGCGGTGAGGCTGGGCAGGCGCGTTCCGCTGACATGCTTCCCAAGCCAGAGCCGCGATGCCCTGACCTCCTCAAGCGCGGCCAACTCGGCGTCGAGCTTCGCCAGCGCGTTGAGCGCGGCTTTCGCGTGGGAGTCATCGGCCTTCTGCAGTCGTTCGGTGTACTCCGGGCGGCGCATCTCCTCGACCACCGAGTCGACCGACTGGATCACCGCGACCGCGGTGACCTGAGCTTCACGCTCGGCCAGCTCTGCGTCGTGAGCGGCCACGGCGCCCGCCGCCGGTTCCCGTGCGTCCTTGCGGCCAGCGAGCCGGGCAGCAGCTTCGACGGCCACGTCCTGGGCTTCGGCCTCGTCTATGGCGAGCGCGGCCCGATCGCGGTGCGCTTTGGCGGCGGCGTCCTCCTCCAACAGTTCGGTGTGTAGGTCGATCCGACGCGCAAGCTCGCCGCCGTAGATGTTCGTGTTCATGTCTGCTCCTGTCCACGCAGCCAGCGGTTGGCCTTCTCGTGATGGTTTGGGGGCCCCGCTGGGGGCGTCATCTCGACTGGGATGTGCTGCTGGGTGCGCCATGCCTTGGGGTCGTGGAGGTTTGCGTTGAGGTTGGCCTTTGCGGCTGCGAGCCCGGGCGCTCTTAACCTCGACTCCTCGGCGGCCTCGAAGGCGTCGGCGATGTCGTTGGCGCTTACTGGCGGTTGGGGCATGTCGCTTTCCTTTTCTTGTCCTCTTCTTTGAGGATGCGTTCCGCTTCGCGGACGTGGTTGACTGCGGCGAGGCGTTCGGCCTCCGCGGCTAGGGGCTTGACTTCCATTTTTCACCTCTCTCGCGCGTGCGCGCGGTTCCGGACCCGTATGAATTTTTTTGCCGTAGCTGCGGCGACGGCAATGTGACCGCATTGGGGATGCCGGGCTGGGGTACGAACACCCTCACGCCGTCACCATCACGCTCTCCAATCGCCAGCGTGCCAGCACGCGATGCGCTGCCCGCCACCTCAATGAATATCTGGCACGCGTTGTTTGACTTCTCTCCCAGCTCTCTATATCGATTGTCGAGCAGAATCCAATCGAACGAAAGAGAGACACAGTGTCAACTCACCCCGTAACCCAGAAGGCCAACGCTGTCGAAGCAGCACGCGCGAAGGCCAAAGGCAAAGGCAAAGCGCCCGCCGCAACTGCTAAGCCATCCACGAAGAAGGTCACACCGTCCAGATGGAGGGACACCAACGGCGTTGACCTCGTAAAGGGCGTCACCGTTGAACACGACGGCAAGCGAATTGGAACTGTCTCGTATCGTCATACGCACTCGGTCAACTCGAATCCCGTCGGCATGATCGGCGTCTCGCTCGCGAAACCCGCGAAGGTAGGCGGTCGCACTGTCAAGAACCGCAGCTTCCGGGCCGACGAGCTGACCGCCGTCCCCGAGTAGCACCGCCGCGTCCGAAAGCGCCGCCGATGGCGCTTTCGGTGTGCCACCGGAATGTGCCATCTAAACCTCTCGCCGATCACAGCTGCTAGTTCCATCGACCGATGCGCCGATGGCCCGTACGATGGCCTGTACGGCACGCTCGATGGCCCTCCGCCGTCCGCGCGCCGGTTGTCGAGCATCAACAGATCGGTCGTTCATCGGATCTCTTGTGTGTGAGATTCGCCACGTACGTGAGGAGCGTGCGCCGTACCGGTCATGACTCGTCACTCTTCACGCGGTAGAGAGGCACAACGGGCTTGCCCTGCGCGATGCACCACTTGGCCCAGTGCAATTCTTTCTTTGCGCGATTCTCCGCGATCTCCCTGGTGATGTCTGCGGCGGTAGTCATTCGTGTTCTCCTTGACCTTAGATTCTGGTCTGAATCTACTGTCGTGCGAACGGTAAGTTCGGGATTGCGTGCAGAGTCCCCAGCCGTAGTAGAGGGCGCGCTTCGCGCGCTCTACGTAGGCGGCTCTGTGTCCACCGTTTCCCGATGTAATATCTAGTGGGTTGGAAACGGATATGGTTCACGGTACAACCCGGTAGGTGGCTGGATCATTTCCGTCTTTGTGTTTCTCGGCCACCTCCTGGTCCACGAGGCTCGTGAGGCGCTTGCGTGCGGTTTTGACGTTGGCGGGGGTCGCCTCCATCCTCAAGCTGTCGGTGCAGAACTTCTCGACCGTGACCACGCCTGCTTCCTTGAGCGCGAGCCGATCGTACGCGTGCTCCTCGACCTGCTCCGGCACGGTATAGCTTCGGCTGTCGTCGTTGAGCGTGACCACCTTCTCCCAGTTGCTCTCGCGGACGCGACCGAGAGCAGTGAGCTTGCGGGCGCGGGGTTTGTTCTGCTTCTTTGAGAACGGGTCGATCTGGACGATCGTGTCCACGGCGGCCGTGAGGGTGGTCGACCCCCGCATCCGATCCAGGGCAGATCGCCCTGTGCCCTTGTTCTGATGATGGATCAGGGTGATCGCTATTCCGGCGCGCTGCGCCATCTGAGCCGCCTCATCCACGCGCTGTCCCAGCTCGGTGCCCGCCTCGTCCGTGACGCCTGCGATCCGGCCGAGAGGGTCGATCACGACGTGGCCGTACCCGGCGCCGCGGGCGATCTTCTCCAGCCAGCCGAGCTTCTTCTCGAACGTCGAAAGGTCGATGTCGCGGTCGGCTCCCCAGTCGCTGAGTTTCACGATGTAGGCGCGCTTCAAGCCGAAGTCGAGCACCTTCTCGCGCATGGAGTATTCGGGCTCCTCCGTGCACCAGATGGTCTTTACCTTCGCGCCGGCCTCCCCGAAGATCGTGTCCTCGCCACGCTCCAGTGCGCCAACGAGGTATGAGGTGAGCGTGCTCTTGCCTGAGGTCTTCTCGCGCCCCCCGATGAGGTCACGCCGCCGAGCCGGAGCAGCCCCGGCACGAGCCAGTCTGTGGCAACTTCTGGCCGGGCTCCCATTGTCGCGGCAAGCTCGCCAATCGGGCCGCCGACCAGGAGGTTCAGAGCCTCCAGCTCATCGTGCTCCTCGCGCGCCTCATCGATGGCCCGCTCCAGCTCGCCCACGATGCCAGGGTCGTACCCGTAGTAGTCGCAGAGGGACGTAACGCTGTGCTGGTCATCCCACCACTCAGGGCTGAGCGGGATCGTGTCGCCCGACTCGAAGTGGGCAATGCCGTGTCTGATCTCGACTGTCACTGTAATCCTTTCCGTAAGTCGGTTGTCCTCGAATCTATCCGCACCTCTGCGGACAAAAAAAAGGGCGACACCGAAGCGCCGCCCTCTCCGTTCACACCACGCTCTGTGTCTGCACCACGACGCGACGTTTCTTGATGACGCGGTACTCGGCCCGCTTCTGTCGTTCCATGGCCCGGCGGCGCTGTCGCGTCGAGGGCCATTTGTACGAGCGCCGCATCGGGGATTTCTTACCCTTGTGCGTGGTGATGGTGCCGACCGCCATCAGTCAACTTGCCGATGGGCGTACGTGTACGAGGAGAGCAGCCATGGTGCACGGGTACCCTCCAGCCAGGCTTCGAGTGCCTCACGCATGATCGCGCCTTCCAACTGCGAGCCACACGGCTCGAGTATGAGGTCGGCGAGCTCGTCGGGTGACACGGGTTCGGAAACGTGGGCCAGTCCGGCATGTGTCGCCCTGCGAAGTATTTCGTAGGGGTTCTTTACGGATTCCGGTTTCATCTCATTCCTTAACCTTGACCCACTCTTGATGAGTGGGACTCGTGAGTTACCTCGACGTCATGTAGACCTCCCGTCGTCGTGAACACCAGCGCGCCGGGTCCTTGCTCCCGACGCGCTGGCTGGCTAGAGAAAGCAACGCGGCTCGGCCCACCACCGCGCTTACTGCCGGGCGAGAGGAATAGGAGATCCCGGCCGCCGGTACTACCTTCCGCACTACACGTCAAGGTCTAGCACCGCTCCCGATGACCGGAGACGTGCTGCGAGCCCTCACAGGCCCATTCCACCGCGCCGGGCGGGCCTCTACGCCGAGATCTTCGGACGGTCCGTTCCGAGTGGGAGATGTCGCGCTCGTGCCACTCGCCCGCCTGAACCTGACCCCGGGCCACGATCCGCATATCGGCGACACGCTCAGGCGGCTTCTAGATCGAGGTGGCGGTCTTCTACGATGGCCCTATGGCTGAGCCACCCAACGAGCCAGACGAGCCCGACGAGCCGGAGGAGCCCGACGAGCCACCCACGGCTGGCGACTACAACGTCGTGCTCGGCCCACCTCCGCCCGGCTCCATTGGCAGCGGCAACGTCTATGTTCGAGACGCTGATGCCCGTGGCAACGTCATGCACAACGGGCCGGAGGCCGAGGCAATCGGCTTTGGAGCGCAGGCGGGGCCAGGCGGCAAGTCCATCGGCGCCTTCTCCGGTGCCACTGGCGAAACCGAACTCATCCCGCTTCTGCGTGATCTCGTGGCCGCGTTGCAGACGGCCGGTGACGGCGATGGCGCCGCAGCCGCGACCGACCTCGTACGGCAGGTGCAGTCCCGCCAGCCAAACGCCGGTGCCATCGCGCGCGCATGGGAGATCGCGAACGGTGCAGCGACCCTAAACGGCCTTACGACGCTGGCCCTTCGGATCGAGCCGCTCATTCACGCGCTGCTGCACTAGCGCGGGAGCGGGTCCGAACGCCATCTGAGAGGCCGAGCGAGGACCCCATAGGCGCCTGCGCGCGCAGAAGCGACGGATAGACCAGCAGCGGCGCAATCAGGCCGCAGGGCCGCCTGCGCCGATCCACTCGATGGCAACCCGCTCGGTGACGACTGCCAGCGACGGCCCGGCTGCCTTACTCGTACACCTTCCGTACTACATCTGCAATAAGTCCGAACGGGCTTCCCTCGGAGTCCTTGCAGATCGCCCACTGCTCCCCCGGATGAACCACGCTTCCGCCGAGCGCCTGCACCCGCGCGAGCGCCCCGGGGACGTCGCTCACCTCGAAGTAGGGCAACGAGTAGGAATCCCCCGGCCCGCGCCCGCGCGAATGCACGCCCACCGCAGGGGCTGCTGAGGCCGTCTGCCAGCCCTCGCCCGCCGCACCCTCGCGCACCTCGAGCTCAACGCCGAGCAGCTGGGCCCAGAAATGCCGTGCACGCTCGGGATCGTCGGCGGGAAACTCGATCAGCGACAGCGAGGAGCGGGGGCGCGGGGCCTGCGCGGCTTGGCGGCCGCCTGAGCGGCGGGACGCTCGTTGATCGTCAGGGCCCACCGAGAGCACTCTATCCGCCAGCCGGTGGACGATTCGCCGGAGCTCCAGGATGCATGGGTCGCGATCATCCCCTCGCATCTGTCTCGATACCTCTCCGGCCGGCGGTCGTGGAGGTACGAACGTAACAAATCGCGATGCACATCTTTGGACGGCCGACCCTACGTCGGGATCTTTCGCTCATGGACGATGGTTACGGCGCGTGGATGGACGCCCGAATGCAAGGACGACCCCCCGGGCCGCTTCCTCTCCTCCTGGCGGCTCGGGGTGCGTCGTCCCCTCGCGGCGCATCGAACCCCTCTAAACTGGCACGCGGGATCGGGTCCGGACACCGCGAGAGGGAGCGCAGAGTGACCACACAGGCCGACTTCGCCGGGCGGGGGCTCGAGGCCCCGTGATCGCCCTGCGGCGTCTGCCCGCAGTCCTGATCTGCTGCGCCCTTCTCGCCGGTGCGGCCCTCCTGATGGGCGCCCGCCATGCGGCCGTCCCGCATGGCGCCCGGGCACCGGCGCAAGGAGCACTCGCGCTCTCCGCGCAACGCGCGTTGCACCCCGCTGACCCGCCCGCCGGCGCCCTTTCCCGGACATGCTCGGTCTCAACCGAGGATTGCGTCGCCGGCTGCGTCATACCGGTAGCGGAGCGTCCGCCGAGCCCGCGCTCTGAGCTGAGCGAATGCCGGCAGTCCGGATCGAGCGGGCCCTGCGCGTTGCCGGTCTCGGGCGACGTGATCGGTGTGCCGAGTCCGCCCTACAGAAGCGTGTGTGCAACCCGCCTGCCGGGGCCGGCGCAGCACGGCGGTCGCAAACCGACGAGATGACCACGCCGTCAGGGCGCGCCGGGCGGCCACCCCCGCCGCAAAGGCCCTCCTGACGGGCCGGCGCTCGAGTGATCCGCCTGCGGTGCTCGCGAGCATGGCGGGGAGTGCACACATGTTCGCCAGAAGCGGTAGACTCCCATGGACTTCGCAATCTGAGGAGGGATGCACACGATGTCTACGATCGCGGCCCCGTCGGGGGCGCAGGTCACCAATTCGTCGATGGGCGGGGAACCTCGAAGCCTGTTCCTGCTCTGGCAGCAACACGGCGACCAGGCGGCGAGAGATCAGCTCGTGGAGCAGTTCATGCCGCTCGCCCGAAGCCTCGCGCGTCGCTACGGGCGCTCCTCTGAGCCGTTCGAGGACCTCCTGCAGGTGGCCTCGCTGGGGCTGCTGAAGGCGCTGGACCGCTTCGACCCTTCGCGCGGGCACCCCTTCCCGGCGTTCGCCGTGCCGACGATCCTCGGGGAGATGCGGCGCTACTTCCGCGACTCGGGCTGGGCCGTGCACATGCCGCGCGGGCTGCAGGAGCAAGCGCTGAAGGTCAGAGACGCGCAAGAGCGCCTCACCAACGAGCATGGTCACGCCCCCACCGTCGGTCAGCTGGCGGAGTTCCTCGAGCTCGACAGCGAGCACGTGCTCGACACGCTGCAGGCCCTGCAGGCCTACGAGACCGTCTCGCTGGACGCCCCGCCGCCGAGCGCCGAAGACGAGGCGATGACCTATGGCGACGCATTGGGCCGCAACGATGAGCGCTACGAGCTGATCGAGCTCGACGCGACCGTCACCGCAGCCCTCGCAAAGCTTCCAGAGCGCGAGCGCCTGATCCTGCACATGCGCTTCGTCCTGGACCTCACCCAGACCGAGATCGCGGCTCAGGTCGGCGTCTCCCAGATGCAGGTATCGCGTCTCTTGCGCCGCTCGCTGGATCAGCTGCGTGCGCTGAGCGACGTCGCTGCTGGAACGCTGTAGGGCGACCGGCGCGACGCCTCCGCTCCCGCTCCGCGCCCCGCTCGGGAACGGTAACGCGCCGATTCAGCGCTGATACCCGGGCGCTGAGCACCCCGGCGCGGGATCTCGCCGGCTCGTGCCGGCGCTTCGCGAACTCCTCGACGATCTCGGGCCTGCACAGCGGTGGACATCCGCCCTCGCCGGCGCCCAGCCAGGATTGAGCAATGCCCAAAACGGGCACCTGACTGTGCAGGTGGATAAGAAGACAGATCTGGCGACACTGCAAATGGAGGCGTGAATATGGTGGCTCTCGTTGCTCTCGTGCTCATCCTGGCCGTGTTTGGCGGCCTCGGCTTCGCGGTGCATGTCCTCTGGTATGTCCTGATCGCGGCGATCCTGCTGTGGCTGATCGGGTTCTTTGTCGGTGGCATACCTGAGACCGGCGGGCGCCGCTGGTACGGGCGCTGGTAGCTTGGCGCGTCGGCGGGTCACGGCACGGCATGGGGCGCTTGCGAGGTGGACGTTCTGACGCTGGCGCAACGGACAGGTCAGCCGGCGCGTGTCCACTCAGCCGGACACGCGGACACCGGCACGGACCGCATCGTGAGCCGCTTCCACCATGAGGCGCTCTTGTACGCCGGTTGGCGTGGATTCCTCGAGGGGACTCTTCCCTTCGTCAGCGACGCGATTGCGGCTGAGGAACCGATATTCGTCGCTGTAGGAGACGACAAGACCGAGCTGCTCAGGCAGGCGCTTGGCCGAGACGCCCGGCGGGTGAGCTTCACCGACATGCGCCTGCTGGGCGACAACCCGGCTCGCATCATTCCGGCCTGGCAGCGGTTTCTCGAGGAGAACGCCTGTCAGAATCGCCCAGTCCGGGGCATCGGCGAGCCGGTCTGGCGGGAGCGCAGTGCGGCCGAGGTGACCGAGTGTCATCGGCACGAGTCGCTCCTGAACCTGGCGTTCGGAGGAGGGGTCGCCTGGCGCCTGCTCTGCCCCTACGATCTCGACGACCTAAGCGAGGACGTGATCGAGGGGGCACGCCGCAACCACCCCTTCCTCGCCGAGGACGGGCGCAGCCGGCCGAGCGACGCCTACGTGCCTGGCGATGCGGCACCCGGCCCCTTCGCCGGCGCTCTCACTCCGCCGCCCGCCGGCGCCGGGGAACTTGTGTTCACCGGGGATGCGACGGCCTGGTTGCGCCGGCTCCTGGGCGAGTGGGCAGCTGAGCTGGAGCTCGGGCACGAACGGACTGAAAACCTGACGCTGGCGGTGACGGAGCTTGCGTCCAACAGCGTGCGCCACGGCGGCGGCGGCGGCACTCTGCGAATGTGGAGCGAGGAGCGGACGTTGCTCGTTGAGGTTCGCGATCGCGGCCGCATCGAGGAGCCGCTCGCCGGAAGGATCCGCCCACGTCCCGAACAGCCAGCAGGTCGCGGGCTTTGGCTGGTAAATCATCTCTGCGACCTGGTGCAGATCCGCTCGGCCCCCACGGGCAGCGTGGTGCGCGTGCACATGCGCCGCGCATAGCGAACTTTCGGCGAGTCCACACCTCCTCTGCGTTGTGTGCGAGATCGCTTGCCGGCAGAGCTACCCGCGCAGACCGCTTCATAAAACTCGCGCTGACCCCCGGGCCGCGCCTCGTGGATCCTCCCGCTGAGACGTCTCACAGATCACCGCCGCCGAGCGTTGAACGGTTGCGGGGCGAAAACACCCGGGCTCATCATGGTCTTCCGATTCCACACCTTCCTGTTCGCCGATCTCGTCGGATTCGCGGAGTTCACCTCCCACCACGGAGACGACCGCGGGGCAGACCTCGCGGTGTCCTTCCACGAGCGCATCTGCGGCTTGGCGTCCGAGCTCGGCTGCCACGTCGTGAAGGCGATTGGCGACGGCGTGATGGTGCGCAGCGAGAACGCCGAGGCGGCCGTCACCCTCGCCACACGAATCCTCGCCCTCGCCGACAGCGAGGGCTTTCCGCCTGCCCGCGTAGGCCTCGATACCGGCCCGGCGGTCGAGCGTAAGGGCGACTGGTTCGGGTCGACCGTCAACACCGCCGCACGGGTCACCTCGTCCGCGAGCGCGGGTGAGCTTCTCATGACGGAGCGGACCCGCCATGCCGTCGCCGGGATCGCCGGCGTCGAGCTCTCGGGGCGCGGCCGGCGCCGTCTGAAGGGACTGCCCGAGCACGCTCTCTTCGGCCAATCGCGTGAGGCGCCGCGACGTGCGCGGATGAGCGTTGCGCATCGAAGCGGCGCGCGCATGGTGAGGGGTTGACCGTTATCGTGGCGGGCGCGATGCGCGTATTCCACCGGGAGCGGGCGGGACGGCCACTGCGCGTCATCTGGACGCTCGAGGAGGCGGGCGTGCCGTATGAGCTGTCGGTGATGAGTCGCGAGGAAAGCGCCGCCGAGGTGCACCTTGCCCGCCATCCCCTCGGCTGCGTCCCGGTGCTCGAGGACGACGAGGGCTTTCTGTTCGAGTCAGCCGCCCTGTGCCTGCATATCGGCGATCTGCACCCCGAGGCCGAGCTCGTGCCGGCGCTCGGCAGCCACGACAGGGCACTCGTCTACCAGTGGGCCTGCTTTGCCCCGGCCGAGCTCGAGCCGCCGCTGTTTGAGGCCTGGGACCAAGCGCAGCGCGACCCCGACCGGGCCGCCGCGGCGCGAAAGCGCTTCGACGCCGCCGCGAATGCGGTTGCGAGCGCACTCGATGGCAACGAACATCTCGTCGGTGGGCGCTTCAGCGTGGCTGACGTGCTCGTCGGCACCGCGCTTCTCTTCACCACTCGCGCCGGGATCGCCGAGGAGCTCGCCCCGGGCCTCAAAGCCTATATGGCGCAGCTCGCGGCGCGGCCGGCGTTCCAGCGAGCCCTCAAGCGCACCTTCGGCTGATCTCCCTCCTCACGCAGCCGAGCTCGAGCCGCGCAGGACGGCCGCTAACCGATGGGCTCGGTGATCTCCACCGCGCCGAAGCCGTCCAGCGGGCCGTCGATGAAGAAGATCTCCATCGTGATGTCGGGCTCGACGTGGGCCTGGCTGAGGAACGCAAGCACCTTGCGGCCGGTCAGCTCTTCGATCGTTTCCCTGTACAGCTTGGCCATCACGCGCTGGAAGTCCTCGCGCATGGCGATCACGCGATCGGGCTCGCCGCTGTCCATGATCGTCTGCTCAAGCGCTGTGAAGCCGCTCCCGCGCATCACAACCACGATGATGTCGTCGAGTGCATAGGTCTTGGCCTTCATCGGCCCGCGCCCGTAGTGCTCGCGCAGGATGCCGACGATGCTGGTCGAGATCGCCGCCAGCAGGTGGCCGCCGGCGAGCGGGCCGGCGCTCGGGGAAGCTGTCGCGTCCG
>Ga0302326_10009889_pt1 | contig 20725 bp, 19 predicted proteins | sample Palsa_T0_3_FD_202264 | JGI IMG/M metagenome (GOLD analysis project Ga0302326, IMG submission 202264) | Peat permafrost microbial communities from Stordalen Mire near Abisko, Sweden - Palsa_T0_3 | ecosystem: Environmental > Terrestrial > Soil > Palsa > Peat permafrost | place: Sweden: Abisko...
TGCTCGGCCATGCTGCCGGCGGCAATGTCAGGGGCAACGGCATGCAGCGCGGGATCGGTTAGGTAGGACCGGACGAGCTGGTCGACGCCGCGGTCGAGCGTGGCGGAGAACAGCATCCGCTGTCCCCCGGCCGGCGTGAGGTCCAGAATCTGCGTGACCGACGGCAGGAAGCCGAGGTCAGCCATGTGATCGGCCTCGTCAAGCACGGTGACCTCGACGCCGGTCAGCACGCACGCGCGACGCTCGATCAGGTCGATGAGACGGCCTGGGGTGGCGACGACGATGTCGACGCCGCCGCCAACGCGGCTGATCTGGCGGTTGATCGGGACCCCGCCGTAGACGGTGGTCACGCTGACGCCGACGGTTCGTGCCAGCGGAGTAAGCACGCCCGCGACCTGCTGGGCAAGCTCGCGGGTGGGGACGAGGATCAGGCCGCGGGGGGCGGTCGGCCGCGGCCGGCCGCCCATCGAGGCGATCCGGCTGAGCATCGGCAGGCCGAAGGCCAGGGTCTTGCCAGAGCCGGTCTCGGCCCGGCCGAGTACATCGCGGCCGGCCATCGCGTCGGGCAGGGCGCGAGCCTGGATCGCGAACGGCTCGCGGATGTCGCGGGCGGCCAGCGCCGCAACCAGCTTGCTGTCCAGTCCCAGCTCGGCGAAGGTCATGACCGGCGGCTGCGGCAGCGCGGCCGCGGCAGCGAGGGCGCGGTCCAGCTCAGACGTGCTGTCTGCCGGCCGGGCTGCTCGCTGAGGACCGCCCGGCCGGCGGCCGGAGGCCGCCTGCTGGCCGGAGGTCGGACGGCGGCGCGGCGTGCCGCGGTAGTGCGCGGGCGCGCGTCGACGCCCGGAAGTGTGAGGCATGTAAGCCAGGCTCCATCGGTAGTCCTGGGCCGCGTCATGTCAAGAGTCGACGTTAGCGGCGAAGCAACAGGTTCACCGAGAAGCGGACAGCTCGCATAGCGACCAGCGATTCAGCACCCAGGGGCGGGCGCCGATCTCGCGAGATGATGCAGTCAGCACCATTAGCCCCGATTCTATCAGCGCAGGGCCATGTCCCGTGCACCCGGACACAGTCCTGCCTGGCCGAAGGAGAGTTCCGTTGAGCGTTCTGCGAGTCCGAGGGCCTGCGCTGCCGGGCGGAGACCTGGCCGATCTCTACGCCGACGGGGATACCTGGACGACGGATCCCGTCGCCGGTGCCGACCTGGTCGCGGAAGGCTGGCTGCTGCCCGGCCTCGTGGACGCGCACACCCATCCCGGCGCGGAGCGGCCAGGGGATCCGCTTGACGAGACGCTGCTGCGCGCTGACCTGGGCGAGCACGTCGCCGCCGGTGTCACGCTGATCCGGTCGCCCGGCCTGGCAGGCGACCCGCCCGGCTGGTTCGGACAGGACCCGGCACTTCCGCGCGCTGTCCACGCCGGGCCCTGGATCGCTCAGGCAGGCCAGTTCTTCGACGGGTGGGGCCGCCGTGCCAGCCACGCCGAGCTCCCGGCCATTGCCGCTGAGCAGGCAGCGCGGACCGGCTGGGCGAAGCTGATCGCGGACTGGGGACCCGGCGACGACCCCATCCCGGCCGACGTCTTGACCGCGGTCGTGCGCGCCGTGCACGACGCTGGCGGCCGGGTCGCCGTTCACTCCCAGCAGGCCGAGGGCGGGGCCGCCGCCGTAGCGGCTGGCGTCGACTCGCTTGAGCACGGCATGTGCCTGGACGCCGCCCTGCTGCCGCAGATGGCGGCCGGCGGCATCGCCCTGACCCCGACCCTGTCGGTGATCACGGCGTCGCTGTCGCAGGTGCGGGAGGCCCCGGACGGCCCGCGCAAGGACTGGTACGTCCGCGGCGCGAGCACTCACGGCCAGCTTGCCGCGCTGGCCGCGGAGGCGGGCGTCACGCTGCTCGCCGGGACTGACTCGCGCCCGCACGGGCGCATCCCGGACGAGATCCGGGCACTGGCCGCCGCCGGCGTCCGGCCGCACGACGCGCTCGCTGCGGCATCCTGGGGCGCGCGCGGCTACCTCGGCCTGCCCGGCCTCGAGCCAGGCGCTCCCGCCGACGCCGTCGTCTATGCCGGTGACCCCAGAGCTGACCTCGGCCAGCTGTCCGAGCCGCTCGCGGTGATCCTGCGCGGACGGCTGGTTTACCGGCGGAGCTGACCGCTGCCTAGCGCAGCAGCAGCCTGGCCGCCAGCTCAAGGTGCGACGCGACATCGTTGGCTGACGCGCGCCTGGTGACCCAGGCCACCAGGTTGGACAGCCAGACATCGCCGATCACCCGGGCGATCGCACGTTCGTCGGCCGTCGGCTCGCCGTCGTGCATGGCCTTGGTGAGCATGTCTTCCATCATCTGCGCGACCGTGTTGACCTCGGTGGCAGCACTCGGGTCCGCGAACATGAACGCCCTGGTCATGGCCTCGGTCAGCAGCGGCTCGCGCTGCATGGACCTGGTGACCCTGCCGAGCACGTACAGCATCCGCTCGTAGGCGGTGTCACCCGGAATCGGCGACCGGTCGAGCCTGTCCTGGGCCCGCTCGAACTCGCGGGCGAGGCCGGACACCAGCAGGTGGATCTTGGACGGGAAGTACCGGTAGAGCGTGCCGAGCGCGACGTCGGCGCGCTCCGCCACCGTCCGCATCTGGACCGCGTCGTAGCCGCCCTTGGAGGCCAGCGCGAGCGTGGCATCGAGGATGCGCTTACGCCGCTCGCGCTGGGCAGCCGAGCCCAGGTCGGCCTCCGCGGGGCCGGGGTTGGCCGGCTCAGCGATGCCGCTGTTACGTGTTCTCGGCGCTGCCATCGCGGCCTTTCGTTCGCACCCGTGCCCGCTCGATCCGCGACTGGCGCACTACGCCACCGGGTTGATCACGAGTTCCTGCTCGGCAGCAGCCTAGCAACGGGACAGCCGCTGACCAGGCACGGACGCGGCGCCGGTCAGGCCTCCTGAAGTGCGTTCTCCCCCTGTAGGTCCTTTCGCCGGCCAGGTGAAACGTGTTCTAATTCTGACTGCCAGCCGGTGAGGAGGAGACCCGCTCGATGGACTTCACGCCCGGCGAGGCCGAGGCCGAGGTATCCCGGCTGGCCGCGCAGGTGCTCGCGGGCCGGGACGCTGCCGTTGCAGGCGCAGCCCCCGACTTCGACATGGCCGCGTGGAAGGACCTCGCGCAGGCCGGCCTGCTGGCACTGGCGCTGCCGGCCGGGCTTGGCGGTGACGAGCTCGGAGTACAGGCAACCGCGGCCGTGCTGACGCAGGCGGGCCGGTACGCAGCGCGGGTCCCGGCGCTGGCGACCCTCGCCCTCGGCGTGCTGCCGGTGATGCGGTCGGCCGACGGCGACCTGAGGGCGCGGCTGCTCACCGGTGTCGCGTCCGGCGACACACTGCTGACCGCCGCCATCCGCGAGCGTTCTGACGCGATGCCGTCCGCGCCGCTGACCATGCTGACCATGACCGGCAGCGGCCAGCCCGCGACGGTGACCGGCCGCAAGATCGGCGTGCCGTACGCGGCGGCAGCCCGCTGGATCCTGGTGCCCTGCAGCGTGCGGCCTGCCGGTGCCCGGCCGGGCGGCACCGCCGTCGCGGTAATCGAGCCAGACGCTGACGGGCTGTCCTGCCAGCGCACCCGCAGCTCGTCCGGACTGCCGGAGTACACCCTGCGGCTCGACGAGACACCCGTGCTGGCGCTGCTCGACGGCTGCGACGCCGCCGACCTCAGCCGGCTCGCGATCGCGGGCGCCTGCGCAGTCGCCGACGGCGCTCTGGCGGCGGCACTTGAGCTCACCACTGAGCACGTGCGGAACCGGGAGCAGTTCGGCCGGCCGCTGGCGACCTTCCAGGCAGTAGCCCAGCAGATCGCGGACGTCTACGCAGCAGCCAGGACTCTCCACCTCGCGGCAAACTCGGCCTGCTGGCGGCTCGACACCGGCCCGGATCCGGGCCGGGATGCCGATGTGGCGGCGTACTGGCTCGCGCAGTACGGTCCGGCTGCCATGCGCACCTGCCACCACCTGCACGGCGGACTCGGCATGGACGTGACCTACCCGCTGCCGCGCTACTCGGCCCTGCTGACCGATCTCGTCGCGCTGGTCGGCGGCGCAGACGACTGCCTGGACCGGCTCGCAGCGGCGGAAGCGGCTGATGCCTGATGTTCCCTGACCTGACCGACGACCAGCGCGCGCTGCGGGCCGAGCTGCAGTCCTACTTCGCGACGCTCATCTCGCCGGCCGAGCGCGAGATCATGCTGACCGAGCGGCATGGCCCCGTCTACCGGGAAGTCGTCAGCCGGATGGGCCGCGACGGCTGGCTCGGCGTCGGCTGGCCTGCCGAGTACGGCGGCCGCGGCCTGGGCCAGATCGAGCAGCAGATCTTCGTCACCGAGGCGGCGCTGGCGGACGTGCCGCTGCCCGCGGTCACGCTGCAGACTGTCGGGCCGACCCTGATGGCGCACGGCAGCCAGGAGCAGAAGGACTTCTTCCTGCCGCGGATCCTGGCCGGCGAGCTGCATTTCGCCATCGGGTATACCGAGCCGGGCGCCGGTACCGACCTCGCGTCGCTGCGCACCAGCGCAGTGCTCGACGGTGATCACTACGTGGTGACCGGCCAGAAGATCTTCACCACCGGCGGCCACGACGCCGACTACATCTGGCTGGCGTGCCGCACCGACCCGGACGCGCCCCGGCACAAGGGCCTGTCGATCCTCATCGTCGACACCGCTGACCCGGGCTACTCGTGGACGCCGATCATCACGCATGACGGCGCGCATCACGTGAACGCCACGTATTACTCGGGCGTGCGAGTGCCGGTGACCAGGCGGGTCGGCGAGGAGAACGCCGGCTGGCGGCTGATTACCGCGCAGCTGAACCACGAGCGCGTCATGCTCGGCCCGTCCGGCCGGATCGGCGTACTGCACCGCCGGGTGCGCGACTGGGCCGCCAGGCAGACCGGGCCGGACGGGCGGCCGCTGCTTGACCGGCCCGACGTGCGCCGCGCGCTGGCCAGGGCGAGCGCGGCCGAGCGGGTGAACGAGCTGCTGAACTGGCAGGTGGCCGTTGCCGAGACCGTCGACGTCGCGGACGCGTCGGTGACCAAGGTGTTCGGGTCGGAGCAGGTGCAGCGACTCGGCACTGAGCTGGCCGAGCTCGTCAGCAGGCACGGCGACCTGGCCGAGGAGCAGACGGCCGAGCTCGCCCGGTGGCTGGACGTGCAGAACAAGCGGAACACGGTCATGACCTTCGGCGGAGGAGTCAACGAGGTGCAGCGGGAGCTGATCGCGACGGCCGGGCTGAAGCTGCCGCGGGTGCCGCGATGACGGCCGGTCAGGACGAGCAGAGTGCCGCCATCCTGGCCGCGGCCGGGAAGATCCGGGCGGCCGGGCCGGGTGAGCCCCGGTTCGCGCGGGACCCGGTGAACCTGCCGGCGATCCGCAACTGGACCGACGCACTCGGGGACGCGAACCCGCTGTACACCGACGCGGAGTTCGCCGCCCGCTCGGGTCACGGGGAGCTTGTGGCGCCGCCGGCGATGGTGCAGGTGTGGACTATGCCGGGACTGCGGCAGCCGCTCACCGGCAGCGCGGACACCGATCCGCTCGGGCAGATGATGGCCGTCCTGGACGATGCCGGATTCGGCTCGGTCGTTGCCACCAACTGCTCCCAGACCTACCACCGGTACCTGCGGCACGGTGAGCTGCTCAGCGTGCGCTCCGAGCTGGCGGACGTCACCGGGCCGAAGCGCACGGCGCTCGGCGACGGCTGGTTCGTGAGCACCAGGAACGTCTGGTACTCGGGCGATGAGCCCGTAGCGGAGATGGACTGGCGGGTGCTCAGGTTCCGGCCGCGGCCGGCCGCCGGGGGCGGCGAAGCGCCGGCTCCCGCGGCTGCTGCGACCGCTGCGGCCGCGGAGACCGGCGCCGTCATGCGGCCGCCGGTGTCGCCGGACACGGCGTTCTTCTGGGCCGGAGCGCAGCAGGGCGAGCTGCGCGTCCAGCGCTGCGGGCAGTGCGGTGCCCTGCGTCATCCGCCCGGGCCCTCCTGCCTGTCCTGCGGCGCCCTCAGCGACCAGGGATACCAGGCGGCGGCAGGCACCGGCACCGTCTACAGCTACGTCGTGCACCGTCATCCGCCCGTGCCGGGCAAGCAGCTCCCGCTCGTCATCGCCCTGGTCGAGCTCACCGAGGGTCCGCGGCTCATGGCCGAGCTGACCGGTATCGATCCTGGCGACGTGCGCATCGGCATGCCGGTCCGCGCGACCTTCCTCCGGGTCGACGACGGACTGGTGCTCCCGGCCTGGCGGCCCGACCAGCCCGGCACGCTGCCTGAATGGCGGCTGCCGGTCACGGCGACCGTGGTGGTGTCCACCGCGATCGCCACCAGGGATTTCTACCCGGTGCACCACGACCGCGACTTCGCGGTGCGCAGCGGCAGCACGGACATCTTCCTGAACATCCTCGCCTCCACCGGGCTGGTCGCCCGCTACGTCACCGACTGGGCCGGGCCGGAGGCAGCCGTGCGTGGCGTCTCGATCCGGCTCGGCGTTCCGTGCTACGCCGGCGACACGCTGGCCTTCATCGGTGAGGTGGCCAGCGAGGCGGACGGCGAGCGGGTCATCGCGGTAACGGGCAGCTGCAGTACGGGCACGCACGTGACCGGGACGGTCCGGCTCTCCGGGGGCGGCCGATGACGGCCGCGCCGGCGTCCGGCGGCGGCGCCGCGATCGCGGGAATCGGGGCGACGGAGTTCTCCAAGGATTCGGGGCGCAGTGAGCTGAAGCTCGCCGTCGAGGCGGCCCGCGCCGCACTCGACGACGCGGGCCTGTCGCCCGCGGACGTCGACGGCCTGGTCACTTTCAGCATGGACAGCAACGCCGAGATCGCTGTCGCCCGTGAGCTCGGGGCCGGCGAGCTGACCTTCTTCAGCCTGATCGGCTACGGCGGCGGTGCCGCCTGCGCCACCATCCAGCAGGCCGCGATGGCCGTCGCTACCGGGGCGGCCAGCGTCGTCGTCTGCTACCGGGCACTGAACGAGCGGTCCGGCCGCCGGTTCGGCCAGGTCGCCCCCGGCGCAGTGCAGGGCGCCACGTCCGCCGCCATCGACAGCGGCTGGCACTATCCGATGGGCCTGGCCACGCCCGCCGCCACGGTCGCGATGGCAGCCCGCCGGTACATGCACGCCTACGGCGCGACCAGCGCCGACTTCGGCCTGATCGCCGTGGCCGACCGCCGGCACGCGGCCACGAACCCGGCGGCCTGGTTCTACCAGCGGCCGATCACGCTGGCTGAGCACCAGCAGTCCCGGTGGATCTGCGAGCCACTGCGCCTGCTGGACTGCTGCCAGGAGACTGATGGCGCCGTGGCCATCGTGGTCACTGGCCTGGAGCGGGCCCGTTCCCTGCGCAGATCACCGGTCGTGATCACAGCCGCGGCCCAGGGCAGCGGACCGGATCAGTACACGATGACGAGCTACTACCGCGACGACCTCACCGGGCTGCCGGAGATGGGCGTGGTCGCCCGGCAGCTCTGGGCCCGGTCCGGCCTCCGGCCAGGCGACATCCGGACGGCGATCCTGTACGACCACTTCACGCCCTACGTGCTCATGCAGCTCGAGGAGCTCGGTTTCTGCGCGCGCGGCGAAGCCAGGGACTTCATCGCGGACGGGGAGATCGAGCTGGGCGGCGCGCTGCCGCTGAATCCGCATGGCGGCCAGCTCGGCGAGGGCTACCTGCACGGCATGAACGGCATCGCCGAGGGCGTCCGGCAGGTCCGCGGCACCTCGGTCAACCAGGTCCGCGGCGACGGACCGGTGCTGGTCACGGCAGGTACCGGCGTGCCGACCAGCGGGCTCATCCTCGGGCCCGGCTGAGCCTGGGCGCTAGGGCGGCGGAGCCCCGGCCGTATGGGCCGCGGCCTCTGCCTCGGCCTCGCGCAGTCCCCGCAGCGTCATGCTCATGACTGCGGCAACCGCCATCACCGCGGCGAAGGCCAGCATCGCCACCGTGCCGGAGAAATGCTGGACCAGCAGGCCGGCCGTCAGCGGGGCCAGCGCGGCGAGACCGGTCGCGCCGAGTATGACCGTGTTGGTGACCCGGCCGCGCATGTCCTCCGGCGCCGCCCGCAGCATGGCGGCGAACAGCGCTGTGGCACTCACCGCCAGCACGATGACCAGCCGGGACAGGGAAAGGCGGCCCTGAAGCCTCGGCGCGATGAGTGCGCCGATAAGGCCGCCGACCGCGATCCCGGCCTGCGCGAGACCGATGATTCCGGGCGCTGTTCCGTGCCGCCGCAGCGCCAGCGTGACGGTGAAGATCACGCCGGTGAACGCGAAATTGACCAGTGGCGCCTGGATCATGACGGCTCGCAGCAGCGGATGACGCCGTACCAGGCGGATGCCGTCCGCAGCCTCCCGCAGCAGGCTGGTGCGGGAGGCCTGCCGCTCCGGCCTGAAGCGGCCGCGGATCCGGCTGACGGTGCCGCAGGACACCAGGTAGGAACAGCGTCGCCGAGGAACGGCACGGCCGCCCCGAGGCCGAACAGCACACCGCCGAGAGCGGGGCCCGCCAGGTTCGCCGCGTAGCTACGCGCCTCTGTCGCTGCCCAGGCTTCCTCAAGCTGGCCGTCCGCGACGATGCCCGGCAGGGCGGCCGTGGCGGCCGGGTCGAACAGCACGCCGAGACCCCGGTCAACGATCGCGACAACCAGGACCACCGGCCAGGACACCAGATGCAGGAGAACCAGCGCGCCTAGTGCGGCCAGCGCTACGGCGCGCACGGCATCGCAGCCGATCATCGTCCGGCGCCTGTCCAGCCGGTCCGAGAGCGCACCGCCGGGGAGGCCGATCGCCAGCTGGACCAGGAGCGTCACCGTGCCGACCGCGCCGGCGACCGCTGCCGAGTGGGTCAGCGCCAGGATGAGCAGCGGGTAGGCGATGAGGGCGGCTTCCGAGCCGGTATCGGACAGGACCTGCCCGGTCCACGGGAGCCGGAAGCCGCGGTTGCGGCGGAGCGGCACGGGCTCCGGCGAAGGGCCGCCCGCAGCGTCCGCCGCCGTACTGTCGGAACAAGCCGTGCCGTCAGAACCAGCGGTGCTGTCCGCCCCGGCGGCACTGTGCGCGTGCCCGGTCACTGCTGGCTCCCGGCCGCTCCGGGCTGAGTCTCGCCGGCCTCCGGCGGACGGTCGACCGGGTAGGAGAACAGCAGCAGTTCCACCGGCAGCGCGCCGGGCGGGCGCTTCGACGGGTCGGTCAGCCGGTCTCCGACGCGCGCCAGCAGCAGGTCAGCGACGTCCTGCGTCACCTGCCGCAGCTCCGGGGCGGTGAGATAGAAGAAGTACTCGCTCTCGTCGGCGGCATCCCGCCACTGCTGCGGGTAGGTCGCCCGCGTCCGGATCCAGGTCTGATAGCGGCCGAGCTGCCGTTCGCGCAGCAGGCCGAGGACGGCGTTCGCAGCCAGCTCCGACTCCGGATCGTCCCGCGACGCCGTGATACTGAAGCCGATCGACGTCATCCGCCAGGGCCTGGCGCGGCCCTTGCCGCCGCCTGCCTCCTCGACGAAGCCGTACTTCGCTAGCTGGCGCAGGTGGAACGAGCAGGTGGTGGCCGACTCGCCGATGCGCTCGCCGACCTGCGTGGCGGTCATGGCACCGCCCAGGCTCAGTTCCTCGATCAGGGCGATGCGGACGGGGTGACCGAGGGCCCGGAGGGTCCGGACGTCGCTGATCGAGCGCAGGTCAGGGAGCGCGTGCCCAGCAGTGTCTGCGGATTCTTCGAGAGACATCTCTCGAAAGTAGTCTCTCGATGATTAGCCGTCAAGACGATGTTCGCCCGCGCCGGTCCGGAGCTAAGCCCGGCGCCGCGGCGTTGCTAGCACTCGGATTACAGCGATAGCGCGCCATCGCCGCGCCCGCGCGCGCCGATGGTGTCGGAGTGCGCACCAAGAACCTCGGCAAGTTCGTTGGCGTGCTCGGTGTCACTGAGCACCGCCGCCGGATAGGCGCAGAAGAGCGAGAAGCGGTGCTGTGAGGCCAGTTCGTTCCACAGGGCCTCAAGATCGACTGCCGCGCCGGCCTGGCCGGCCTCCCAGAGCACGGCCACCATCTCGCCGAACACTGCGACCTTGCGCCTTCTCCTGGCCGCCTTCTTCATGATCGGGCTGATCACCTTCCAGAAGCTGGACGGGTCGGCGTAGCCGTTGATCATGAACTTGCTCATGGTCTCCTCGGCGTCGAGCGCGAGGTACAGGCCGTGCTCCCTGGCAGCCCGGAGGTGCACGCCCGCCTGCTCAAGGCGCACCTCGATGGCCGCACGGTGCGGCGGAGTCGCCACGACGATGCCGACGCCGTTATCCCGCATTGCGCCGAGGAGGTAATCAGTCGCTCTGCCGGCGAGGTCGTCATCGGTCTCGTAGAACTGGACAACATGGTCGTGGGGACCGCCGCGAAACACTCTGCAAACCTCTCTCCCGGCTACCGTGCACCACGGTCGCCAGCGCATCGAAGGCCTTATCGGCATCGCTTACCGGCTGGCCGGCGTGGCAGCTCACGCGGGCCCGGTCGCGGCCGGACGCAGGTGAGCCGGTTAGGTCTTGCCCCGGACATCGCCATGTAATCACGGCGCCCCTGCCGGCGGCAGACCGCCGGCAGCGTCGAGCGCCGCCAGATAGCCGAAGGTCATCGCGGGCCCGATCGTGGCTCCGGGTCCGGCGTAGCTGCGGCCCATCACCATCGCGCTGGTGTTGCCCGCCGCGTACAGGCCCTCGATGCTGCTGCCGTCGGGCCGCAGCACCCGCGCATGCTCGTCTGTCCGCAGGCCGCCCTTGGTGCCCAGGTCGCCGGGGACGATCCTGATGGCATAGAAGGGCGGACTGGCCAGCGGCGCCAGGTTCGGGTTGGGCTTGCAGCGCGGGTCGCCGTAATACCGGTCATAGGCGGAGTCGCCGCGGCCGAAGTCGGCATCCTTGCCCGCGCGGGCGAACTCGCTGAACTTCTCCACGGTCTTGGTGAGGGCCTCGGCCGGGACCCCGATCTGGCCGGCCAGCTCGGGAAGCGTGGCCGCCCTCACGATCACGCCGGACCGGTACCAGCGCCGCGGCAGCGGCTTGCGCGGCGGTATGCCGGTGAAGACATAGCGGTTCCGGTAGCGCTGATCGGTGATCATCCAGCACGGGATATGCGGGTTCTCCGGCGTGTTCCGGTCGTACATGGCGTGCACGGCATCGACGTACGGCGTCGCCTCATTGACGAATCGCTCGCCCGCCGCGTTGACCAGAATGCTGCCCGGCAGGCTGCGCTCGGCCAGGCAGAACACGGGCCCGCTGGCGAGCGGAATGGACGGGCCCCACCACGATTCGTCCATCAGTTCCAGTACGCCGCCGGCCCCCTCGCCGGCCGTGATCCCGTCGCCGGTGTTGCCGGGCGAGCCGACAGTCCACTCGGTCGCGGCCGGCGCGGCCTGGTAGCGGCGGCGCATCTCGTCGTTGCGCTCGAATCCGCCGCTGGCCAGAAGGACACCGCGGCGCGCCCGCACGACGACCGGCTGGCCGTCCCGTACCGCCCGGACGCCGGTGACGCGGCCGCTCTGCACGGACAGCCCGGTCATCGGGGTGCTGAGCCAGACCGGCACGCCCGCGGCCGCCAGGCCAGCCCGCAGACCGGCTGCTAGCGCCTGGCCCATGCTCAGCAGCTGCCGCCGGCGGATCCTGGTGATGATCATCCGGCCGGTCACCCTGGCGGTTGTCCACACTGCCCGCGGGTGGGAGGTGCCGAGGATCATCCACCGATAGTTCGCCTGCGTGACCGTGATCCCGGCGGGCGCGGGCAGGTACGGCGGCCGCAGCCGGGCCAGCTCAGGTCCGAGGACGCGGCCGTCCAGCGGGACCGGCTCGAGCGACCGGCCGCCGGCCTTCCCGCCGGGCGCCTCGGGATAGTAGTCGCAGTAGCCAGGAACCCAGGCAAACCGCAGCGGCGTCGCGGCCAGGACGAGATCAAGCATTGCCGGACCATGCTGGAGAAACGCGTCGCGCAGGGCCGCCGGAACCGCCTCGCCGGCGACATGAGCCAGGTAAGCGCGGGCCTCTGCGGGGGTGTCCGCGACACCCGCCGCCCGCAGCACCGCGTTGCCGGGGATCCACACCCCGCCGCCGGACCGGGCCGTGGACCCGCCGAAGAACTCCGTCTTTTCCAGCACCACCACGGTCAGGCCCTGCCGCGCTGCCGTCAGCGCTGCCGTCAGGCCAGCCGCGCCGCTGCCCACGACCACGAAGTCGAATTCCGGCTCCTCGGCTGTCATCAGGTCTCCGTGTTCGCTCCGGCGGCATGGCCTCAGCGCGGCGCTGGCCTCGCCGTTCATAGTAGAACACGTTTCAGTTTTGGCCGGGAAGAGCGAGCCTGGCCGTAGGGTCAGGAGCTGATCTGCACCCTGCTGTGGTCACCGAGCACCAGCCGGTGCGCCTTCGGTACCTTCGGCGCCCGGGTGACCTGCACGTTGTGGCCGATCAGGGAGGCCTCGATCCGGCGGACGCCGTGAATCGACGCACCGCGGAACACGATCGAGTACTCGATCTCGCTGTCGGCAATGTCACAGCCCTGCTCGATCGAGGTGAACGGGCCGACGTAGGAGTCGGACACCGTGGAGCCAGCGCCGATGATCACCGGCCCGACGATGCGCGATCCGCTGACCCGTGCGCCCTCCTCAACGACCACCCGGCCGATCAGCTCGCTGGCGGCGTCAACCTCACCGTGAATAGCCGGCTCGAGGCCCTCCAGCACCAGCCGGTTGACCTCGAGCATGTCGGTGACGTTGCCGGTGTCATGCCAGAAGCCGGAGATGACGACCGACTGAACCATCCGGCCGGTGTCGATGAGCGCCTGGATCGCCTCGGTGATCTCCAGCTCGCCGCGCCAGGACGGTGTCAGGCCGGGGACCACGTCATGCACCGCCGGCGAGAACATGAAGATGCCCACCAGCGCCAGGTTGCTCTTGGGCTGGCTCGGCTTCTCCTCCAGGCCGATCAGCGTCCCGGCCTCGTCGAGTTCCGCGACGCCGAAGCGGCCCGGATCAGCGACCGGCGTCAGCATCACCAGCGCGTCCGGCTGCGACGCCCGGAACTGCTCGGTCAGCCCCCGGATCCCGCCGAGCAGGAAGCTGTCGCCCAGCCACATCACGAAGGGGTCGTCGCCCAGGTAATCACGGGAGATCAGCACCGCATGGGCCAGGCCGAGCGGCGCTTCCTGGCGGATGTAGGTCACCTTCAGCCCCCACGCGGAGCCGTCACCGACGGCATCCTGGATGGCGGCGGCGGTCTCGCCGACCACGATGCCCACATCGGTGATCCCGGCGTCGGCGATGGCTTCCAGCCCGTAGTACAGCACCGGCTTGTTGGCGACCGGGACCAGCTGCTTCGCTGAGGTGTGCGTGATCGGGCGCAGCCGCGTGCCTGACCCGCCGGCCAGGACCAGTGCTTTCATCGTGCCGCCCCCGGCCCGGCCGGCTCGGGTAGCCGCGGCGCGCTCTCGTCCCGCAGCTGCTCGAGCCACCACGGGTTGTCCCTGGCCCACTGGATCGTCCTGACCAGCCCGTCGCGCAGGCCGACCGCTGCCTCCCAGCCGAGCACGGCCCTGGCCTTGCTGCTATCCGGCACCCGCCGGCTGATGTCCTGGTAGGCCGGACCCCAGGCGGCAGCCGTGTCGAGCGGCGCGGGCGGCAGGTCCAGTCCGGTGAGCTCGCAGATCAGCGCGATGACCTCGGCAATCGTGCTCTCGCGCTGATTGCCGATGTTGAAGTGCTCGCCGTCGGCGGCCGGCGAGGTGCCGGCCAGCACGGTGCCCCGGATAGCGTCATCGATGTAGGTGAAGCACCGGGTCTGGCTGCCGCTGTCGTAGACCTCGGGCGGCAGTCCCCGCAGCGCCCGGTGGACGCTGCGGCTCACCACGTACGCCGGGCGCTGCCGCGGCCCGTAGACGTTGAAGTACCGGATGATCGCCGCCCGTACCCCGTACTGCCGGATGTAGCCGAACGTCAGGTGCTCGGCCAGGCCCTTGCTGCTGGAGTAGGACCAGCGATCGGTCGCCGTGCTGCCGAGCACCCGGTCGGAATCCTCCCGCCAGGGCGCGGCCGGGTTTTTCCCGTACACCTCGCTGGTGCTCGCGAGCACGATCTTCGCGCCGTGGTCGCGAGCGGCGCGCAGAAGGTTGAGCGTTCCCAGCAGGTTGATCTCGACGACGTCAGCCGGCGCCGACAGGTACCGGTCGACGCCGACAACGGCCGACAGATGGTAGATAACCTCGACGCCAGGCGGTATCGCGGCAGCCACGGCCCGCTCGTCGCGGACGTCGCCGCCGACGTAGCGGACGGACTCGGCCGGGCCGGGCACCGGGGCGGCCTGGTCGAGAACCGTGACGTCGTCCCCCTGCCCCGCCAGGTACTCGGCCAGATGGCTGCCGATGAAGCCGCAGCCGCCCGTGATCAGCACGCGGGCCATCAGTACCGGTCTCCCCTCGCCACGCCGGTCAGCGCCCGATCCCCCGGTAGGTGAAGCCCAGGCCGCGCATCTCCTTGATGGTCTGCGCCGGATAGTAGGCCCGGCCGTCGACGATCAGGCAGGGCATCGATACCTGGCCGGCCAGCTCCGCCAGGTCGAGCGCGCGGAGCTGATCATGCCCGGCCAGGACGGCGACGCAGTCGGCGCCGCGGACGGCCGTCGCGGCCGAGCTGGCCGGCTCGAGCCCGAACTCGGCGGCCGCGCACTCAGGCGCGACCAGCGGATCGAAGATCGCGACCTCCCGGCAGGATGCGCGCAGGGCGGCCACGACCGGCCGGACCGGGGTGTTCCGCAGGTCATTGGTGTTGTTCTTGAAGGCAAGACCAAGGACGGCGACTCTGGCAGCAGCCGGATCCTTGCCCAGCTCGCGCAGCCCTGCGCAGATCAGGTCGTGGGTGTAGCCGGGCATGGTGTCGTTGACCTCGCGCGCCGTCTGCGCCATCCGGAGGTCAACGCCGTGCTGCCGGGCGACCGCCCACAGGATCCACGGGTCCTTGGTCAGGCACGACCCGCCGACGCCGACGCTCGGCAGCAGCACGTTGACGTGCGAGCTGCCCTTCGGCAGGGAGTTCGCCCCGGCGATCACGTCCAGCACGTCGATGTCCAGCGCGCCGCACAGCTTGGCCAGCTCGTTGGCCAGCGCCACGTTCGCGTCGATCCACCAGTTGTCGGTGAGCTTCACCAGCTCAGCCGTGGCCGCGCTGCCGAACTCGATTACCGGGGAGCCCAGCGAGCCGGACCAGAAGGCCGCGGCTGCCGCGGTGCTCTCCTCGTCGCAGCCGCCGACGACGATCGGGATGGTGGCGAACTGGCCGAGCGCATTGCCCTCGGCGAGCCGCTCCGGGCAGAACGCCAGGCCGAAGTCCTGCCCCTGGGTGAGTCCGCCCTGCTCCAGCAGCTCCCTGACCAGGCCCTGCGTCGTTCCCGGCGGCACGGTACTTTTCAGGATCACCAGCTGGCCCGGCCGCAGGTGCGGCGCGAGCCGGGCGCACGCGGCCTCGAGGTAGCCGGTCATGATCCGCCGTTCCGCGTCGACCGGAGTGCCGACCGCGATCAGGATCACGTCCGTGTCCGCGACCCCGTCGAACTCGCTGGCAACCGTCAGCGTCCCGGCGGCACGGGCTTCCTGCAGCGCATCGGCGAGGCCCGGCTCGTTGAAGCGGCAGCGGCCCGCCGCGATCTCGCCGACGAGCGCCGGGTCGCTGTCGATGCCGAGTACGCGGATGCCCCGGCTGGCCAGGGTCGCCCCGATGCACGAGCCGACATAGCCGAAGCCGATCACCGCGACTGCCGGCTGCCCGTCGCCGGGCAAGAATTTCACGTCCCAATCCCCCCGGATTGTCAGGTGACCAGTCGTCTCGCGCTGGCTGAGGCAGTCCGCCGGATGCCACGCTGGGCGGCGCCGGCGGACACGAAAGGGTGCAGAGCAGCGAATCCACCAGACGATAGGTTTCGTGCCGAATATCGTATTCAACGCGAAGCGGTCTTCGCAGGCGCTCTGCGATCCTGTCCGTGTGCCTGGCCGTCCCCACATCCGCTGTTCTTGTGCTCAGGGCCAGTCACGCTCAGCCGCCTGCAGCCGGGGGGCCCGGTGTCAGCCGGAATTACCGCGACGACAGCGAGGCTCAGCAGGGGCACCGGCCAGCAGCGCGACGCCGTGAATGTTCTCGGCAGCCGCCAGGGCGATGCCGCAGGCGAGAACGGCTCCGCCCGCGACCCGCGCGGCCGGCCAGCCGCGGGCCCGCAGCAGGCGAACGGCGGGAGCGGTCACCGCGAAGATCACGACTGCGGGGATCAGGCTGACCGTGGCGACGAGCGCTCCGGCCCATAGCAGCTGCGCGTACGGCCCCGCCACGCCGCCGTCCTGGACGCCGAGCGAGGTCAGGGTGCGCCACCACTGGCTGCCGAGCCGCGTCGGACGTGTTCGGCCTGCTGGAGCCGTCGCTGGGCGACTACGGTGCCCGGCGCTAGGGCGCGTCTCCCAGCCGGGTGCCCGGCGGCATCGCCTGGCGGCCCGACCAGCCGGGGGACCGGAAATCAAGTCGCCGCTGCCCGCCTCGCCCGGTACGGTCTCGTTCATGGCATGCCGTATGAGTGAGGTCGTGCTCGGTTGCCGCGACCCTGAGGTGCTCGCGCGGTTCTGGTGCGAGGTCCTGGACTTCGTCGTGCTCGATCGCGAGGAGGACTACATCGAGATCGGGCCCCGCGAAGGGTTCGGCGGCCCGCAGCCGACGATCGTCCTCAGCCGCAGGGACGAGCCGGAGAAGGGAAAGTCCCGGCTGCACATCGACGTCAACGCCACTGACCGCGATCAGGGTGCCGAACTCGAGCGCCTCCTGAAGCTCGGGGCCCGCCCGGCCGACATCGGCCAGACCGGCGAGGAGTCCTGGCACGTGCTCGCCGACCCCGAAGGCAACGAGTTCTGCCTGCTCAGGGCCCGCCTCAGCCCACTCTGACGGGTATCGCCGGCAACGGGGGGCCGCGCCCGGCCTCCGCGCCGGACTCCAAGACCGGCCCTAGTCGTAGCTGACGCTGACCTCCGGCGTCAGCGCAACGGACTGGCAGGCAAGAATGAGCCCGCCGGCGAGATCGGCGTCGTCGAGCACCTCGTTCCCGGCCATCTCCACCTGGCCCGACGCGAGCGTGCAGGCGCACGCCCCGCAGATGCCCTCACGGCAGGAGAATGGCGGGTCGAGACCGCCGTCAATCAGCACATCCAGCATCCGCCGGCCGGCCGGCCAGTCCAGCGTGCGCGTCTGGGCGTCGAGCGTCACCTCGAGCGTTGCCGCCACCCCGGCCGTCACCGGCTCCGGCGCGTCGAAGGGGTTGTGCTGCAGCGACAGGAATCGCTCCACCCGGACGCCGCGCGGCGGGACGCCGGCCTCCCTGGCCGCCGCCCGCACCACGGACAGGAACGCGTCGGGTCCGCTGGCGTAGATCTGGAACGCGCGGAACGGCCGCAGCAGCGGGAGCAGCCGCTCGCCGGTCGGCAGGCCCTGCAGCACGTCCAGCCAGTGCACGACCAGCAGCCGCGGCCCGGCCGCCGCGGCAAGGTCCCTCAGCGCCCGGCCGAAGATCACCGAGCGCTCGTCCCGGTTGGCGTAGACGAGCACGACCCGGCCCGTGCCTGCGGCGAGCACCGACTTCAGGATCGACATCACCGGCGTGATGCCGCTGCCGGCCGCGAGCAGCAGGAAGTCGTCGTCCAGCGACGACGGCACGAACATGCCGGCCGGCGGCAGCACGTCCAGCACGGTGCCCGGCCCGACGTTGTCCGCGATCCAGCGCGACGCGTAGCCGTCCGGTGTCTGCTTGACGGTGACCGTCAGCGCATCGCCGGTGTGCGGCGAGCTGCACAGCGAGTAGCAGCGGGCGACGGATCCGCTGCGCTCGCTCGGTATGCGCAGCGTCAGGAACTGACCGGGCTGATAGGCGAACGCGGATTCAAGGCCGGGTGGCACCGCGAACACCAGCGAGCAGGCCTCGGCGGTCTCTGCGACCACCTCCGTGACCCGGAGCTGGTGGAAGGGCCGGCCGGACGCCGTCGTCACGGCGGCGCCACCGGCAGCAGGCCTGCCAGGACCGCGGCCTCGATGCTCGCCCGCATCGCCTCGCAGCGCTCGATCAGCGCCGTCTGCTGGCCGAGCGCGGTCCGCCGGGAGAACTCGGCGCACTGCCGGACGGCCGCGGCGTCCCACTGGACGCTGGTGTGCTGGAAGCTGAACTTGGCTGCCAGCACCACCGCGCCGCAGCTGCCGCAGGCGACCGGGCAGTACACCGACTGCCGCTCGTCTGGCCGTGCCGGGGTGCCGGGCAGGACCGCGCCGGTCATGCCGGGCCGGCCGGCTGGCGGGCCGCGAGGTTGGCGGCGACCTCGGCCTCCCAGGCCTCGACCGCGCGGGTGGTATCGATCTCGAACTCGTGCCGCGCGACCATGTCCGCCGGGATGTCCTCCACGTCGGTGTAGAACTGCTCGTACCAGCGCCGCAGCTGGTAGACCGGGCCGTCGTCAGCGCACAGCAGCGGGTTGTCGATGCGGCTCTTGTGCGTCCAGATGTCGACGTCCTGCTGGAAGCCGAGCCCCACGAACCTGGCGAATCTGGCCGCGACCTTGTCGGCCTGCTCCGGGGACAGGCCCGGCAGCTTCTTCACGATCACGCCCCACTGCAGCACGAAGCGCTCCGGCGTGACCGGATAGTGGCAGTTGATCAGCACGGCGTCCATGGGCACGCCGTGGTAGTCGTAGTTCAGGTAGTCGATCATGTACGAGGGACCGTAGTACGCCGCCTCCGACACCAGCCCGATCTCGGTGGCGCCGCCGTTCGCCGTCGCCGCATCCGGCTCATAGTCCTGCCGCGACCTGGTGTTGAGGTACTGGCTGGCGATGTGGCCCTCGAAGACGTTGCGGAAGTAGGTCGGGAACGCGAAGTGGATGTAGAAGAAGTGCGCCATGTCCACGACGTTGTCGACGACCTCGCGGCAGTTGGCGTCCACGGTCAGGCTGTCCCAGGTCCAGCCGGACCAGTCCGCCGAGTAAGCGCCGTCGATCCGCGGGATGGTGATCGCCGCGGGAGGCGGGCTGCCCTGCGGGTCGTGCCAGATGAACAGCTGCTGGTTCTGCTCGAGCGTCAGCCAGGAGCGCGTCCGCGCCGCCGGCGGCACCCGCCGCGAGTACGGGATCTTCGTGCACTTGCCGTCCGCGCCCCAGCGCCAGTCGTGAAACGGGCAGGCGACCGAGTCGCCCTTGACCGAGCCGCGGCTCAGGTCGCCGCCCATGTGGCGGCAGTAACCGTCGAGCACGTGCAGGTCCCCGTCCGGGCCGGCGAAGACCACGAGCCTGGTGCCGAACGCGTCGACGGCATGCGGGCTGCCGTCGCGGAACGACGCGGCCAGGCCGAGGCAGTGCCAGCCCCGCGCGAACCTGGCCGGCGGCGCACCGGCGTCGATACTCCGCGCTCCGTTCCGGTCGCTCATCAGTCCTCCAGCAAGGGCCGGCCCGCTGACCAGCCAGACCGCACGCCAAGGGCAGTCCGGGCCGCTACCCCTAGACTAGAACATGTTCTAGTCTAGGGGTATTGTGCGGCTGGCCACAGTCGTCGCGATCGGAGGCCCCGCAGTGGCTGAGTACGTCGGGCACGAGGTCGTCGAGGGCGTCCGCGACCTGCTCCCGGTGCTCCGGGACCGCGCGCAGGAAACCGAGGACGCGCGGGTCGTGCCCGCGGAATCCGTCAAGTCCCTGGCTGAGACGGGCTTCTTCCGGCTGCTCCAGCCCGCCAGCTTCGGCGGCCTGGAGGCCGACCCGCTGACTTTCTACACCGCGGTGCGGCTGATAGCGAGCGCCTGCGGCTCCACCGGCTGGGCCTGCTCCGTCCTCGGCGTGCATCCGTGGCATGTCGGCCTCTTCCCGCCGCAGGTGCAGCAGGAGGTGTGGGGAGACGACCCGGCGACCCGGATCTCGTCCTCCTATGCACCGACCGGCAGGGCCCGGCTGGTCGAGGGCGGCCACCAGGTCAGCGGCCGGTGGAGCTTCTCATCCGGCTGCGATCACGCCACCTGGGTCCTGCTCGGCCAGATCGTCACCGACGATGACAACCGGCCTGTCGACTTCCGGACCTTCCTGCTGCCGCGCGCCGAGTACGCGATCGACGATGTCTGGGACACCGTCGGCCTGCGCGGCACCGGCAGCAACGACATCGTGGTCGCGGACGTGTTCGTGCCCGAGTACCGGTCGCTGAGCTTCGTGGACGTCTCCAGGCTCGTCGTGCCGGGGCAGGCACTCAACCCGGCGCCGCTGTACCGGCTCCCGTACGGGTCGGTGTTCTCCTACGGGATCACCGCGCCGATCATCGGCATGGCGACCGGCGCCTACGAGGCGCACGTGACCTACCTTCGCGAGCGGGTCCGGGTCGCCTACGCGGGCCAGAAGGCGGCACAGGATCCGTTCGCGCAGGTGCGCGTTGCCGAGGCAGCCGCCGAGATCGACAGCGCCTGGCTCGCGCTGGAGCGGAACATGACCGACCTGATGGGGTACGTGCGGGCCGGCCAGCCCATCCCGGTCGAGGTCCGGCTGCGGGTGCGGCGAGATCAGGTCCGCGGGACCGGCCAGTCGATCCGCGCGGTCGACCGGCTGTTCGAGAATTCGGGCGGCCGCGCGCTGAAATCCGGGACGCCGATCCAGCGATTCTGGCGCGACGCGCACGCGGGCCGGGTGCACGC
>Ga0302326_10009890_pt1 | contig 20723 bp, 23 predicted proteins | sample Palsa_T0_3_FD_202264 | JGI IMG/M metagenome (GOLD analysis project Ga0302326, IMG submission 202264) | Peat permafrost microbial communities from Stordalen Mire near Abisko, Sweden - Palsa_T0_3 | ecosystem: Environmental > Terrestrial > Soil > Palsa > Peat permafrost | place: Sweden: Abisko...
GACCGAAGTGAGGGACCCCGGTTTCTCGAGCAGCGCGACTGTCCCGGCAGACGACGGCTGGCCGCTAACGAACTAGCTACTGGGGACTCGGGACTCGCCACCCGGCACTCGCGCCTCGCCGCTCTGCTTAACCACCTTCTTCTGAGGAGCCTTCCGCTCCGCCTCCGCCCGCTTCCGCTCCTGATACCGCCGATCATGAGACGACTGGTCCGACGCTTGTTTCTTCATCCCTCCAGCTTGCCACAGCCCCGCAAACATAGCCAGCCCATGCGCAGACGATGTAGACAAGGAGATACTCCGCTCGAGGTATGCTCGGTTAGAGCGGACACTCCTATCCGCTGCTTTTGACTTTGACGCCGACTTTAATTTGACGTTGATTCTGGCGCCCAGTCCAGCTTGTTGAAGCACCGAGAGTGCGGATCAATCATTGTCGAGACGCGGGCGACTCGCGCGCGAAAAGGGCGGAAACTGCAATTGACGCCCAGAATCATGTGGGAACAGCCACCTCGGCTGTCCGTCGAGCAAAGCTCGGCTGTCATGCCGAGCGCAGCAGGATCGCCCAGAGGACGATCCTACGCAGTCGAAGCATTTCAACCCGGTGCCACTCTCTCAAAACTCGATCAGGAGTTTTCACCCCGAGGAATTCATAATATTAGGTAAGCTATGCTGGAGCAGCGGGCGAAACGACCTTCTCACGACTCGGTTGCGATTGAATGGGAGGCGCAGCATGCCGCGTTCGGAGTTAAGGGTCCGGTCAGAGCGGTAAATTCAGACCTCAGCAGATGGGAAAAACGGCAATCTCATTCCGGGTCTTTTCGTGAGCCCAGCCGAAGTCTTCTTCACCCAATACCGGGGTCCGGTCGACGAAAGCGTCTATCACCTCATGCATGAGCTAGCCCAGGCGAAGTCGGCAAGCAGAGGAAGCGAGGGCACTGACCCACAGGCCTTGATAGAGGCGTATCCGCGGTTCTTCGCGCGTGGGCGCTGAGAATCCTATGCACGCCGCTCGCATAGCCGAACTGCTCCACCCCTTCTTGCAGGAAGCCAACGACCAACGACCAAAGCCCAGCGACGACCTCTATCAAGATATATCGACGTACATCGATATACTCCTCCGCTGGAACGCCCGCATCAACCTAACCGCCGTCCGCAATCCAGAAGAAATCGTAACCCGCCACTTCGGGGAATCCCTTTTCGCGGCCAGCCGTCTGTTCCCGCGTGTTTACCCCCCGCCCTCTGGGTACGCTGTCGTGGATTTTGACTGTGACCCGGTTAACGACCAACGACCAAAGCCCAAAGACCGCGCAGCCGAGCGCGCAGCAGACGTAGGCGCCGGCGCCGGCTTCCCCGGACTCCCGATGAAACTCTGGGCCCCCAACATCGCCCTTACCCTGATCGAGTCCAACCACAAGAAAGCAACCTTCCTGCGCGAAGTGGCCCGCGCCCTTACATTGACGGACATCAATATACAAAACATCCGCGCCGAAGCCCTCCCCCCGGTCACCTTCGACGTAGTAACCCTGCGCGCCGTAGAGCGCCTGACCGACGTCCTCCCGACAGCCGCCAGGCTCGTAGCTCCCTCCGGACGCCTAGCCCTGCTGATCGCCTCCGCCCAGCTAGAAGCCGTCCATTCCACTCTTCCCCAGCTTACATGGGATCCACCAATTCCCATCCCCGAGTCCAAATTCCGCCTCATCCTAGTCGGTCGTCCCGAACCACAAAGGTGAACAAGTGGAGTGTAGGAGCCGTTTTTCCCTTAGAATGCTGCGTAGAATGACCGTCCCATGCCATAAAAAGCACTTAAAGTGGTGAGCATCCAGGTTTTGTGCCAGTTTTCCTAGTCGACTGCACTTCCGAAGACCATCCAAAGTGTTCCAAACCGGAACATTATGGAGATATGTTCCGACCGGAACATTTCAACGATATGTTCCAACCGGAACATCGATTGATGTGTTCCACTCGGAACCCAGCGCAAATGGGCCGCCAACCCCCAGTCGAGCAAGGCCCCCAATGCTAACCAGACGAGGGCTCCGCCCTTGAGTTCCCTTCGGGCTATGAGGCCGGCGCCGGAGCCAGAAGCCGGCAGACAGATGCGTATCCATTTCGGCCGGAGCCGGGCTTCTTCATCCCCGACTCTGCCGAGTCACTCGTGTAGCTCCCTTGGACGAATTGGTCGCTGCGCTCGGGCTGAAGCTTGCTGCTCTTTCAGTCCCCGACGCGAACAAGATTCTCGGCGGTACCCCCCAATAACGGCCTTAGGGAGTCGTACTCAGCACATCGCTCGAGGGTTCCGACCGTTGTTTTGACCCCCTTGGCGACTGAAATGAGCGGCTAGAAAGTTGCGCGAGAGTTCCGACTGGAACATTGGACACGTTTTGCACACAAATTCGCCTTCCGCATAACAATCGACCTTGCATTCGAAACGTGAACCCTACTATTCTTCAAAAAGTTCTGGCTCCTCGACAATTTATATGGGACGCGTCATCGCTGTTGCCAATCAGAAGGGCGGCGTGGGGAAAACTACGACTGCCATCAATCTAGCCGCGTCCTTCGCGGCGGCTGAAGTGAACACGCTGCTCATTGACTGCGATCCGCAATCGAATGCCACCAGCGGCCTGGGGCTGGTGAAGGATCCGGAACGCATTTCTACTTACGACTTGCTGCTGGGCGCAGCCTCTTGCGAGGAGGCATTGGCAACTACTGATCTGGAACAGCTATGGCTGATCCCCTCGCACAAGAACCTGATCGGGGCAAACATTGAGCTGGTGGAAGCTGAGCGGCGCGAGTACTGCCTGCGGCAAGCGATCGCGCCCTTGCGTGATCGCTTCCAGTACATTGTGCTGGACTGTCCGCCGGCGCTTGACTTGCTGACTCTGAACGCGCTGGTCGCGGCTGACTCAGTGCTGATTCCTATGCAGGGGGAATACTTTGCTCTCGAAGGCATCAGCGAGTTGATGGACACAGTGGAGAGAATCCGCGCGGCGCTGAACCCAGGGCTTGAGATTGAAGGTGTGGTGCTGACCATGCTCGATGAGCGCACCAACCTGGCGCAGCAGGTGACGGCTGAGCTGAGAAATTATTTTGGGGAGAAGGTGTGTGCGACAACCATACCGCGGAACATACGGCTGGCGGAGGCGCCGAGCCATGGGAAGCCGGCGCTCGTGTACGATCCGCGGTCGAAGGGGGCGGAGAGTTACATCCGGCTCGCTAAGGAGATCCTTGGGAAGCAATTAGCGGCCGCCAGTTCCCAGCCAGCAGCCGACAGCCAGCAGCGGTCAGAAGAGGCGGAGAAGCCGCTGGGTGCGGAGGAGATGGATAAGACGGCTTGATAGATCGATGAATGTCGATATACATATATTGATATACATCGATATACCGAAGGGGTCGGGCCCGGCGTGCTGCAGGTGGCTTGCCTAGGTCCCTTCGGCCCGCAAAAGGGCTTGGGCCTTCAGGATGACAGGGTTTCGGAAGGGGATAAGGGATGACTGCTAGTTCGGCGGCGGAGAAGTTGACTGGGCATGGCGTCGAGAAGAAAGCCGAGAAGGTGGAGAAGCGGCGGGCTTTGGGCCGGGGGTTGGCTTCTTTGTTGCCGGGGCCGCGGGTGGTTGCCGACCAGGGGTTAAAGCCCGAATCATTTTCGCCTCCAGGGGGCACGGCTCCCGCCGTGCCCTTTCCCTCGTCGCCGGCCGCCAGTGCAGCGGGCGCTGAGGGCAGTAGTGGCGTCGGCGAGACCGAGATCCCATTGCCTGTCCCCGCATCGGAACAAGGTGACGCGGACGAAGTGATTTCTATTCCGGCGGCGGCCGCAGACGGGGTGGTGGGCAACCGGGTGATTCATCTTCCAATCGACCTGATTGAGAAGAATCCGTATCAGACTCGGTCTGTGTTTGATGAGGAGACGCTTTCGGAACTGCGGGATTCGATCCAGGAACATGGGGTAGTGCAGCCTGTCGTGGTGCGGCCGGCGGAGGAGGAAGGGCGTTACATCCTCGTTCTCGGGGAGCGGCGGTTGCGGGCTTCGAGGATGGCGGGGAAGGAGACGATCCCGACTTTGGTGCGCCGGCTCTCGCCGCAGCAAGCGGCGGAGATGACCGTGTTGGAGAATATTGTCCGGGAGGATTTGAATCCGATCGAGCAGGCGGAGGCGTTCCGGGTGCTCAGCCTGGAGTTTAAGCTGACGCAGGCGCAGATTGCGGATCGGATTGGGTTGTCGCGGGAGACGGTGTCGAATTATATGCGGCTGTTGCGGCTCCCGCAGAAGGTGATGGATTACATGCTGGCGGACCGGCTCAGCTTCTCGGACGCACGGGAGATTTTGCGGCTGGAGAACAACGACCACATCGAGGCCGTGGCGGAAGAAGTGGTTACGCACAAGTTGAAATGGGATCAGATTGAAGATCGGGTGATGCGAATCAATGGGTCGTTTGCGATGCTGCCGGGACAGACTCTCTCGGGAGAAAAGAAGAAGAGCGGTGGGGCGCGGTGGATGGATCCGAATGTCCGGGCGGCGCAGACGGATATGGAGCGCACTTTAGGGATGCGGGTGAGGATCCGGGATCGGCATGGGAAGGGAAAGATTGTGATTGAGTACGCTAGCGTGGACGATTATGAGCGGGTTACTTCGATGCTCCGTGGTAAACAGTAGATAGTACCGGGCGCCGAGTAGCGGCTTCTGGAGGGCGGCCTGACGGCCGCCTTCTTTGTTTCGGGGAGGAATCACGAACGTTAAGGAATCTAGATGGTAATGGTGGAATGTGCCGCGGAATTTTGGGGATTATGATGGAGTCTGTGGGCGGGAATCTTGGGGAAAATGGGTGATGGGCCTGACTGAAGTCGAGAAAGTCTTGGGATCGGTGGCCGTGCAATTGATGAATGGCGAGGAAGTTCTTCTCGAGGACCAGAAGATTCGCGTTAAGCGGGTGGGGAGTGGGCGGCTGCGGATGGTTCAGTTCCGGATGAACGGGCGGGTCTTGGCGGCCATTGAGCAGAACCGGGAGAAACCCAGCCGATGGGGAAAGCTGGCGCGGGAGAAACATCAGGTGGTCCAGTTTCAGGATGTGGAGACGCATAAGTATGTAGCGGTGTCGGTGGATGGGGAGGTGCAGCAGTATTGAGAGTTGTCAGTACCAAGTAGATCGATTCCATAATAATGTTGCACTACCGCTCGATCCGGCTGATGCTGGGCAATCATTGCGCCCACATCTCCAACGAGACGAGCGGCCTTCCTGGCAACGCTGCCGAACCGGTTTGAATTCACCTTCACGCCCAAACACGGGTCCTGCCTAAACTTGATCGACTCGTTCTTCCGGAAGATGGCGAAGACCCTGTTCAGTGAGATCCGAGTTCGCCTCCGCCGAGGAACTGAAGGCACGGATCGAACTCTACGTCAAAGAAGTCAATGAGACCCCGAGGGGTGTTTCGTTTGGACGTACAAACTGGAAACGTTGTCCCTGGTTTAGTGATTGATCTGCATTTTTGCAAGTCCTCCCATGTTCTCCTGGCAACGGCGGAGCTACGCTGCCTTTGACCGCTGAAGGCGGCTGTTGCCACAGGGGCACTTTGACCCACGGCTGTGGGGTGGATGTAGGGATGCCCTTCGGCTTCACTCAGCGTGACCGGGCTTATTTACTTGGCGAAAAAGTAGTCGAAGGATTTTACGGCGGTGAATTCGTCGTCTTTGACGTCGAAGACGGTGTAGAGCTTGGTGACGTTCAGCACGTCCTGGACTTTCTTGGAGAGGCTGAGGAGCTTGAGTTCGCCGCCGGCATTGCGGACGGTGGTGAAGCTGCTGACCAGTTCGCCGACGCCGGAGGAGTCGATGTAATCGACATGGGCGAGGTTGAGTACGATTTTTTTCTTGCCTTGGGCGATGAGCTGGTGGACGGTGTCGCGGAGCCTTCCGGTTTCGTCGCCTAGAGTGATGCGTCCGTTGATATCGACGAGCGTGACGTGGCTGACTTCGCGGGTGGTGATGGTCATGTTTTCCAGTTTCTAGTTCCCACCCATACATGGGAGGTTCGGGTGAATGGTAGAGGGTGAGGCGTCGCAAAGTCAATGGGTGGGAAGTTGAACGGAATGCAACGATTGCGAATCGTATTCCCGCCCCGCAGAGGCCGTGGTGGCTCGGGATGACAGGCTTGTGGCAGAGCTGCCGGCCCTACTTATGCGGAGCAATTTTAGTCGTAGGTAAGCGAGTCGACGGTGCGGCCGGCGGAGATGGGTTGGGAGTCGCGGATTTCCTGAATGGGAGAAGTGACGATGGGAGTGTCGTATTCGGGGTGGCGAAATTCGAGGTGCATGCCGCGGCCTACGTATTGGAGCTTGAGCATGGAACCTCCCCAGGTAGAGCCGGCGATAGCGACTTGAACCGGGTCGGGACAGAATTCGGGATGACCGGAAATGAGTGCGTCGCTGCCCCCGAGGAGGACGGCGGTGTAGCAGTGGTGCATGGTTTGAATGTGGAGAACGGTGGAAGGCGGAAGATCGTGGAGGAAAACTCCGCCTTCGATCTCCGATTGGATGATGGCGTGGTTGACGTCATCCGCCAGGTTGGGGTGCGGGTTGAACATTACCGATGCCAAAGTATAGGTTACTGGGTTTCGGGCGGGCGAGCAAGGGTTGTTTGGAATTTTCGACGAACTTTCGGGAGGGGGGCTTCCGAGGAAGGCAAGAGCTCTCTAACTACTGGGGACACAGGGCAGGGCTCTGGGTTAGGGGATGATGGCGATGGAGCCTTTGGGGCCGACGATTAAGGCTCCGCCGGTGGGGTATGGGCTAAGGGCATTGAAGTGGAGGCCGGACTTTTTGGGCGGGCTGATTCTGGTGGGGTTGCGAGGTGGGCGAAAATCATAGATAAATTTCGGGCCGACCAGGAAGAGGCGGACGTGCGCCTGGTTTTCCGCAAAATCTTGGGCTTTGGGATTCTTGCGTCCCTGGTCGTAGGCTGCGGCGGAGTAATAGGACTGGGGGAAGATTTGGGAGAGGGTCCAGGTTTTGCCGCCATCGTTGGTGAAGGCGAGATTGGGGCCGTCCCGGTCGGGATGTTTGTAGTCGCCGCCGGCGATTACGCCGTGAGCTGGGTCGCGGAAAACGATGGAGAAGATGCCGGCGGAGTCGGGGCCATGGAGGATGGGAGTATCAAAAACCTGCCAGGTTTGGCCGCGGTCGGGGGAGTGGAAGACGCGGGCGGCGCGCCCGCCGGTGGCGAACCAGATGTTGGGGTCGGGGTCTGAAGCCGCTTCTTTTTCCGAAGGCTGATGCAGCGCTCGAGCGCCGCTTTTCCACGGTAGTGTCGGCGTAGTGGAGTTGGGGCCGACACCGTAGGTCGCGCTGGCGAAACCAAGATCCCTCGCTTCGCTCGGGGTGACAAGGGTGTGGGCGCTCGGGATGACGTAGCTTTGTGAGTTCGCGATCACAGTGGTGCTGGAGAGGATGGCTAGGCAGGAGTTGCTCGCGGCGAATGCGCCTTCACCTTCTATAGCTCGCGGGAGTTGATCGGGTGGGATGGGCGTCCAGGTTTGTCCGTCGGTGGTGATCAGGAGTTCGAATTTCAGTTTGCCGGTCTCATCGGGGATGGGATCGCCGAGAACGATGCCATGGGTCGGGTCCCAGAAGACCATGGAGTCGAAAAAGCCTTTGGGATTTGTATTGGTGAATTGGAGCTGCCAGTGCTCGCCAGCATCGGTGGTGTGGTAGATGCGGGACTGGTCAGCGGGACCGGCGGACATGAGAAAGGCTTCGCTGGCGGAGAAGGCGACCACGGCGCGGAAGTCGAGGGCGGCGGCATCGGGAACTTGTGCGGGAGTCCAGGTGCGGCCGGCGTCGGTGGTGAGGAGATAGGTGCCGTGGGTGCCGGAGGCCCACGCGATAGTTTGCGAAACAGCACTCGCGCCGCGGAGGTTTTCCGTGGTGTGGGAGGGATGAGTCTGCGGGCTGCGCTGGGCGACGGCGGTAGCGGCGAGAAGGATTAGCAGGGTGCGCATGGGAAGATTGTCGCAGAAAAAAGCGGGAAGAGGTGGCCGTGAGAAATTGCGCGGGAGTTAAGCGCCGCGACCATCGGCGGGGACGGCAAGTTGCACGGTCCTTTGCTCGGCACAGGATGACAGTCCAGCTTAATTCTGTTCACTCGATTTAAAGAAATGCGCCGTGGCTACTTAGCGACGAAATCGGCGAAGGTGGCGGTCTTGCCGAAGTAGATGCGGAGGGTGCATCTGCGGCCGACGTGGGCAAAGGCGACTTCGAGGGCGTCCGCGGGTTGGCTTACCTGTTCGGTCTCGATTGCCGCGCGGGCGAGGTCTTGCTTCTCGTCGTAGGCGGCGCCGGGGGTAACGTTCTTGTTGACGACGAGGGTCCACTTGTCTTTAGCCGGGATGGGGTAAACCGTATAAGCGCCGACGGGGATGGTAGCACCGGCGAAGTTGAGCTGGGCTTCGGTAAATAGAGTCATGGGAGCGCCGCCTGGGGCCCAGGGCTTGCCGTTGGGAGCCCTGTCGTTCTTGGCGCTCACGGAGTTGTAACGGATGTAGACCTGGCGGCCGTCGTCGAGGTTGCAGGTGGTGGTGGTGGGCTCGGATTGTGCTCTGCAGACGGCAGTGAGCGTGAGCGGAATAAGAATGGCGACGACGAAGCGAGCGCGGAACATGGCAGACCCTCTGGGGCAAGAGTGTAGCGCTGAAACGGGCGGAGGGAAAGAGGATTTGAATTCTGGTGGATTTGAATTCTGGTCTTTGGGCGTCCGCGGGCGCTTCGCCCGGGCCGGACAGCCGAGGCCGCTGTCCCCTCATGCCTTCCTTCCACACGAGCATTTCTTCCACACGAGCATCGCAAGCCCCGTTCGTTGCTGGTCTTCGGTGATGTACTCAGCGGGTAGGTGGGTTGCTACCGTGAGTGGGGCGAGTACCGGCAGTTGACACTGGTACCGAGCGAGGACGAAAACTCATGGCGACGGCGGTGCGGCTGAAGATTCTTTACGGTGAGGGGGATGGGGAAGCACAGGCGGCTATGGCAGCGGCATTGGAGAAGGCGGGTCACACGGTGGAGAAAGCAGTGGGACGTAAGGCCGTGGAAGCGGCGATTGGCAAGAACAGGTTCGACCTGGTCGTATTGGGGCCGACACTCAGCCGCAATGACCGGCATCATCTGCCGTATGTGGTGAAGAAGGGGCAAGCAGACGTCAGTGTGCTGGTGATGCACGCGGATGGAAGCCGGCACCCCTATGTGGATGGTTGCACCGACACAGGGGCGAGCGTGGAAAATGTGCTGGCGCGGATTGAAGGGATGGCGATTGCGGGGATGATGCCGGCGGCAGCGGCGGCTGGTCGATAGTAGCGAGTTGCTGGAGGGGCGGCTTTCGGCCGCTCCTTCTTTTTGGACGGAGGAAAAGCCTCAACCCCCGAGGGTCACAGAGAGTCACAGGGGAATTCTTATTGCTACGAATCTAGGTGGTTAGCTGGTGGGATCGATCGGGGCTTGCGGCGCCCATTTCTCGATCTGCTGGGCGCGCCGTTTGATGGAAGTGGAATTCCGAGTCGCTCGGCCGGAGAGAGTTTTGTGCGAACCTGGTTGGTAATAGTGGAATTTTCTGAGCATTTCTTGCGGTTGACTCGGTTGTTGGATATTCGAACAGCTACCTGCAAGACCGTGTAGTGGGCTTCTTTTCTCAAGAAACTTCTTACTGACAACTTTTGAGAAGCGAATCGGTGCCGGGTACATCCAAGCCGGTGTGCGGTTCGTCCGACTGCGGACTCGCTCGCTCGCTTGAGAGCCCCTACAGCTTTCGTCAGGGCAGGCCGTGGCGGCCGTCCCCACATGAGCTTCTTGGTTTCTTCAAAACCTTTGAGGAGGGTGCAATGGGAATTAGTGCGGAGTTGCTGCCGGAGTTTGATCTTGAGATGGCGTCGGCTCGGCGGACGTTGGAGCGGATTCCGGAGGACAAGCTGGCCTGGAAGCCGCATGAGAAGTCGATGACGCTCGGACGGCTGGCGGGACACATTGCGGAGCTGCCGGGAATGGGAGTGAGGGCGATGAAAGAGGATGCCCTCGATTTTGCCAACCGTCCGGCCGGCGAGGTCGCGCGCAAGCCGACGGTGGCGGAGTCGCGGGGGCATGTGCTCGAATTATTCGATAAGAATACTGCGGCGCTGCGGGCAGGGATTGCGGGTGCCAGTGATGAGCATTGGTCTAAGAACTGGAAGCTCTCGGCGGGGGAAAAAAAGTTTTATGACGGGCCGCGGATAGGTGCGATCCGGCGGATGGTGATGAGCCACATGATTCATCATCGAGCGCAGTTGGGAGTTTATTTGCGGTTGAATGGAGTGCCGGTGCCTTCGGTGTATGGGCCTTCGGCGGATGAAGGACGATAGCGTGTGGGGCGTAATTGTTTTTCATCAACCTGAGTCCTATAATTCTGGCCCCAAGATGGGGAGGGTTCAATACGGTTGCCTCTAGCGGAGTTCCACCGCTCTTGACCAGACCTGGCCCAGGCGACCCGAGAAGGTATGGCGGGTTGGACTTTCGCGTCTATCTGGATCTAAAGAATCTAATCCATCGCTACCTGCTCACTAAGTTGGATCTGGAGAGAATTGCCAGCGCCCCGGACGAGCGGACGCGGGGGAAAGTGTTGGCCGTGATCCAGGATGCGGTGTCGCGAGTCAAGACGGCGCTCGGGGTCCCTGAAAAAGAGCGTTTGTCGCTCGAAATCCTGGATGAAGTCTTTGGCCTGGGGCCGCTTGCGCCGTTGCTACAAGACCCGACGATCGATGACATCCTGGTGAACGGCGCTAAAGAAGTTTATGTGGAACGCGCCGGCGTTCTGGAAGAAACCAAGATCATCTTCAAGGATGATGCGCACCTGATGCGCGTCATCAACAAGATTGTTTCGGCGATCGGAAGGCGAGTGGATGAATCGTCGCCCATGGTGGACGCTCGACTGGCCGACGGATCCCGTGTCAATGTGATCATTCCGCCCTTGGCGATTGACGGTCCCCATCTTTCGGTGCGCTGTTTTGGTCACGTTCCTCTCACCGAAGAAAACCTACTGGCCAATAAGACTTTGAGTGCGCCGATGCTGGGGTTGTTGAAAGCTGCGGTGGGAGGACGTCTTAATATTGTGATCTCCGGCGGGACGGGAGCCGGAAAGACCGCATTGCTGAATGTGCTCTCCGGCTACATTTCCTCGAAAGAACGCATCGTCACGATTGAAGACTCGGCGGAACTGCGACTGAAGCAGCACCACGTGGTCCGGTTGGAATGCCGGCCCGCCGACGCGGAAGGCAAGGGCGCGGTCCAAGCACGGCAACTGGTGACCAACAGCCTGAGGATGCGTCCCAACCGGATCGTGGTGGGCGAGGTGCGAGGCGAAGAAGCCTTCGACATGCTGCAAGCGATGAACACAGGCCATGACGGATCACTGACCACGGTGCACGCCAACTCCCCCCGGGATGCTCTCGCCCGCATGGAGACTATGGCCACGATGGCGAACCTCAACTTGCCCGAGAGGGCGATTCGAAAACAGATCGCGTCCGCGGTTTCTCTGGTTCTTCAGGTGGAGCGCTTCAGGGACGGAACGCGCCGTCTCACACATATCTCCGAAATCACCGGCATGGAATCTGACCTGATCAGCATGCAGGATCTATTTGTGTTCGAACAGCAAGGACTTTCATCCGACGGGCGCGTGCTCGGAATTTTTAGGGCCGAGGGCATCCGGCCCAAGTTCGCCGAAAAACTCAAGGCCGTCGGCTTTCCCCTGCCAACCAATATGTTTGACTAACCCGACAGAGACTGGTGGTGAACGGCACCGCCGTGGATCTATCGACTGTGTGGCGGATTCTCTTTCGGGAAACCTGCCCTTTCGAACCAGCCCTTTTTAAATCAGCCACTTCGCTGAGGATGACAACACAAGTGCCATGCACGTTGGTCACTTTGGCCGCGGGTCCGCAGTTCGCTAAGATCGCAAAATGGATTTAGAGTGCTTGATCGTGACCTGCGACCCCTCTCTGTTAGGTCATGTCCAAGCCGGTTTAGGTACGCACGGAGCCTCGCTTCACCTCCGCCAGGATTGCGCGAGCGCGATCGAGTTTGTCTCCCGCCGGCATCTGGATGGACTTGTGGTCGACTGTGACGATGTGCCCGGAGGCGCAAGAGTACTCCCCGCGCTGCGGGCCGCCCCCGCGAACAAGCAGACCCTTATTTTGGCGGTACTGAATGGTATGACGAGCGCCCGGGAAGCTCTCGCTCTAGGGGCCGATCTCACACTCAGTAAACCGATTCAGCAGGCCCGACTACGCAGCATCCTAGAGGGCACCGTTCCCAAGATGGAACGCGAACATCGTAGATATTTCCGATTCTACGTGGATGTGCCTGTGCGGTTTCAGAATGCTCTTGGGCAATCCTTCACGGCCAAGATGAAGAACGTGAGTGAAGGAGGGATGGCCATCAAGCTCACTGATCCGCTGCGACTCAAAGGAGTCGTCACCGTGGAGTTCGAGCTTCCCAGCCTCGACCCACAAGCTTTTCATGCCAAGGCGGATGTAGTTTGGAGTGACTCCTTTGTGATGGGCCTGCGCTTCTTATACGTCAGCAAAGACTCGGGAGTTGCGCTTCAGGCTTGGCTAGACTCGTTAGAGGGTCAGTCCCATTTCCGTGAATCGGTTCAACCCTCCTCCTGACAGGCTGGGTTCCTTTTCTCCAAACCATCGCGTGCAAGAGCGGCTTCCCGGAGAAGGCCCGCGGCGTCGGTGGCGCGAAGGCTGCTTGCATCGATCCCTTCGACCAGCTCAGGGCAGCTGCTTCGGCCCCCAATTCAGCCCCGAAAAAAGCGCGGCCTCAGGATGACGATTCTCGGAATGGGGTCACCGTCCACTGCTATTCGAGGGTCACGTTCATATCTAGATTGTGGGCGACGAAGGACCAGGTGTCGGCGGTTTCGTCGATTAGCTTGGTGATTGATTTGCCGGCGCCGTGGCCGGCTTTGGTTTCGATGCGAATCAGGACGGGGGCGGGTCCGGCTTGATCGGCTTGCATGGTGGCGGCGAATTTGAAGCTGTGGCCGGGGACTACGCGGTCGTCGTGATCCGACGTGGCAATCAGAGTGGGGGGATATTTCGTTCCGGGTTTCAGGTTATGCAGCGGCGAGTAGGCGTAGAGCGCTTTGAACTCTTCGGAATTGTCGGAGGAGCCGAAGTCGGAGGTCCAGGCCCAGCCGATCGTGAATTTGTGGAAACGCAACATGTCCATGACGCCGACTTCGGGCAAGGCTGCGCCGAAAAGATCGGGACGCTGGGTTAGGCATGCACCGATCAGCAATCCGCCGTTGCTGCCGCCGCGCATAGCGAGCTTGGGGGTTGAAGTGTAGTGGTTGGCGATCAGCCATTCGGCGGCGGCGATGAAGTCGTCGAATACATTCTGCTTTTTGAGTTTCATTCCGGCCTGGTGCCACTCCTCGCCGTATTCGCCGCCACCGCGCAGGTTGGGCTGAGCGTAGACGCCTCCCATTTCGAGCCAGACAACGTTCGGGACAGAAAAGAACGGGGTGAGAGAGATATCGAATCCGCCGTAGGCGTAGAGCAGGACGGGATTCTGGCCGTCGAGCTTCAGCCCTTTTTTATAGGTGAGAAACATGGGGACGCGGGTGCCGTCTTTGCTGTGGTAGAAGACCTGTTTGGTTTCGTAGCGGGTGGGATCGAAGTCGACCTTGGGCTGGCGGTAGACAGCGCTTTTGCCGGCTTGCGGATCGTAGCGATAGACCGTGGTCGGGGCTGTGAAACTGGTGAAGGCGTAGAAGGTTTCTTTGTCCTTGCGTTTGCCGCCGAAACCTACGGCGGTGCCGATGCCAGGCAGGTCGACGTTGCGCAGGAAGGCGCCGCTCAGGTCGTGGACGCGGACTTCGGTGCGCGCGTCTTTCAGGTAGCCGAGGAGAAACACATTGTCTACGACATCGGCGAACTCGAGTTTGTCTGGGCCCTGAGGAACTAGGGTCTTCCAGTTGGCGCACTCAGGATGGCGGGTGTCGATGGCGATCAGGCGTCCGCGGGGAGCGTCGAGATCGGTATGGAACCAGAAGACGGGACCGTCGTTCTGGATGAATCTGTATTGGGCATCGAAGTCGTCGAGCAGCCTTACGATTTGGGAATCCGGTTGCGTGAGATCTTTGTAGTAAAGGCGGTTCTTGGGGGAAGTGTCTTGGGTGACGGTGATAATCAGATAATGGCCGTCATCCGTGACTTCGCCGCCAAAGAACATCTCTTTATTGTCGGGGCGCTCGTAGATGAGTTTGTCTTCGGATTGGGCGGCGCCCAGGCGGTGATAGTAGAGCTTCTGGAAATAATTGGTGTCGCGCATCATGGCGCCTTTGGGTTCGTCGTAACGGCTGTAGTAGAAACCCTTGTTGTCTTTGGTCCAGGAGGCGCCGGAGAATTTTACCCACTTGATGTCGTCGGGAAGGTCTTTGCCGGTGTCGACGTCGCGCACGTGCCACTCGGTCCAGTCGGAGCCGGAAGTAGCGATGGCGTAGGCCATCAACTTGCCGTCGTCCGAGACCGCAGTACCGGCTAGCGCGACCGTGCCATCGTTCGAGAACGTGTTGGGATCGAGCAAGACGCGTGGTTCGGCGTTGAGGGACTCGGCGACGAGGAGTACGTTCTGGTTCTGGAGTCCGTTGTTGTGCTGGAAGAAGTAGCGGCCGCCCTCCTGTTCAGGAACGCTGAAGCGCTCGTAGTTCCAGAGCTTGGTGAGGCGGTCGTGGATGGCCTGCCGGTAGGGAATCTGCTCGAGGTAGCGGAAGGTTAGCTTATCTTCGGCCTCAACCCAGGCCTTGGTTTCGGCGGAATCGGTGTCTTCGAGCCAGCGGTAGGGATCGGCGACCTTGGTGCCGTGGTAGTCGTCGACCTGATCGCTGCGGCGGGCTTGGGGATAGACGAGCGGCGAAGTCTGGGCGGCGGAGAGCAGGGTCATCATTGGCACTAGGAGCGCGAACAGAATGATTGCCTGGCGAACTGGATGCATAAGTGGGGCCTCTCGAGGGCGAATCGGTGGAGCGGTCTATTTTGCCTGAGAGGGCGGGGATAAGTACAGAGCTTGGGTGGTTGGGGTGGTTGGGGGTCGTTGGGGAGTGGCTCCTTTGAATTTAGCAGGGCTCCATCAAAGCACAAGTTCTCTTGGGCTTGCCGGAGATCGACGCGACGATCGCCAAAGGGATTTGTCTTTCGCCGGTTTTGGGGCTTAGTCACTGTCCATCTTTCGACCCACGGCTTACGCCGCGGGCTCGATGCTTGCGCCAATTCGCGGCTGCTTCTGCCTCAGCCTACGGGACCGTACGACGGGCGGGCTTGGTGGCGGCGGGTTTGTAGTCCGCAGGATAGAGGACTACCGAGCGATTGAACCCTTCTCCGTCGCTTTCGGTGCGCAGGTCGGGTTGGTCACGCAGGGCGAGGTGGACGATGCGGCGCTCGCGCGAGGACATGGGAGCGAAGTGGAAGGGAGTTCCGGTTTGGCGAACTTTCTCCGCCGCGACGGTGGCGGCCATGCGAAGTTCCTGCAGGCGCATGGAGCGCTGGTTCTTGCAGTCGAAGGAAATCTTTTCGTGATCGGCGGAAGGCAGGCGTAGGATTTCGAGGGCCAGCAGTTCGAGGGCACGGAGAAGTTCGGCGCCCCGATCGAGGAGCAGGGCGGAATCAGGACCGGAAAAATCGACGAAGATTTCGGGCTTCTCAAAGTCGCTTTGCGCCGGAGGATCGACGACGATGCGGTATTTAAGGTGAAGTCCGCCGTTGGTGACGACGGATTGGAGGAATTCGTTGATGCGGTTGGCGGCGGCAAGTTTGTCCATAGGGCAGCTTTCAGCCGTCAGCTGTCAGCTGTCAGCTTGATCGGCGTAGTTTCTGGCAGTTTTCTTTCCTCTGCGGCGAGAACCTTTACCACAGTGGACACAGGGGTTCACAGGGTAACCCTTTGTCTCGAACAAATCTTATCGCAATACTGGCGGCTCTTGCGCCCCCAGCTAAGAGCTAAAGGCTAAGAGCCAGTCGCTGGTTCACTTCTCTTTCTTGCGAGCGCGTTTTTCCATCATTTCGCGCATTTCACGGCCCAGCTTGGTGCGGTTCATGATGGCCTGCTGCGCGATCGAAATCAAATTGGTTTCAGCGTAGTACAAATTCAATCCCGCTTGAAGATTGAAGAAGATGAAACCCATCATGAGGGGCATCATCCACATCATGATTCTCTGCTGCCCCGGATCCATGCCGGCTTGCGGGGTCATGCGCTGCATGGCGAACATGCTGATGACCATCAGGATGGGCAGCAGGAAGTAAGGGTCGCGCGCGGAAAGGTCGCTGATCCAGAGCCAGTGGGCATGGCGGAGATCGAGGGCGACGCCCAACATGCGGTAGTAGGCGATGAGGAACGGGAACTGGATGAGAAGAGGCAGACAGCCGCCGGCGGGGTTGACGCCTTCTTTCTTATAGAGTGCACTAATTTCCTCGTTCATGGCGGCTTTGCGCGGATCGCGGAGGCTGTACTTCTTGTATTTCTCCTGGACGGACTTGATCTGGGGAGCGATGCGCTGCATCTTAAGCATCGACTTCATCTGGGTAATCCGCAGAGGCAGCAGCGCGATAGTGATGACGAGAGTCTGGAGAACGATGGCCCATCCCCAGTTGGGAACGATGTGCTTGTAGGTCCACTTGAGCCAGAGGAAAAGCGGACGCGCGAGGACGCCCCACCAGCCGAAGTCGACGATGCCGCGAAGATCAGAGTTGTCGTTCTTAATGGTGGGGACGGAGACGGAGTCGAGCACGGCGATCTCTTTCGGGCCGACGTACATGCGCTCGGTGGTTGGGCCACGAAAGCTGCCGACGGCGGCACCCAGGACGTCGACGTTGGCCGTGTCTTTGGAACTGGGACCAACGGGATTGAAGCCGGGCTTCTGCGGAATCTCCAGGGGATTGCGCAGCGTGACCATGACGGCCGAGGAGGGATCGTCGGGAATAAAGATGGCGGTGAAGTATTGATCGCCCGTACCGGCCCACTCGAATGGTCCTTTCAAAGTGTTGCCGCCATTGATGCTTTTGACGGGCAGGCGCAATACGAAATTCGGAAAGATCAGGGCGGTGCGGTCGGAGGAGGCGTCGCTGTGGTAGTCGATGCGAGCGGCGGCGTAGGAGGCGGGAGTGAGCTGGTCGCCGAATCCGGCGGGCCAAGCGGGCGGAGCGAAGATCTCAGCGCCTTTGTAAGCCACCGAAATTTCGACGTTCAAGACGTAGGTGTGGTCGAATCGGAAAGTCTTGCGCACCACGAGATCCTGATCGGCGTACTCGAAGGTGATTTGAGCCGGGGCTGAGAGTTGGCCTTCGCTCGATGCCACGTAGAGTACGGAGTTGAGACGATTGCGCAGGGTCTCGTCGTAGGTCCAGAGGGAGAGCGGATTGCCGTATTTTTGAGCTACTGCGGGGCTGACGAGATCGAGCAGGCCGTTCTGGGCGTCGTTGTCGAATTTCTTAAGGATCCAGCTCTTGACCTGGGCGCCGCGGTTGGTAAAGGTGATGCGGTAGAGGTCGTTCTCGATGACGGTCTGGGCTTCGGTGGAGGCTTGCTTGGTTGCTGTGTTGGTGGTGACCGTGGGCGGAGCCGATGGTGTTGGGACGGAAGAAGCGGCGGCGGGTTGAGCCAGCACAGTCTGGTTTTGCGGTCGGGGCTGCGGCGCGGGCGACTGCGGCATGTACTTCTTCAGCAGCGGCTGGAAGATAATGAGGACGATAAAGGTCAGAAGAAAGACCAGGAGGAGGCGGCGCTCGGCGCCGGGTTCCTGTTGCGGATTTTTGAATTCGGCCAAAGTTTGCCTTAGCTACCTCGGAGGCTTAAGCCCCAATCCAAATGCGAGAGCACCAATGCTGACCTGGAAGGCCTGCTCCACCCCTCTGATCTGCGCTTCCCCTGGCTCTCTCCGCCCCTGAATTGGTCCCTCCCCGGATCACAGTTTTCCGCAGCCGGTCGCCCGTTTTACCACCGGGTCGTAGCCGGAGCGGGCGAAGGGATGACAGCGGAGGATGCGGGTGACGGCCATCCATCCGCCGCGCAGGGCGCCGTAGCGCTCGACGGCCTCCATGGCGTATTCGGAGCAGGTCGGCACGTAGCGGCAGGCTGAAGGCAGCATGGGCGAAATGGCCCACTTGTAGGCCCGCAGCAGTTGCAGCGTAACGAGTTTGGCGCACTGATTCAAGAGTGGCTTCCGGCTTCTGGCTTTCGGCTCCCCGCAATTCTCTTCGTTGCGTGTGGCCCAGCCGTCTCTAACGGAGTTTCGGACAGCTTCTGTTCGATCACGGCGAAGGCGCGCGCGACTTCGTGGAGTATTGCGGGGAAGTCGGTAGTGAGCAACGATTTCTTCGGGTTGATGACAACGTCGGCGGCAACGCCAGCCTGCGGAAGAGACATGCGAACTGCCTCGCGCAAGCGGCGCTTCATGCGATTGCGCTGGACAGCGCCGCCGAGGGCGCGGCCCACGGTGAATCCAACGCGGAGGCCGGCGGTCGTCCGTAAACTGGGCGCGGTTTTGGCGACCAGGGTTTGTGCTTCCGGGCGAGGAAAATAGAAAACGGTGAGGGAGGCGGAAAAGTGGCGGCGCCCCTGCTTGTAAACCCGCTCGAAATCCGCGTGGCGCAGAAGGCGCGCGGTGCGGGGGAATCGTGCTGCTTTCTTTGGCCGCATAGCGGAGTCCAACCGAGTTCTCAGCGTCGCATCAGCCATTGTGCCCTCATGCAGTGACAGGCAGCTGAGGGTCTCGACTGTGGAAGTGAGCGGCACAAGAAAAGCTACTCGCGGAAGCCGGGCTTCACGGAAACCCGCTTCCGCCCCTTGGCGCGGCGGCGGGAAATCACCTTTTTGCCGCCCTGAGTCTTCATGCGCGTGCGAAAACCATGTTTCTTGCTTCGCTTGCGCCGGTTGGGCTGGAATGTACGCTTGGGCATGAAAAATAGCTGCTCCTGATTCCATCGACAGTGTTAGGGCAAACCCTAAGTATAAATGACGGAGCAGGGTGATGCCAAACCGATGCTTTCTAGATCCAAGCAGTTGAGATCACCAACCCTCTAGCCTCGTGACACGTTTTCCCCTACCGCCCACAACTTTTCTCCGTTTTACACAGCATTTGAAAAGAAGAACTAAAACTATTCCTTCCCGCGTCGCCGGCAACCTGTTAGTCCTACTTTGGTCATGCCGGAGCCAAAACTTAAGTGGGTTCCCCTGCCCGTGGATGGATCTATCGGTCCACCGCGGGGTCTCACTGATTTTCAGGTGGGATGGTTTTGGAATCTATTCTGGGCATGCCTCGCCAATGCGGACTTTCCCGGCTATCTTCCTGTCACTGCGAACCGCAACACTCTCTGGACCTTCGCTGGAGCGCATCGCCGCGCACACTGGGACGCCAACTGTGCCCTGGTCATGGCTGCCTTCGAGCTCCGAGAGAACGCAGGACAGACGATGCTGTGTCTGCCCGCTTTAGTCAACATCGTGGAAACACAGACTCAAAAATTAAAAAATCATCGCAAGCCGGATATCCGCAGTTCCCACAGCGATCCACAAGAGTGCGGGGATTGTTCTCCCTCTCAGTTTGCTTTTGATTTTGAACTTCAGGAACAAAGAGGACATAGAGATCACTATGGCAAATCACGAAGTGCAACAGTGGGAGCTCAAACTTACCCCTACCCCCCAGGCAAGCGGGCACAGCGCGTCCAACAAACTCGCGATGTTCTCCGTGAAAGCCTCCGCCGTTACGGCGGCTAGAATGCTCGACTTCGTGCGCGAAATGTCGTTGGGCAGCGAGGACTTTACTCAGCGCCAATCAGACTACTGGATATTTGTGTTACAAGACTATCCTTCCCCTTTAATTGAACGCGCGTTCCACCAGTGGGTAAAGCAATCGAAGCATATGCCCGTGCCTTCAGAAATAATCGCTATGCTCAATGCCATGATCGAAGCCGAGCGGCAAGATGGAGTCGCCAGAGAGACCAAACGTTACCTGGCCGAGATGCAAGCGACACGCCGTCAGTTAGCTGAGGCAGGCCAGCCTCATGGCCAGACGCAATACTACGAACTCATGAAAAAGGCGTGCGAAGTCGTACAGGGCTTTCCCTCGCTTCCGGATCCGAATCGAGTGCCTGCACTCAAACAACGTTTGCAGCAGTTGCAGCAAGAACGAGCGGCGCGAAAGCCAGTCGCGAATGCAGAACTCGCATCCGTAACGATTGAGCAAGCCGGATAAGATCACACTGCCGTCGGAGTGGAATCGACCAAGTCGACATTTGCGAGGTGTTGCCCATGCGCGATGCTGAACATCATTACTTCATTATCAGCAAGCGCAACGCCGAGTGCATGCTTAGGTTGCACTGTGCCTGTTGCAGTTACATCTTTGACACTTGACAGGCGCGCGTTTTCCGGTTCTGAATCGTGTTCGCGAAAGAAATTTCGTGCGAGATTTCCGTCCCAGAGAAAAAATTTGTGCTACTATGCCGGTCTGTTGGCTTTCGAAAAATCTCATTCGCCATGGCAACCGCGCACGATACAAGAGGCGCATTCCGCAGTACACTAACAGTTCCATCAACTAGCAGGTAAAACTGCAGTTTTAGACAGGCGCCCTCAAGCCAGCCGCCCGGGACGCCGCGGCGGGTATTTCATAATTTATGTCAGCTCAAGGCACAACACTTTCCCCCAATCCGTGGACGCGCATTCTGGATGCG